>Ga0272446_1003600_pt1 | contig 19314 bp, 20 predicted proteins | sample YNPCB0061_FD_194587 | JGI IMG/M metagenome (GOLD analysis project Ga0272446, IMG submission 194587) | Hot spring microbial mat communities from Yellowstone National Park, WY, United States - YNP-CB-006-1 | ecosystem: Environmental > Aquatic > Thermal springs > Hot (42-90C) > Sediment | place...
GCGGGGTCGAGGTCGTCAACCTCGACTCGCCCGAGTGCGTCGAGCTGATGCGCGCCTTCATCGCCGAGCGACCCGACGTCTGGAACGAGGACATCGGCGAGGAGTAGCGTCTCGCGGGCTGGAACTCGCAGGACCGGCCAGCCTGTCGTGCCTCAGGCTGGCCCGAGCCGTCGAACCCGCCGCTCGGCAGGCACCGTCACACCCGAGAGGTCTCATCGTGCGAACCGTTCCCACTTTCGACCGGACCCGCCTGGCCCGACTCATGGAGCGCGAGCGGGCAACGTTCGTCGCCGACCACCCGCGCTCGGGCGCACTCCACGCCCGGGCCACCCGCTCGCTCCTGGCCGGGGTGCCGATGAACTGGATGGTCAAGTGGGCAGGGCCCTATCCGCTCTTCGTCGAGCAGGCGCGCGGCGCGCACTTCACCTGCGTCGACGGCCACGAGTACGTCGACTTCTGCCTCGGCGACACCGGCGCGATGGCCGGCCACGGCCCGGAGCCCACGATCGCCGCCGTGGAGCGCCAGCTCCGGCGCGGGATCACCCACATGCTCCCGACCGAGGACGCGATCGCCGTCGGCGAGGAGCTCCAGCGCCGGTTCGGCCTGCCCTACTGGCAGTTCACCCTGACCGCCACCGACGCGAACCGCTTCTCGCTCCGGCTGGCCCGGCTGATCACCGGCCGGAGCAAGGTCGTCGTCCACAACCACTGCTACCACGGCTCGGTCGACGAGGCGTTCGCGACCCTGGCCGACGACGGGCGGGTCGTGGCCCGGCGGGGCAACATCGGGCCCGCGGTGGATCCGGCGCTGACGACCCGGGTCGTCGAGTTCAACGACCTGCCCGCGCTCGAGCGGGCGCTCGATAACCGGGCCGTGGCGGTGGTGATGATCGAGCCGGCGCTCACGAACGTCGGGATCGTCCTGCCCGAGCCGGGCTACCTCGAGGGCGTGCGCGAGCTGACCCGCCGGACCGGGACGCTCCTCCTGATCGACGAGACGCACACGATCTGCGCCGGTCCGGGCGGGGCGACGAAGGCCTGGGGCCTCGAGCCGGACATCCTCGTCATCGGCAAGACGATCGGCGGCGGGATCCCGGCCGGGACGTACGGCTTCACGGCCGCGATCGCCGAGCGGATCAGTGCCCTGATCGCGCTCGAGGACGCCGATGTGGGCGGGATCGGCGGGACGCTCGCGGGCTACGCGCTCTCGCTGGCGGCGATCCGGGCGACCCTGGGCGAGGTGATGACCGACCAGGCGTTCGAGCGGATGATCCCGCTCGCGGCGCGCTGGGCGGCCGGGGTCGACGAGGTGATCCGCAGCCGGGGCATCCCCTGGCACGTCACCCGGCTCGGCGCCCGGGCCGAGTACCACTTCATGCCCGACCCGCCCCGGAACGGGTCCGACCAGGCGGCCCACGGCGACTTCGAGCTCGAGCGCTTCCTCCACCTGTACGCGATGAACCGGCGGATCCTGATGACCCCGTTCCACAACATGGCCCTGATGTCGCCGGTCACGACCGAGGCGGACGTCGATCGCCACACCGAGGTCTTCGCGGCCGCGGTCGACGAGCTGTTCGGGGCCTGAACCGATGCCCGCGGGGCTGGTGTGGCGGCGACTCCAGCGGCGGGGCAGGTTCCAGGCGGCTGCGGGCACGGGCCGCGCGTGGCGGGCACCTTGCCGCGCGGATGTCGGAGATCAGCCTGACTCCGGCCGGATCACCGTGAACCCTTCGCGTCCCGCCGCGTCGGCGAGCCGATCGTCCAGGGTGACGAACGGGAGCGTCGCGGGCTGACCCTCGGCGGCGACGATGGCGGCGGCGAGCTGATGCGCGTCGGCCGCCCGAAGGGGATGGACTCGGAGCAACCGAGTCGCGGTCCGGCGGACGGTCGCGGTCGGCTGGACCTCGCGCCATGCCAGCGAGAGCGCGTCGAGCCGCCGAAGGGCGTCAGCCAGAGAGGCGCCCGACAGGCTCCCTTCGCGCTCGAGGCGGGCGAGGGCCGAAACGCACTCCGTCTCGGTCCCCCACCAGGCAAGGACCTCCGGGTCGAGCTCGAACTCCCGCATCGCCGCGGCACTCGACGGCTCACGCACGAGCAGTGCGACGACCGCCGAGCTGTCCCAGAACCTCACCGCCCGGATCGCCGCTCCTGGAGGAGCGCATCGACGGCGCTCGTGCCTGCGGTCACCGGCGGCGCCGGGGCGCGGAGCAGCTCCAGCGGCGGCGGCGAATCGCCGACGCGGACCACCCCGGCCCGTTCGAGGCGGCGGAGGCGCCCGGTTGCGTCCGGATGCGAGGTGACCGGTTCGAGCCGAGCGACGGGCAGTCCGCGATCGAGGATCAGGATGCTCTCGCCGGCCCGCACCTGGTCGATGAGCGCGCTCAGTCGATTCTTCACCGTGGTGATCGTGGCCGTCTTCATATGGCCTTTATAGCCACTTCGAGTCGTCCTGTAAAGCTCGAAGCCGGATCGCAGCCGGTCGCCCGACCGCCACACGATCCGGGTCGCGCAGGATCGGCCGGGTCAGGCAGGTCGGGCCGCCCGAGCCGTTGATCCCGATCTCGGCGGCCTCGTACGTGTGGACCTCGCAGCCGTGGTCGCGCAGGGCGCGCTCGGTGCGCGGGTTCCCGGCCGCGATGATCACGACCCCCGGCCGGACGGCGAGGACGTTGCAGGCGAGGGTCGGATACTCCTCGGGCGGCACCTCGATCGTGCGGATCCCGAGCTCCGCGAGCAGCTCCCAGAGCCCGGCCGGCAGGAGCGGCAGGTAGACGACCGCGAGATCGTCGGCGACCGGCGAGATGACGCTCAGGAGGTGGACGAGCTCGGCCGGGCCACGCCAGTACGGGAGATCGAAGATCCGCACGTCGCCCCCGACGAGGGCGGCGAGCTGGCGCGCCCCGGCATCGTTCGTCCGGAGCGAGCGGCCGACGCACAGCAGGTCGGGTCGGAGCCAGAACGTGTCACCCCCGTCGACGGTGCCCGGGGCCTCGATCCGGCCGACGGTCGGGATCCCCCGGGCCCGCGTCCAGGCCTCGACGAGGACCTCCTCCCCGCGCCGGCTCGGCTTGCCCGAGCGGAGCGGGATCGCCCCGCGATCGGTCACCAGGAGCGGATCGAACTGGTAGACGAGGTCGGGGCTGGCGCTCTCCACCCCGAGCTCGTGGACGGTCACCCCGAGCCGGACGAGCAGCTCGACGAAGCGGTCGTGCTCGCGCCGGGCGCGCTCGAGATCGACCGGGTGGAGGAAGCCGTGGGCCGGGTCGTCGAAGGCCGCCCCGAAGGCCGGCCCGGGTCGCTTCACGAGCACCTCGACCAGCGGCGCGGTCATGCTCTGCGCCCCGAACCGTCGCGCCCCTGTCACAGCCGATCCTCCCCCACCTCAGGCGAGCTGCTTGCGGACCGGACCGGCCAGCGCCTCGAGCGTCGGCCGGTCGAGCGGCAGGGGGAGGTCGAACATCACCTCCTCGATCCCGGCGGCCCGGACCGTGCGGAGGGCCGCGGCCACCTCGTCCACGGTTCCCACGAAGGGCGAGGCGAACGCGGTCGAGAGGGCCATCGCCCAGGGCATGCCGTGCCCGGACAGGATCTCGGCCAGGGCTGCGACAGCCTCGTCGCGGGTCGGGCGGACGAGCGCCGGCGGCTGGCCGGCCGTCCGGCGGATCGAGGTCGGGTCGCGACCCACCGCCCGACAGTGCCCGTCGAGCACGGCGCCCTTGCGGGCGAGCACCTGCGGATCGCCGCCGTCCGCGCTCCACGCATCGGCGTGGCGGGCGACGATCCCCAGCGTCCGACGCTCGCCGCTGCCACCCACCAGGAGCGGCAGCCGGGCCTGGAGCGGCGGCGGATCGTTGCGCGCCCCATCGACCGCGTACCAGCGACCGGCGAACGTGACCCGGTCCCCGTCGAGTAGCCCGCGGATGATCGTCGCGGCCTCCTCGAGCCGGTCGAGCCGCTCGCGCACCGGGAGGTACGGGAAGCCGAACGCGCGGTGCTCGCGCTCGAACCAGCCGGCCCCGATCCCGAGCGTGATCCGGCCGCCGCTCATGTGGTCGAGGGCGGTGGCCTCCTTCACGAGCAGGGCCGGGTGGCGCCAGGCGACCGAGCTGACGAGGCAGCCGAGGCGGATCCGCTTCGTCGCGGCGGCCCAGCCCGCGAGCACCGACCAGCCCTCGAAGACGGGCCCGTCGAGCCCCGCGACGACCCCGTCGGGGCCGCCCGCGATCGGCAACAGGTGGTCGTTGCTCCACAGGCTGTCGAACCCGAGCTCCTCGATCTCGCGCCCGGCGGCGATCAGCTCGGGCCAGGAGACGTGCTGGGCCCAGACCTGGAACCCGAGCCGCAGCGGCGGAGCGACCATCCCGGGCTACCCGGCGACGGTCACGACCCGCACCGGCTCGCCCGTCTCGAGCGAGTGGCGGGCCGCGAGCGCGATCGCGAGCGCCGACCGGCTCTCGCTCCCGCCGACGTCGACCGGCCGGTTCTCGAGGATCGCCCGGGCGAAGGCGCGCGCCTGCTCGGCCAGGGCCCGCCCGAAGCGCGGCTCCGAGGTCGGGAGCGTATCGATCGAGAACCCGGCCGGGCCGGCGAACGCTCCGCCGCCGAGCGGCAGGAGACCGACGAACACCGAGCCGGACGGGCCGAGGACCTCGGTTCGCACGTCCTCGCCGTAGGAGGCGTTCCGGCTCAGCTCGACCGAACCGACCGCTCCGCCGCCGAACCGGAGGTTGACGACCGCGTTGTCCACGTCGCCCAGCCGGCCGAGCTCCTCGTCGATGACGGCCTCCCCGAAGGCGTGGACCTCGACCACCTCGTCGTCCATCAGCCAGCGGGCGAGGTCGAACTCGTGGATCCCCATGTCGACCATGATCCCGCCACTGACGAGCGGGTCGCGGAACGTGTCCGGGATCGGATCAGCGTCGAACTGGCGCGACATGAACAGGGTCGGCCGGCCGAGTGCGCCACCGGACAGGCGCTCCTTCGCCCGCAGGTAGTCGGGATCGAACCGGCGCATGAAGCCCACCTGGAGACGGACCCCGGCCGCCTCGGCGGCGGCGATCGCCGCGTCGGTCTCCTCGATCGTCAGCGCGAGCGGCTTCTCGCACAGGATGTGCCGGCCGGCCGCGGCCGCGATCCGGACGACGTCGAGATGGTGGCGCGACGAGACCGCGACCAGGACGGCGTCCACGCCGGGCGCCGCAACGAGCTCCTCCGGGCTGCCGAAGACCGCCTCCACCTCGAGCTCCTCGGCCAGGCGCCCGGCTGCGGCGTGATCGAGGTCGGCGATCGCGACCAGGCGCGCCTCGGGGACGGCCCGGGCGAGGATCCGGCCATGGGTCGAGCCCATCCGGCCCGCCCCGATCAGCCCGATCCCGAGCCGCGCGTCCACCGTCGCCCCCGTCAGCGAGCGGCCGCGGCCGTCCGCGAGGCGGCGACGATCTCCGCCAGGGCGTCGAGCAGCCGCTCGATCTCGCCGGCCGTGTTGTAGTGGGTCAGGCCGATCCGGAGCACGCCGCCGGAGCCGGCGAGGCCGAACCGCTCGATCAGCCCCTGGGCGTAGAAGTCGCCGTCCCAGGCGGTGATCCCGCGCCGCCCAAGCGCCTCGGCCGCGGCTCGCGGCGCGATCCCCTCGAACGTGAGCGCCGCGGTCGGGGTCCGCTCGCCGAAGCGGGCCGGGTCGGTGATCCCCCACACCCGGACGCCCGGGATACCCGCCAGGCCGTCCATCAGCTGCCTGAACAGGCCCATCTCGTACGCCCGGATCGCGGCCAGGGCGGTCTTGAGCTCGAGGCGCCGTCCACCGAAGCCTGGGAACTCGACGGCATGGGCGCCACCGTACGTCCGGCCGACCCAGGCCAGGTAGTCGAGCGCGGCGAGCGTGCCGGCGATCCCCTCGAAGTTCGGCGTCCCGGTCTGGAACCGGTCGTGGGCCGGCCGGACCTTGTAGGCGGGCAACCGGTCGAGTACCTCGGCCCGACCGTACAGGATCCCCTCGTGGGGGCCGAAGAACTTGTAGACCGAGCAGGCGAGGAAGTCGGTCTCGAGGGCCTGGACGTCGATCGGCCCGTGAGGCGCATAGTGGACGGCATCGACGTACGTCAGCGCGCCGACCGCGTGCGCCCGGCGGACGAGCTCGGCGACCGGGTTGATCGTGCCGATCGCGTTCGAGGCGTAGCCGACCGCGACGAGCTTCGTGCGTCCGCTCAGCTGGCGGTCGAAGTCCTCGAGGTCGAGCGTCCCGTCCTCGAGCCGGATGTCGACCGTCCGGACCGTCAGGCCGCGGTCGGCGGCCATCGCCTGCCAGGGCGAGACGTTCGCCTCGTGGTCGAGGATCGTGACCACGACCTCGTCGCCCGGGGCGAGCGTGGCGCCGATCGAGCGACTGACGTGGAAGGTCAGGGTGGTCATGTTCGCGCCGAACTTGATCTCGTCGACCGAGCGCGCGTTCAGGAAGTCGGCGACCGCGCCCCGGGCCTGGCGCACGATCGCGTCGCTGCGCTGGCTGGTGATGAACGCCCCGCCGTCGTTCGCGTTCGACTCGCGGTAGTAGCGAGCGACCGCGTCGATCACGGCCTGGGGGACCTGGGTCCCGCCCGGCCCGTCGAAAAAGGCGAGGGGCTGGCCGTCGAGGGTGAGCTCGAGGGCCGGAAACCGGCGCCGGATCTCGGTGACGTCGAACGTGGTCATGCGCTCCCTCTCGCCCGGCCAGGGCGGCTCGGCCGGCTGCTGATCCTCGGCCCCCGGCGACCGGCGCCGGCGACTCGGGCCGGCGACCGGCGAGACACGATCGTACCCGGCCCGGGACGCGGGCGTGCAACGAGGCCGGCGTGCAACGAGGCCGGCGATCGGAACGCGGCCGTGCCGACCGGCGAGAGACGGGAAACAGGCGAGGGGCGGTCGTCCCTCGCCTGTCTTCGGCGGTGTGCGGTGGGTGACCGCCGGCCCTAGGCGGCTCGGACCTGGGACTGCTCGGCCGCGGCGGCGTCGGCGGCGATGTCGATGTCGAGCCTGATCTCCTTGCCCACGAGCCAGCCGCCGGCCTCGAGGCCCATGTTCCAGGTCAGGCCCCAGTCCTCGCGATTCACCTTGCCCTCGAGGTGGAACCCGGCATGCCGCCCGCCCTGCATGCTCTTCACGACGCCGAGGAACTCGGCCTCCAGGGTGACCGGGCGAGTGACGCCGCGGATCGTGACATCGGTGTGAACGAGGTACCGGTCGCCCTTCTGCTCGATGCCGGTCACCCTGGCCACGATCCAGGGATGGTTCACGGCGTCGAAGAAGTCGGCCGAGCGGAGGTGCTGGTCACGCTGCTCGAAGCCGGTCGAGACGCTGGCGGCGGCGACGCGAATCTCGCCCCGCGAGTTCGTCGGGTTCTGCTCGTCGAGGAACAGCTCGCCCTCGACCTGGTCGAACTTGCCGCGCACGGTCGTGACCATCATGTGCTTGGCGGAGAAGGCGATGTCGGTGTGGGCGGGGTCGATCTTCCAGGTGTCCATGGCGTCGCGGGAGTCCTTTCGCTGGCTGGCACCCCCGCCGCTGGCCAGACGGGGGGGTGCATCTCGTTGCTGACGCAACGATATATACTCGATCCATCGTTGCGCTGTCAACCAGTTGCAGGGCACGGTATGATGCGCAGGATGTCGAACCCTGACCGCGTCCCGACGATCGGCGCCGCGACGGCGCTGACCCCGACAGTCCCATCCTCCGCCACCGACGGTCCGGCCCCGGCCCGCTCACCGCTCGACGAGCTGGCCGATCCGCGCCTCGCCGCGTGGCGTACGTTCCTGATGGCCCATGCCCTCGTCAGCCGCCGCCTCGACGACGAACTGCGCCTCGAGCACGGCATCTCGCTCGCCGAATACGACGCCCTCGTCCAGCTCGCCCATGCGCCCGGACGGCGGCTGCGGATGAACCAGCTGGCCGAACGGGTGATCCTCTCGCGCAGCGGCGTCACCCGGCTCGTCGACCGGCTCGAGGCGGACGGTTACGCGACCCGCAGCTCCTGTCCCTCGGACGCGCGCGGGGCCGAGGCGGTCCTGACCGAGGCCGGGCTGGCCAAGCTGCGCGCGGCAACCGGGACCCACCTTCGGGGCGTCGAGCGCTACTTCCTGGCCGCGCTCGCTCCCCGGGACCTGGCCGCGCTCGAGCGCGCCCTCGGAGCGGTGATCGAACGCGCCGCGGCCGGCACCACCTTCGCCGGCTGCAGCGCGTTGATGCCGGGCAGCGACGGCGGCGCGACCCTCGAGGCATGACAAAACCGGGCGGCCCGCCCCTCGCGGGACGGACCGCCCGGCACGATCAGGTGCGACTCAGCGCGCGACCTGGACCTTCACGTGGCGGGCCTTGCTCGTCTCCTCCTTCGGGATCTCGAGGGTCAGGACGCCGTCCTTGAAGGTCGCCTTCGCGGCGTCGGCCTTCAGGCCGCTGGGCAGGGTGATCGTCCGGCTGAACGCGCCGCGCTGCATCTCGCGGAGCAGATAGCCTTCCTCCTCCCGCTTCTCCTCCTTCTTGAACTCGCCCTTGATCGTGAGCATGTCGCCCTCGATCGTGATGTCGACATCCTCAGGCCGGATGCCCGGGACCGCCGCCTCGACATAGCACGTGTCACCGGTGACGCGGACATCGAGGAGCGGCAGGCTCGGCGTGAATTCGCTCGACAGCCAGCTCCACGGCCGGGTCATCAGGTCCTCGAACATCCGGTCGACGACCGTCGGCAGGGACATCAGCTCGCTGAACCGCTGCGGTCGACGGATCAGAGTCATCGTGCACACACCTCCTGTGCTGATCAACTCCTCCGGACACCCCGGGGCTGCGCTGCCTGGCGGGCGCTCCCCGAACCCCCGGGACCATGCCGGAGGGCCACGATCAGGATCGCGTAACAACGGCCCAACCGGCAAGGGCCACCCGTCCCAAAATCGGGCCCCCGGCCCTGCTCGCGTACGATCCGGGGATGACTGGACGCCTCTACGCCGGCACGAGCGGCTTCGCCTACCCCGACTGGGTGCCGGCGTTCTACCCGGCCGGCACGCGGAGCGGGGGCTTCCTGCCGGCCTACGCGTCGCGCCTCGCCGCCTGCGAGCTGAACACCACGTACTACCGCCAGCCGGCCCCCGGACAGGTCGCCGCCTGGGTCGCGGCTACCCCGCCCGGCTTCCGGTTCGCGGTCAAGGCCCAGCGCGGCGGGAGCATCCGGGCCCTGCTCGGCGACCCGGCCGCCACCCTGTCCTGGCTGACCGCGCCGCTGACCGGGTTCGGCGAGCGGCTCGGCTCGGTCCTCTTCCGGGTCCCGGCCGAGATCGAGCGCGACGACCGACGGCTGGCCGCGCTCCTGCGGGCCTGGCCGGCGGGCCTGCCCCTGACGGTCGAGTTCCAGCACCCCTCATGGGTCGACGATCAGGTGTTCGCCCTGCTCCGCTCGGCCGGGGCCGTGCTCTGCACGACCGAGACCGACGACGACCCCGAGCCGCCCCCGCTCCGACTGACCGGGCCGTTCCTCTACCTGCGCCTGCGCCGGACGGCCTGCACGCCCGACGAACTCGGCGCCTGGGTCGCCCGGGTCGAACCGTTCCTGCGCGCCGGCCACGACGTCTTCGTCTTCTTCCGCCACGACGCCCGGGGCGACTCGGCGCTCCGGGCCGTCGAGTTCAGCCGGCTGGCCGAGGCGGCCCTCCGGTGACGGCCGTCAGCGCGGTCGTGCGGACCGCCGTGGCCGCCCTCGTGCTCGGCGCGTGCAGCGCCGTCCCCGCCCCGTCCGCCCCGTCCGTTCCGTCCGCCAGGTCGTCGCCGCCTCCGGCCCCGACCGGCCCGCCGGCGATCGACCCGGCCACGGTCGGCCTGCGAACCGAGGTCGTGGCGGGCGGCTTCAGCGCCCCGCTCCAGGTGACGAACGCGGGCGACGGCAGCGCTCGACTGTTCGTCGTCGAGCAGGCCGGACGGATCCTCGTCGTGCGCGACGGGCAGGTGGGTCGCGAGCCCTTCCTCGACCTCCGCGACCGGGTCGGGGCGGGCGGCGAGCGCGGGCTGCTCGGGCTCGCCTTCAGCCCCGCCTTCCCCGCCGACCGGCGCCTGTTCGTCAACTACACCGACCCTGACGGCACGACCGTCGTCTCCTCGTTCCTGGCCGGCCCGGGCGCGACGGCCGACCGGGCCGATCCGGCCAGCGAGCGGGTCCTGCTCCGGGTCGCCCAGCCGTACCCGAACCACAACGGGGGCGGGCTCGCCTTCGGCCCCGACGGCCTGCTCTACGTCGGGCTCGGCGACGGCGGCGGCAGCGGCGATCCGGAGGGCAACGGCCAGCGACTCGACACGCTCCTGGGCAAGCTGCTCCGGATCGACGTGACGGCGCCCCCGCCCGACGGCCGGCCGTACGCCATCCCGCCCGACAACCCGTTCGCCTCGGGCGGGGGCGCCCCGGAGATCTGGGCGATCGGCCTGCGCAACCCGTGGCGGTTCAGCTTCGACCGCCTGACCGGCGAGCTGTGGATCGGGGACGTGGGCCAGAACCGCTACGAGGAGATCGACCGGACCCCGGCCGGCGCCGCCCCGCCGGTGAACTACGGCTGGAACCGGATGGAGGCAGGCCACTGCTTCCAGCCGGCGAGCGGCTGCGACCCGACGGGCCTGGCGCTGCCGATCGCCGAGTACGGCCATGACGCCGGCTGCGCGGTCACCGGCGGACACGTCGCGCGGGGCGAGACGGCCGGACCGCTGGCCGGGGTCTACCTGTTCGGTGACTTCTGCTCAGGCCGGATCTGGGGCCTGGACGCGAGCGGGCCCGACCGCCAGGAGCCGGTGCTCCTGCTCGAGTCGGGCCGCTCGATCAGCTCGTTCGGCGAGGACGAGGCGGGCCGGATCCTGTTCACCGACCTCGCCCGCGGCGAGCTCCTCCGGCTCGTCCCGGCCGGCTCGACCGTCAGTCGATGAGGTAGACGACCGAGACGTCCACCTGGACCTCGCTCGTCCCGGGCTGGATCGGCGTCGCGACCTCGGCCTTCAGGGGCGCCGCCCCCGCGTACGGGATCGGCGGTGTCACCGTGGAACCTTCGTTGATCTGGGCGACGCCGGTGATCGAGACCCCGGCCGCCGAGGCGAGCGCCTGGGCCTTCGCCTTCGCGTCGGCCATCGCCGCCGCCCGGGCCTGGGCCTGGGCGGCCGTCGGATCGGCGACCCGGAACGTGATCCCGTCGATCGTCGTCGCCCCGGCGGCCATCGCGCCGTCGACCGCGTCGGCCAGGCGGTCGAGGTTGCGGACCGTGGCCGCGACCGTGTTCGTCACCTGGTAGCCGGTCAGCTTCGGCGCCGTGCCGTCGCTCGGGTAGGTGTAGACCGGCTGGAGCGAGAGGATCGTGGTCTGGATGTCACGCTCGGCGATCCCGGCCGCCCGCAGCGCGGCGATCACCTTCGTCATCGCCGCGGCGGCGACGTTGCGCGCCTCCCTGACCGTCGGCTTCGTGACCTGGACACCGAGCCGGAGGTCGGCGACGTCCGGGGTGATCGTCACCCGGCCCGTCCCCGAGACGCTGATCGTGTGCTCCGGGGCGGAACCGGCCGGATCGACGGCGAGCGTCTGGCGAGGGCCAAGGGCGGGGCTGGAGAGGGCAACCACGAGGAGGGCCGCCAGGGCACCGGTGCCGAGCCAGCGGACCCTCGGCCCGGGCAGCGGAAGATGGCTCATCGACGACATGTCAGGTACCTCGACGTACGGCTGCGGGCTGCCTCCGGGCAGCCCTTCGACGAGCCTCAGACGTCGGGGACGAGGCGGTGGTTCCCGCTTCCGGCCGATCGTCGCGTCGGGCCTCAGGGGCGGGCGAGCTCGGCGCTCTCCGGACCGTCGGTGATCCCGGCCGTGCCGGCCGCGGCGGGCGTGCCGGCCGTCGCGTGCGCCGGTCGCGGACCGTGAGGAGTCAGCGGGCGCAGGTAGAGCGCGAGGACGCCGACGAGGTAGGCGAGGTGGACGACGAACGTCGTCACCTCGGGCGTGGAGCTGTAGCCGACGAGCGCGCGCAGGAACTGGCCGAGGCCACGGTCGTGGGGCAGGACGGCGCTGATGTCGAAGGCGGTCCCGGTCCCGAACGGGATGAGCCCGATCTCGATGAACTCGTGGACGGCCTGGCTGAGCAGCCCGGCGGCGATCACGATCAGGCCGATCCCGGTCCAGCGGAAGAAGGCCGACAGGTCGATCCGCCGGCTCCCCCGGTACAGGCCGTAGCCGATCGCGGTCGCCAGCAGAAGGCCGACCGCCGCCCCGAGGACGACGCTCAGGGCGCCCCCGTCGACCCCGCGGCTGGCGGCGGTCGCCTGGCCGACGAGGAAGAGCGCCGTCTCGACCCCCTCGCGGACGACCGCAGTGAAGGCGAGAGCGGCGAGGCCGAGCGCCCCGCCGCTGCTCAGGACACGATCAACGGCAGCCCGGAGCTGGCCGCCGACGGTCGCCGACTGGCGGCGCATCCAGAACAGCATCCAGGTCACGACGCCGGCCGCGGCGAGGAGGGTGATCCCCTCGAACAGCTGCTCCCAGGGGGACGGAAGCTCGCCGATCGAGACGTAGATCGCGACCCCGAGGACGAGGCTCAGCCCGACCGCGGTCGCGACGCCGGCCCAGATCCGCGGCGCGTGGTGGATGTTCCCCGTCCGGGCGAGGTAGGCCAGGATGATACTCACGATCAGCGCCGCCTCGACCCCCTCGCGGAGGCCGGTCAGGAGCCCGCTGGAGAATGCGCCGGCGTCGAGCACGCGATCGTTCCTTTCGTCTTCCTCTCCGGGCCGTGGCGGTCGTCAGCGTTCCGCCGTCGGAGGCCGCCGTTCGTCAGCCCGCGGCGATGGTAGGTGGACCCCGGGCAGGATGTCAAGCGCCCTTGCATCAACGAGGCAGGAGCGCTTGAGCCGCCGGCTCAGACGGCGAACGGCGGTGCCGTGTCGGTTGCCACGCCGAGGTCACGGATCGCCCGCGACGCCTTGCGCGCCGACAGCGCGCCCGACCGGGCGAGCGAGCTGAGCGTGGCGGCAGCGATGTGGGGCGGGTCGATCTCGAAGAAGCTCCGGAGCGCCTCGCGGGTATCGCTCCGGCCGAACCCGTCCGTGCCGAGCGAGGTGTATTCGACCGGCAGCCAGCGCGAGACCATGTCCGGGACGGCGCGCAGCCAGTCGGTGGCGGCCACGATCGGGCCGCCGTCCGGGCCGAGGACCTGGCTGACGTACGGCAGGCGCGGCGTCTCGGCCGGGTGGAGCCGATTCCAGCGCTCGACCTCGATCGCCTCGCGCCGGAGCTGCTGGAACGACGGTGCGCTGTAGACCTCGGCCGCGATCCCGAACCGCTCGGCGAGGAGGGCCTGGGCCGCGACGACCTGCTGGAGGATCGCGCCGCTGCCCACGAGCCGGGCCTGCGCAGTGCGGGCGCCGAGGTCGGGGGCGGCGCGGAACCGGTAGAGCCCGCGGATGATCCCCTCCTCCACGCCCTCGGGCCGGGGCGGCATCGGGTAGTTCTCGTTGTACAGGGTGACGTAGTAGTAGACGTCCTCGCCGGCGCCGAACATCCGCTCGATCCCGTGGCGGACGATCGCGGCCAGCTCGTAGGCGTAGGCCGGGTCGTAGGCCCGGATGTTCGGCACGACCGAGGCGAGCAGGTGCGAGTGGCCGTCGTCGTGCTGGAGCCCCTCGCCGGCGAGCGTCGTCCGCCCGGCCGTGGCGCCCATCATGAATCCCCGGCCGCGGGCGTCGGCGAAGGCCCAGGCCTGGTCGCCGGTCCGCTGGAAGCCGAACATCGAGTAGAAGATGTAGAACGGGATCGTGGCCACCCCGTGCGAGGCGTAGGCCGTCCCGGCGGCCTGGAAGGAGGCCATCGAGCCGGCCTCGGTGATCCCCTCCTCGAGGACCTGGCCGTCGGTCGCCTCGCGGTACGAGAGGACGAGGTCCGAGTCGACCGGCTCGTAGCGCTGGCCGAGCGCGGAGTAGATCCCGACCTCCTTGAAGAGCGGGTCCATGCCGAACGTGCGGGCCTCGTCGGGGATGATCGGCACGACCTGCCGGCCGAGCACCGGCTCGCGGAGCAGGTTGCGCAGGAGGCGTGCGAAGGCCATCGTCGTGCTGACCGGGATCTCGCTCCCGGCGGCGAACTCGGCGTCGACCGAAGGCTCGGGCGCCGGCAGGGGGGCGGCCCGCACGACCCGCCGGGGAAGCGGCCCGCCGAGGGCGCGCCGGCGCTCGAGGAGGTACTCGACCTCGAGCGAGCCCGGACCGGGGTGGTAGTACGGGGCGTCCTTGAGCTGCTCGTCCGGGATCGGCAGCTGCAGCCGGTCGCGGAAGACGCGCAGCTCGTTCTCGGAGAGCTTCTTGAGCTGGTGGGTGATGTTCCGGCCCTCGGCCAGCGGCCCGAGCGTCCAGCCCTTGATCGTCTTGGCCAGGATGACGGTCGGGGCGCCGGTGTACTCGGTCGCCGCCTTGTACGCGGCATAGAGCTTGCGGTAGTCGTGGCCGCCCCGGCGGAGCCGGGCCAGATCGTCGTCCGAGAGGTGCTCGACGAGCCGGCGCAGGCGTGGGTCGGGGCCGAAGAAGTGCTCGCGGATGTACGCCCCGCCCGCGACCGAGAACTTCTGGAACTCCCCGTCGAGGGTGTTGTTCATCTTCTCGACCAGGACGCCGTCGACGTCGCGGGCCAGGAGCTCGTCCCACTCGCGGCCCCAGATCACCTTGATCACATTCCAGCCGGCGCCCCGGAAGAGCCCCTCGAGCTCCTGGATGATCTTGCCGTTGCCGCGGACCGGTCCGTCGAGGCGCTGGAGGTTGCAGTTGACGACGAAGGTCAGGTTGTCGAGGCCTTCGCGGGCGGCCAGCGAGAGCGCGGCGGTCGCCTCCGGTTCGTCCATCTCGCCGTCGCCCAGGAAGGCCCACACGCGCTGGCGGGAGGTGTCCTTCAGGCCCCGGTTGTGGAGGTAGCGGTTGAAGCGGGCCTGGTAGATCGCGCTGATCGGGCCGAGACCCATCGAGACGGTCGGGAACTCCCAGAAGTCGGGCATCAGGCGCGGGTGCGGGTAGGAGCTCAGGCCCTGGCCCGGGACGACCTCGCGCCGGAAGTGATCGAGCTGCTCGACCGTGAACCGGCCTTCGAGGAACGCCCGGGCGTAGATCCCGGGCGCGGCATGGCCCTGGTAGAAGATCAGGTCACCGCCGCCCTCGGCGTCCTTGCCCCGGAAGAAGTGGTTGAACCCGACCTCGTACAGGCTGGCCGAGCTGGCGTAGGTCGAGAGGTGGCCGCCGATGCCGGGGAAGCGGCTGTTCGCCCGGAGGACCATCGCCACCGCGTTCCAGCGGATCAGGCGCCGGATCCGCCGCTCGAGCTCCTCGTCGCCCGGGAAGAACGGCTCCTGCTCCGGGCTGATCGTGTTGATGTAGCGCGTCTGGGTCAGGGGCGGCAGCCCGACGTGGAGCTGGCGGGCGCGCTTCAGGAGCTTGAACATCAGGAACCGGGCCCGGTTCTCGCCCTCGGTCTCGAGGACCTGGTCGAAGGCGTCGAGCCATTCCTGGGTCTCGGCCGGGTCGATGTCCGGCAGCTGGTGCTTGAACTCGTCGAAATACATGGCAGGGCTCCGGGGACGCCGCCGGCCGGCGACGCGTTCTGTCAGGCAGGCTCCAGGCGCAGGGTGGTCGACAGGACCTCCGGCCGGAGCATCAGGTCGAGCGACGGATCACCGGCGTACTTGCGCCGGAGGGCCGCCGAGCAGCGAGCGATCGAGTCCGGGGCGACGGCCGGGACGGCACGAGCAGCAATCGACTGCCCGGCGGCATGGATCGTCACCGACGGCTGGGCCAGCGCTTCGCGATACCAGCGCCCGGCCGGGCCGCGCACCGAGCGGACGAACGGGATGTCGCCGTCGACGACGATCCAGATCGTGGTCCGATGGGTCGGATCGCCCGAGGCATGGGTCTCGATCTCGACCTCCTCGGTTCGCTCGAGGAGGTCGAGGAGGTCCGGGCTGAAGGGCATGGCTGGAGGGTAGCGCATCCCGCCCCGATCCGCCCCGGCGGGTTCCGGCGGGTCCCGGCGGATCCCGGTCGCGGGTCGGACCGGCAGCGGGGTGTCCGCGGGGTTCGGGCCGGGGCGGCGGCGAGAGAGCGGCTGGCGCGGCTGGCGCGGCCGGCCGGCCTGCGCTACGGTACGACCATGGAGCGCTACGACCCGGAGACGGCGCTGATCGTCGTCGATGTCCAGAACGATTTCGCGGACCCGGCCGGGGCTCTCTCGGTCGCGGGCGGCGAGACGATCATCCCGTACGTCAACGCCCAGGTGCGCGCGGCGCGGGCGGCCGGGGCGCTCGTGGTCTACACCCAGGACTGGCACCCGGCCCATACCCCGCACTTCGCCCAGGACGGCGGCATCTGGCCGGTCCACTGCGTCATCGACACCTGGGGCGCGGCGCTCCACCCGGCCCTCGAGGTCGCCGGTCCGGTCGTACGCAAGGGCTCGAACGGCGAGGACGGCTACTCGGGGTTCACGATGCGCGACCCGGTTTCGGGAGCGACCGTGCCGACCGAGCTCGAGTCGATCCTCCGGGCGCGGGGGATCCGCCGGGTCGTCGTGTGCGGCCTGGCGACCGACTACTGCGTCGCGGCCACGGCCCTCGACGCGGCCGCGCTCGGCTTCGAGACGAGCGTCCTGCGGGCGGGGATCCGGGCGGTCGACCTCCAGCCCGGCGACGGCGAGCGGGCGCTCGAGCGGATGGCCGCGGCCGGGGTGACGATCGTCGACGAGGAGGGCGACGTCGAGGGCGAGGCCGGACCGGCCGGGACGCCGACCGCGCGGTGACGATGGGCGACCGGGAGGCCGGCCTGGAGATCCACCTCGTCGACGCCACGTACGAGCTGTTCCGGGCCCACTTCGCGCCCCGGCCGCCGGTCCGCGGCCGCGACGGGGCCGTCCTCAGCGGCGTGGCCGGGCTCGTCGAGACGCTCCTCGCCCTCCTGCGCGACGAGGGCGCGACACACGTCGGGTGCGCCACCGACCGGGTGATCCGCTCGTTTCGCAACGAGCTCTACCCCGGCTACAAGACCGAGGCCGGGGTCCCGGCCGAGCTGCTCGCCCAGTTCCCGATCGCGGAGCGCGCGATCGAGGCGCTCGGCCTCGTCCTCTGGCCGATGGTCGAGCTCGAGGCCGACGACGCCCTCGCCACGGCCGCCGAGCGCCTGGCCGGCGACCCGGCCGTCGAGCGGATCCTGATCTGCTCGCCCGACAAGGACCTCGCCCAGTGCGTCCGGGGCGGGCGGGTCGTCCTGCGTGACCGGCGGCGCGACCTGACCTACGACGATCCCGGCGTCCGCGCCAAGTGGGGGGTCGCCCCGGCCTCGATCCCGGACCTGCTCGCGCTCGTCGGCGACGCCGCCGACGGCTATCCGGGCCTGCCCGGCTGGGGCGCCCGCTCGGCGGCGGTCGTCCTCGCCCGCTACGGCTCGCTCGAGGCGATCCCGCCCCGGGCGGGCGACTGGGAGGTGCCGGTGCGCAATGCCCCCGGCCTCGCCGCGGTCCTGCGCGACCGGCTCGACGAGGCGCTCCTCTACCGCGAGCTCGCCCGGCTGCGGACCGATGCGCCGCTGCTCGTCGATGGCGATCCAGAGGCGCTCCGCTGGGCGGGCGTGCCGCGCGAGCGGTGGCTGGCCTTCTGCGAGGAGACCGGCCTGGCCCGGCTGGCCGGGCGGCCCCACCGCTGGCGGCCGGACTGAGCCACGCGCCGCCGCGCCGCCGTGCCGTCGAGCGCGTCCGGAGCCCGGCCGGGAGGCCCGGGTCGGCAGAGGCTACGGGCCGGGTCGGCGGCCCCCGAGCAGGGCGAGGAGCTGGCCGTGGATCCGGGCCGGGGCGGCGACGACCCCGAGGCCGGCGGTCGGGGCGGCGATGTCGAACCACGGCCCGCCGTCCGGACTCGTGACCAGCGCGCCGGCCCGCTCGGCGATCAGTCCCGCGGCGGCCACGTCCCAGGTGGAGAGGCCGCCGACCTGGATCATCGCGTCGAACCGGCCGTTGCCGACGTAGGCCAGGGCAAGGGCCGAGGAGCCCATCGAGCGCGAGACCCGGACCGCCCGGTGCACCGCCCGCACCGTCGAGGCGGCGCTCCGGCCGGCGACGGCGAGCGAGACGACGCAGTCGGACAGCTCGCTCTTCGAGCTCGCCTGGATCCGCCGCCCGTCGAGCGTCGCGGGGCCGTGGGCCGAGGCCGCGAACGTCTCGTGGCGGGTCGGGTCGTGGACGACCCCGACGCTCGGGCGGCCGTCGACGACGAGGGCGACCGAGACGCAGAAGAACGGGATCCCGTTGGCGTAGTTGACCGTGCCGTCGAGCGGATCGAGGACCCAGGTCCGGCCCCGGCCGCCGGCGACCGGGCCGGCCAGGCGGCCGGTGTGCTCCCCCGACTCCTCGGCCAGGATCCCGTCGTCGGGGTGGCGGGCCCGGATCGCCCGGATCAGGAGCTCCTCGCTCAGGTGGTCGGCCTCGGTGACGACGTCCCGGGCGCCCTTGTGGCGGATCCGCTCGAGCCGCTCGTAGCGCTCCATGACCACCCGGCCGGCCTCGGCGGCGAGGGCGACGGCGAAGGCGAGGTCGTCCGCCTCGGCCGCCCTCACGGCCGGCCGCAGTCGACGGCCAGGGGACGGACGGTCGAGCCGAGGATCGCGGTCTCCTTGGAGAACGAGACGGTCCGGCCGGGCTCGACCTGGGGGCTGACGAGATAGACCGCCTCGGCGCTGCCGTCGGTGGCCGGATCGTAGACCCGGCAGGTGGCCGAGCCGCGGCTCGCGCCCTCGTTCGTGACCGAGATCGTGATCGCCAGCCCGGGCGGGGCGGCGACGACGTTCGCGATCGAGGCGCTGAACGGACCGATCCCCGACAGGGCGAACCGGCCCAGGAGGGCCAGGCCGACAACCGAGACGACGATCGCGAGGAAGACCGTGCCGTGGGCCTGCGTGCTCGCCGGCTGGGGGAGACCGAGCGGGTTGCAGCGCTCGCACAGGGCGATGTCGAGGGCAACGGGGGCGCCGCAGCGGACGCAGCCGTGGGTCAGGGCGGCCGGCTCGGTCGACAGGGTCGGTGTCTTCATCGGCACCTGAATGGTGCCACGAAACGGCGTCGCGGGCCGTGACCCGGCCGGCGGGCGCCGGGGGGCGGCCTCCTGGCCGAGCCCGCCAGTGCGGGAGATCGCGCCGGCGGCTGGCGCGCCGACGTCATCAGCGACCGGCGGCGGCCCGACCAGCAGCGTGCGCCGACCTCACCAGCGCCCGGCAGCCTCCACGAGCGCGTCGACGTCGTCGGTCGTCCGGGCGGTCACGATCACCCCG
>Ga0272446_1003601_pt1 | contig 19307 bp, 18 predicted proteins | sample YNPCB0061_FD_194587 | JGI IMG/M metagenome (GOLD analysis project Ga0272446, IMG submission 194587) | Hot spring microbial mat communities from Yellowstone National Park, WY, United States - YNP-CB-006-1 | ecosystem: Environmental > Aquatic > Thermal springs > Hot (42-90C) > Sediment | place...
AGAAGGCCCAACGGCAGCTATCTCAGCAGTTAGGACGGGCTGCCACCATTTCCGAACTGGCGGCAGAACTGGAACTGACACCCCGACAGGTGCGGGACTATCTGGAACGAGGGCGGCAACCCCTTTCCCTGGATTTGCGGGTTGGTGACAACCAGGACACCGAATTGGGCGATTTACTGGAAGATCCGGGCGCCTCTCCAGAGGAGTTTGCCACCCAGTCGTCTCTGCGAGCTGATCTGGACAAGCTGATGGTGGATCTGACCCAGCAGCAACGGGACGTTCTGGCCATGCGATTTGGTCTGGAGGATGGTCAAACCATGACCCTGGCCAAGATTGGCGACTTGCTCAATATCAGTCGGGAGCGGGTGCGCCAGATTGAGCGGGAGGCTCTCAGTAAATTGCGTAAGCGCAAAGCCGCCATTGGCGAGTATCTGGCCAGCTAGGTAGAGACATTCCCCCCTGAACTGGTTCGGTTCTACCTACTTCGCATTTTTGGGGCAGTTGCTAGAGTGATCTGTAGAAACATGAAGTAATGTGATTGAGGTCTTTGAAGTGAACAGCCCATCCAACCAACTGCCAGAGTTTGTGGGAAGTGGATCTGAAATGGGTAATCCGTTCTGGAATTACCTGCAATCGCTTAGCCCAGACATGATTGCCCAGTTGTCTAAGCCTGCTTCATCGGAAGTTGTTCAGGTAATGGAGCGCAATATTCTGGGACTCCTGGGTGGCCTTCCCAGCGAACACTTTGAGGTCACGGTAACCACCAGCCGAGAAAATCTAGGTCGTCTTCTGGCTTCTGCAATGATGAGTGGCTACTTTATCCGCAATGCTGAACAACGCATGACCTTTGAAAAAATGCTGACGTCGACTGAATCTGAAGCATGAGGCGTGTTCCCTCTGAATCAGCATTTCAACCTGAGTCAAGTACTGTCTATGGCGAAAGATAACTCGGCAGATTCCTTCAGGGGTCTGCCGAGTTCTGCTATCACCGATTTGCAACATCATCTGTTGGTCTGGTATAGCCAGCAGGGTCGGGACTTGCCCTGGCGAGTAAGCCGAGATCCTTACGCCATCTGGGTCTCAGAAATTATGTTGCAGCAAACCCAGGTGAAGACGGTGATTCCCTACTATGAGCGCTGGTTGCAACAGTTTCCTACGGTTCAGGATTTGGCAGCGGCGGAACAGCAACAAGTCCTGAAAGTCTGGCAAGGATTGGGATACTATGCTAGAGCTCGTAATCTGCACCGGGCGGCCCAACACATTTGTGCCAAACATGATGGCCGTTTCCCAGAGACCCTGGAGGCTGTCCTGGAGTTGCCTGGTGTTGGCCGCACTACGGCTGGTGGCATTCTCAGTGCAGCCTTTAACCAACCGGTGCCGATTCTGGATGGCAATGTCAAACGGGTCCTGGCGCGGTTAATTGCCTTGCTGATTCCCACCCGTAAGGCCCTATCCCAATTGTGGCAGTTATCGGAAACCTTGCTGGACCCAGTTCGTCCCCGTGACTTTAACCAGGCATTAATGGATCTGGGGGCGACGGTTTGTACGCCCCGTCAGCCGAACTGTCCCCACTGTCCCTGGAAGGAGCGCTGTCAGGCTTACAATCAAGGAAGTCAGTCGGAAATCCCTATGTCAGAAACCCGCGCTCCTTTGCCCCACAAGATTATTGGCGTCGCTGTGATCTGGAATGACCAGGGCCAGGTGTTGATCGATCGCCGTCGGCAGGAAGGTTTATTAGGCGGCCTGTGGGAGTTTCCCGGTGGCAAAGTGGAGCCAGGTGAGACGCTGGAAAGCTGTATCCGCCGGGAAATTCAAGAAGAACTGGGGATTGACATTGCCGTGGGCGATCGCCTAATCACTGTGGATCATACCTACACCCACTTTCGGGTCACCCTGAATGTGCATCACTGTCAACATCTGAGTGGAAAACCCCAACCGATTGAATGTGATGAGGTTCGCTGGGTGACGCTGCAGGAAATTGACCAGTTCCCCTTTCCAAAGGCTAACGTGCGCATCATTGAGGCGCTTCACCAGTTCAGCGGCGATCGCAAATCAGATGCGGAAATCTTGTAAAAATCCCAGCTTAAATTGCTAAACCCGGCCCCTTACACAGTTTATAGACAATCAGGCTAGACAATCAGGAGAATTTTTACGTCCCAACCTCAGAGGTTGCCTTGATCTCAGGAGTGGCAACCTCGGCAGCAGCCTGCCGTTCCCGATCCAAGCGTCGTTTTTTGGCATAAAGCTGAATCGTCGCCGCCATGGCAATCACCATTGCTGCGATCGCCCAAACAGTCGCATCCGTTGGCAAGCTGTCTTTAAAGATTGCCAACATAACAATCACCACCAGAAACAGGGTTGGCAATTCATTTAACCAGCGAAATTGCTGTCCGGTCCAGGTGCATTGTTCGGCAGCCAACCGTTTCATGATCCGGCCGCAATAAAAGTGATAAGCCAGGAGGGCTGCGACGAAGCCCAGTTTGGCATGTAACCATCCATCTTGCAACATAGCTGGTTCTACTGTCAGCAGTCCAACCGCCATTGCGACCGTGAGTACCATGCCCGGTGTGGTAATCAGCCGGTAAAGGCGCTTTTCCATCAATTGATATTGCTCTTTCAAGATGGAACGGGCCGGTTCGGGCTTCTCATTGGCTTCTGCATGATAAACAAACAGACGCACCAGATAAAAGAGGCCAGCAAACCAGACGACGACACCAATCAAATGAAATGCCTTGAACCAGTAATATGCCATGTCTGAATCAGAAATTAAAACGCAAATAAACGATCGGAATTAAAATCAGTCCACTAATATCAAAGCTCAGGAATTGATACTGGCTTTGGCAGGAGATTATCGTTCGGTTGGCAAGGTCTTGCCAATTGAAACGCCAAAAGTATCACGCAACCTAAAAACACTGGGTATGTCAATTTGGAACTGCGTCGGTGAAACCCAATCATCCTGGAAGAATGCCAGGTTCCGTGTCGCTCGGCCCAAACCGTACAATTGCCCTGGTGGCTTAACCACTGATTGCATGTGATCTTCCTTCGGTGATTGCTCAAGCTGGATCAGGATTTGATCCAGCTATCTGCGACATTCCCACAAACCAATCACTTCATTGGGTTGCCGAGCAGGGAAGTAAGATAAACCTGCGCAACCTGACGATCTGATTGCAGCCGCGCTTCGCTATCGCACCCTCCATTTTGCAACAAAAAGAGGGATAACGCAGCAGCAAAGAGGCGATCTTGGTCCCATTCCAGATGGTTTTCCAGGTACACAGCCACAGAATTGTGGAGATCTTCGGGGATTTCAGCCAAGATACTAACGGTTGTATTCATAGGAGCCTTAAGCTTTTAGGTGACAATTCGGCAATGAACATCAACCAGGGAACTGTTTTCATAGCGGCCTGGGGAAAATCAAACAGCAGACAATTTGCCTTTGGCACCCTATTAATTTTCCATAACACCGACCGCTGCTGACCCTAGATCGGGGATGTGACTGGCAGCGGCGAAGCTGGACGGTAGATTGCTTGACAAAAATAAATTGCGAAGGCTATAGGCTAGAAGCCAACCATTGCAGTGTTTTCAAACCACAACTCGATTTAGTTCGTGCCTCATTCTGCTCAGGCAGAAGCCTTCTTGTCAATCACCTGAGGCAAAAATCACACGCTGACGAGAGAAAAAAAGGACGGTAGAATGCCTGATTTTCGATGATCCCCGTTACGTTAATTCATGAAGCGCCAGATTTTGGTGTGCATCCGATGTATTCCTGAAGCATCAGCTCAAGCAACCCAGAAGCCTGATTCTTCCGTTGCTCCTGAGGAAAACCTGATGATTCCTGTGGAAAACATCGACAAAAACTGGGGAAAACCTGTGGGAATCGTGTGGAATCTATGGGGAAAAGATCGGTTCAGACTAAGAATTGCAACGTAGATGTAATGTCAGGATTTCCTGATAAATCAACCGAGACACTCCCTGGATCCACCCCTGAGTTTCCCAGGATCCACTGCTATAGCAATCCTATTTGATTTGTGAATGCCTGGATGGTGAAAGGGCTTTGTGAGAAGGATTTCCTGCGGAAACCTTTCACAATCCTGATCGGATCGCTATATGAAAATGAATCTATAAGTCTGTAACCAACCGTGCAGGCTTGGCGTTCAGATACTCAAAAAGCCATCAGTTGTGAAGCTACCCTACTGGGCCTCAATCACCACTCGCAGATCACCGCGCTTTTTGGAAACTCTACAGGCAGTGGTTGAGCCGAAACGCTCAAATTCTAAATCCAAAAGGGTTGGACCTACCCGCAGATTCTTGAACGACAGGTAGTTAACAGTTTCTGGCAGGGCTGGATCAATAATTCTCAAGGTGTTGCCAGGTTCATCAGCCTCCAGATTCACCATCATCTGCACTAAGGGCAAAATGCTGCCACTGCTCCAGGTTGGTGCAGAATAGGGAACTGGATATTCCTCCGACTGCTGCTGATCTATCTCCTGCAGGCTGGAGCAAGGCTCAGGGGGTTGCTGGTTCGGCTGATGATTCTGCATGAGGAAGAGGGAAAGCGCTGCTGTAAACAGACGATCTTGGTCCCAATCAAGGTGATCTTCCAGATAAAGCATTAAGGCTGTATGAAGATCCTGGGGCAGCTCAGCCAGGAGACTAACAGTTGTACTCATGGTTTCTGTGACAATCCATCCACACAAAGATCAAGCAGGGAACAGGGCTGTTAGCACCCTGTTAGTGAACGACAGGAAAATATTGTCTAGTGCACCTTTGGGATTTCAGGTTGCCCGCCGCCCATATACTTTGAGCAACGAAAGATCTCCAAAAGCGGGTCATCAGAAAGTAGCAGGGAGGGCATATCCGCGCCTGCTGTGAATCGGGCTATAAGCAAATAGCAGAGGGGGTTTCAGGTGGGCTATGTATTCAACTCGTGCTTCATTCTGCCCAGCCCAAAGCCTTCTTGTCAATGCGCAGGATCGGAAATTACGGAGCAACCGCAGAAAAAATGGACCGCAAAATCCATGCATTGGCAGCGATCCCAGCAATCTTTATTTACAAAATTCATAACCAAATAGCCTTTTAGGAAACCTGAAAGGCTGCTCAACAAAACCTGAAACCCTGATTCCTCCGTTCGCCCTGTGGAAAAAAACCGATGACTCTGTGGAAAAAATCCCCGAAGCTGGGGATAAGCTGTGGAAAACCTGTGAAGTTTGTGGGGAAAATTTCAGGTCAACTCTAAGAGAGACTAAGTTTTAAAACAGGAAATAATGTCAGGCTTTCCTGACAAAACCTCGTGTTTTCACGGTTTGCAGGGGTTTGACCCCTCATGGTTGCCATACCACAGGTATTTTACCCTCTAGGTTTAGATGGGATCCAGGGTGATGCCTCTCTGTAATGATTTTTTAATTTCTCTTACTGTAGTTATTTGTCCCCCCAAGGGGTGATTGGTGGGATATCCGATGGCATTAAGATTGGTGTAAGCTGTCTACTTGCTGAAAAGGACCGGCTGAAACCGATCCTTGCTACCGCTTTTCCTAACTTCAAGAGTGATTTTCCCTTGCTGATCGTTGTTAGGGTAGGAGGGGGGTAAATACCTGAGGGGTTATGAGTCTTGAGGAGAAAGAAACCTAGTCGGTGTAACCAATCACGGCTGGGATGCCGTATTGTTCTGACGCCTGGTATTGCTCAGGTCCAGGTGCTGCTGAGCTTCATTCAAGAACCGTGATCTGAACTAGGCTTCAATTACGACTCTTAAGTTGCCTCGCTTCCTGGATACTCGGCAGGCGGTTGTGGAGCCGGAACGTTCAAATTCCAGATCCAATAGCGTTGGTCCAACCCGGAGATTTTTCAGGGCCAGGTGGTTGATTGTTTCTGGTAAAGCCGGATCAATAATTCGCAGGGTGTTGCTGGGTGCGTCTGGGACTAGATTAACCATCATCTGCACCAGTTGGATGATGCTGCCTGTAGCCCAGGCTTGGGGTGAGCAGGCTACGGGATATTGGACTGGATCTTGATCATTGGTTCGATCGAATCCGCAGAACAATTCGGGTGGTCGCTGATAGGGTTGCCGCCGCGTCATTTCCAGAATGCCCTGGGCAATCTCTAACGCCTGGTCAACCTGACCCAGCGCCCGCAGACCCATGGCGGTGAGGGCGTTGTCATGGGGCCAGATAGAGCCGATGTGGTAACCCATGGGGTTGTAGGCTGGCGAAAGGCTGCTGAGGGTGCGAATGCCCCAGCCATTAAACATGTCGGGGGCTCGTAGCCGTTCTGCCACGCTATAGGCTTTTTCTGGAGTAAAAATCCCCAGGCCCAGACAGTGACCGGGGTTGGAGGTAATGCTGTCTACGGGTTTGCCATCGCCATCCAGGGCCAAGGCGCAATAACCCAGATCTTCCATCCAGAAATCCCGGTTGAAGCGGAATTTCAGGTCATGGGCTTCCTCTTCCCAGCGATCGGCCAGGTCAATCCGTTTTTTCATTCGAGCAATTTGGGCCAGTCGGACTTTGGCAGCGTAGACATAGGCCTGCACTTCGCAAAGGGCAATCGGTCCCTTGGCCAGTTGTCCCCGCCGGTTCACGATGCAGTTGCCGGAGTCCTTCCAGCCCTGATTATCCAGCCCGCTGCGGGATTTACGGAAATAGCTGAGGTAGTGGTTGCCCTTCATAGTGCGATCAATCCAGTCCATGGCGGCCAGGGCATTGGGCCAGAGGTTTTCCAGGGTTTCGTTGTCGCCTGTCCAGGCGAAATATTCGGCGTATAACATGAGCCACAGAGGGGTGGCATCAACGGTGCCGTAGTAAGGAGTATGGGGGATTTCCTGACAGCGGGCCATTTCGCCAAAGCGGATCTCGTGCAGAATTTTGCCGGGTTGCTCGTCTCGCCATTCGTCCTCCTCCTTGCCCTGGTAGTAAGCCAGCACGGTCAAGGTCTCTTTGGCAATTTGGGGGTCGAGCATGAGGATCTGGGAGGCCGCAATCAGTGAATCGCGGCCAAATAGGGTGGAAAACCAGGGCACTCCGGCGGATAGGACTTTGCCTTTTACAAAGGATTGGCGTAGCAAGTAGATGTCCTTTTCGGCACTTTTTAGGATCTGGTTGAAGGTGTTTTTGTCGGAACGAATCTGGGTAATTTGCTGTCGCCAGGTTTGTTCTTCCATTAGTTCGGCGGCTTTGGCCTGGGCCAGGGTGGTGGGGGTGCCGACTACGGAGGTGGGATGGCCGTTGGTCAGCATTTGCAGCCGGTAACCGAGGGTTTCAGTTTGGTGGGAGGCCAGTTGCAATTGCCAGATGGCGGTGTAGCCCAGGATGTGATCGGGCTGGCGGTGGCAAAACTGAATTTGGGACTCTAGCAGAATGTCGTCTAGACCCAGATAGGCCAGGGTTAGTTCGGCGGGAGTGGGTGGATAGGCGGCATAGGTAGAGACTAAGGTGTCATTGCTGGAGGGCGTTGGGTCGTTGCTTGGTTGGGCCGATCCATCCGGCATTTTTTCCCCTGAAGATGGAAGGGGGCGGAGGTGGCGTCCTTGCTGCTGACGGCCAAATCCACGCACCTGAAACAGGTCGATAAAGTCGGCATTGAAACTGAGGCTGAGTTCAAAGTTAACCGGGTCGGTACTAAAGTTGGTGATCTCGATTTCTTCAAACAGGCCGCCATTCAGTACCAGTTCCCGTTTGATGCCGATGGATTCGGCGTTAATCCCGTCTTCCAGGTGGGGATTGGTGCAAAGAACGGATAACACAAAGCCTTTGTCGGCTGTACTGCTCAGGAGAATCGGCGATCGCCGGTTAATTTGTAGTTCCAGCCGACTGAGGAAGCGAGTATCGTTGCAGAATAGGCCCATACTGGCGCTGCGATCGCTGCTGCTGCTGCCACCAATATTGCCCAGGGTATCGGTTAACAGGAACAGATCATCATCCTTTAGGGTAAGAACGGGGTGGGGCTGTTCGCTAATCACACAAACCCAATCAGGTAGAGGCTCTTGCTCAACCGGAATAAATTTGCGCCCTTCAATTTCAATGATGTCTTGTGTCATGGATCCAACAACTTTGAAATATCTAAGATGCTGTCAGGGAGTCTGTTTGGCAAGGAGCAAGCAGGGATGAGAAACCAGCTTGACCTGGCTTATGGTTCCCAGTCTGTGGCAATTGCAGTTGTCTGACAGCCTTGCTCCTGTTGCCAACTTAGCAAAGTCGCTCTGGAGATGAACAGGATGGACACTGTTTCTTCACCGTTGAGTTGACCGTCCGCCTTGACAGATGTCGATAAAATTTCAGACGCTAAACCATGGCGCATTGGTCAGCAATGGATCATGGTAGAAATTCGAGCAGACTGGGTCACCGTCCCCAATGGGGCGTTACAGATTGCGGCGTATCTGGCTGAACCTCTGGAGGGTGGCCCTTTTCCCGCGGTAATTGTGATTCAGGAAATTTTTGGGGTTAATGCGCACATTCGGGATGTTACCGAGCGCATTGCCAGGGAAGGCTATGTGGCGATCGCCCCGGCCATTTATCAGCGTACCGCTCCTGGATTTGAAGCGGGCTACCAGCCCGACGATATTGTGTTGGGTCGTCAGTACAAGGAACTGACAACGGCTGCAGAACTGTTGAGTGATATCCAGGCAACGGTTGATTTTCTGCGCCGCCAACCCACCGTCAACGGCAGGGCGATCGGAACGATCGGCTTTTGTTTTGGCGGCCATGTGGTCTATCTGGCTGCTACTTTGCCGGACATTAAGGCCACAGCTTCCTTCTATGGTGCTGGCATTGCTACCCTGACGCCAGGGGGTGGGCCGCCAACACTGACCCGCACCCCTGAGATTCAAGGCACGGTCTATGCCTTTTTCGGCACCCAGGATGACCTGATTCCTAATGACCAGATTGATCAGATTGAGGCTGCCTTACAACAGGCCAACAGTGCGCATCGGGTTTTTCGCTATCCTACCGGCCACGGCTTTTTCTGCGATCAACGGGCTGACTACAATCCAACTTTTGCAGCGGATGCCTGGCAACGGGTAAAACAACTGTTTCAAGAGCAATTGCGGTAACCGATTCGGTCATCCGCAGACCCCATCCGACCGATATAGTAAGAGAACGAATTTATCTTTATTGATTTCATGGACTCTCAATCCCGACCTTTTTCTTCCGCTGATGCTGCCTTTTCGATGGAGGACTTTGCCAAGGCGCTGGATCAGTATGATTATCAGTTCTCCAGAGGTCAGGTGGTGAGTGGCAAAGTGGTGAATTACGACTCGGATGGGGTCTATGTTGACATTGGTGCTAAAGCGGCCGCATTTTTGCCCAAAGCGGAAGCCAGCCTGAGTAATGTGTCCGATCTCAGTGGACTGCTGCCCCTGAATGAGGAACGGCAGTTTTTGATTATCCGGGATCAGGATGCGGATGGTCAGGTCACCCTATCCCTACGCCAACTTGAGATTCGGCGGCGCTGGGAAGAAATGGCAGAACTGCAGGACAGCAACCAAAGTTTTCAGGTTAGGGTCATGGCTGTCAACAAGGGGGGGGTGACGGTGGATGCGAAAGGGTTAAGGGGCTTCGTGCCGCGATCGCACCTGGTCGAGCGTGAGGATCTGGAGGCTCTGAAGGGCACCACCCTGACTGTTTCAGTGCTGGAAATAGACCGCAGCCGCAATCGTCTGGTTTTGTCAAACCGTCTGGCCACCCGATCGGCCAGCTTCAGCCAGTTAGAAGTGGGTCAACTGGTGGAAGGCAAAGTCACTGGCATCAAGACCTTTGGGGTATTTGTGGAGTTCAACGGCACCACCGGCCTGCTGCATATTAACCAGATTAGTAAGAATTACGTGGACAATCTGACGAACCTGTTCCAGATCGGCCAACCCATCAAGGCGCTGATCCTGGCGCTGGATGAGGGCAAAGGTCGGGTTTCTCTGTCCACCAAGGTGCTGGAAAATTATCCAGGTGAAATGCTGGAAAACATGACCCAGGTGATGGCTGAGGCCGAAGAGCGACAAACCAGAGCCCGCCAAGCACTCCTAGCAACCTAAATTGATTCAAGACCAGGGGAACGATGATGTGGCGTGACCGAGGTTTATCCTCTTCACGTCTCGCTTCCCTGACTGTCTGGAGCGATCGCCTTTCTAAAAGGCTGAAACCAGGATTGAACCGAGGACTGAGAACAGAGGAGCCGCACTCCGGTGGTTTCGACAAAGAACGTTCCACTCAAACTGCGGGCAACGTCGATTAGCTGCGTCAAGATTTCCTGGGTGGCGACATCACCACTGAGAACGACCACCCCCCCTCGTTGGGAAATGCGGAGACTTTGGAGCGACTCTTCCGGCAGGTACTGGCGAAATGCCTGTTCCACTCGCTTCGCCAGACCACAGTGGTCATACTCTCCACATAGGCCAACCCGCTCAGGTGGAATGGTAGAAAAATAGGAGGGTAGGGTCGTCAAGGCGGCGGGGTCTTCATGAATGCCACCATCATGAATGCCACCAAACTGTTGATCAGACCCATACCCTGTAGAATGCACGAGTGAACCCATGTCGAAGCTCCTTCCGTAGAATCACTGTCGCTTATGAACCACTGCAACAAAGTCGAGAACTCAGGAAAATCTCTAAAAAGAGAAAACCTGGCCACAAAAATGCGCCGAAAAAACATTTGAGATTCAGAAGCCTGACAGGGAACACGGAATAAGCTTCAAAACCGGACTCACACGATAACCGAGAAAGAATCAGACGATCGAGGCCAGGGCTTGAAGACGGAGGGATACTGAAAAAGTTCCGGCAATTTCAAAGAGCTTAACTTAGAGGCCAATCTGATTGCCCCGGCGATACTGCAGATAGGCTGCAACAAACAGTCCTGCAATCGTTACAGGAATTAAGCCCAGAACGATCCCTGAAAGAATCGGTTCAATCAAGTGGAACCTCCTTAAAACGGTCAAATCAATAGAATCAGAGCTTGCTTCCTCCTATAGTACCTGCTTCCGTTCCTACCTTCCAGCCCAAGATCAGCTAACAAGCGGGCATCCCCCCACCTAACAAAACTTTTTAGAATTGCAAAGTTATCTAAACTGGCTCTAAAGTAAAGGGAAGTGTCCTTAAGTTTCGTATCTGACATCCCTTTCACTGCGGTTTTTGAGAACGCTTGGATAACCAACTGCTAACGACCGACGCACGGCTCCTGCGGATTGCTCTGGGTGTACTGGCAATCCTGCTTGTAGCTGTCGTGGCAGTGGTTGGAGTTGTTCAGCTAAATCGCTATGACCCCTATGTTCAGAGTGTTCTGGCTCTAGAAGGGGATCCGACCCAGGGAAATGCTATTTTTCAGATGAACTGTGCTGGGTGTCATGGCGTGCTGGCCGATGGCAAGGTTGGGCCCAGCCTGCGAGGCGTTTCCGATCGCAAGTCCCGTGCTAGTCTGATCCGTCAGGTGGTCAGTGGCAAGACTCCTCCTATGCCGCAATTTCAGCCCACGCCAAAAGAAATGGCGGATCTGTTGCGTTACCTGGAAACGTTGTAGGGGCAAACCAATTCCTATTTGCCTTGGGAACCCGGTTATTTCTGGGCAAGCCAGCGCTTCTGTCAGGACTTGCTGTCTTCAGTCCAGTCTTCTGGTTGGGATTCCCGCTTCAGGGCATCCGCTCCTCACCCCCAAGTGGGATAATCAGATCGTTCATCGCCAGTTTATGGATGATCCGCACACTCTCAACTCCTGACTGGCATGGGAAAGTGCCGAACCAAACTGCATCATCCTCGCGTGAGATAAAAGGGTAAGGAGTCAACGTTGATTACTGGAAGCTTAAGAACCACTAAATCAGAAGAAATTTTTGCAGCCGCCCAGAAATTGATGCCCGGTGGGGTCAGCTCTCCCGTCCGTGCGTTTAAGTCCGTGGGAGGCCAGCCGGTTGTGTTTGACCGGGTGAAAGGCGCCTATGCCTGGGATGTAGACGGCAATCAGTATATCGACTATGTCGGCACCTGGGGCCCAGCGATTTGCGGTCATGCCCATCCTGAGGTGATTAAAGCCCTGCATGAGGCGCTGGAGAAAGGCACCAGCTTCGGTGCGCCCTGTGTCCTGGAAAACATCCTGGCCGAAATGGTGATTGATGCCGTTCCCAGCATTGAAATGGTGCGCTTTGTCAATTCGGGGACGGAAGCCTGCATGTCGGTGCTGCGCTTGATGCGAGCCTTCACCGGGCGGGAAAAAATCATCAAATTTGAAGGCTGCTATCACGGCCATGCTGACATGTTCTTGGTCAAAGCTGGATCTGGTGTTGCCACGCTGGGCTTGCCGGATTCTCCCGGTGTGCCCAAAACGACAACCAGCAATACCTTGACGGCTCCCTTTAACAATTTGGAAGCCGTGAAAGCGCTGTTCCAAGAAAATCCGGGTGAAATTGCTGGGGTGATTTTGGAGCCGGTGGTGGGCAATGCTGGTTTTATTACCCCAGATGCTGGCTTCCTGTCGGGACTGCGGGAAATTACTCAGGAAAATGGGGCGCTGCTGGTTTTCGATGAGGTCATGACGGGTTTCCGGTTGGCCTATGGCGGGGCGCAGGAGAAGTTTGGCATTACCCCCGATCTGACAACTTTGGGCAAAATTATTGGCGGTGGCCTGCCAGTGGGTGCGTATGGTGGTCGGCGAGACATCATGCAAATGGTGGCTCCGGCGGGGCCAATGTATCAAGCTGGCACCCTATCCGGCAATCCGCTGGCCATGACAGCCGGCATTAAAACGCTGGAAATTTTGCGTCAACCAGGCTCCTATGAGTATCTGGACAAGATTACCAAGCGATTGGCCAACGGACTGCTGCAAATTGCTCAGGAAACCGGGCATACAGCCTGTGGGGGTCAGATCAGTGGCATGTTTGGTCTGTTCTTTACGGCGGGCCCCGTGCACAACTATGAAGATGCCAAGACTTCAGATTTAAGCAAGTTCAGCCGTTTTCACCGGGGCATGTTGGAGCGGGGTGTGTATCTGGCTCCGTCGCAATTTGAGGCTGGGTTTACTTCCCTGGCTCATACCGAGGAGGATATCGATCGCACCCTGGAAGCAGCCAGAGCGGTTCTGTCTAGCCTATAGGTTGACGGCTTTTGGTTGGCAAGGGTTGCCCGGTCTAGCTGGACCGGGCACTGGTTGTTTATGGAGACATTTTCAGCCATGACACTGGTGCAGGATATCCTCGACTTCTGGTTCCTGGAACCTGGACAGCCTGGCTTTGGCCAGAGTCGCAAGGTCTGGTTTGCTAAGCAACCGGACTTTGATCAGGCGATTCACCAGCAATTTTTGTCGGTCTATGGGCAGGCTGCCCAGGGCCAGTTGGATGCCTGGCAGGAGACGGCAACTGGCAGTCTGGCGTTGATCCTGCTGCTGGACCAGTTTCCCCGCCATTTATTCCGGGGGCAGCCCCAGTCCTTTGCCACCGATGAACAGGCCCGTGCGATCGCCCGCGCTGCGATCGCCTACGGGTTGGATCAGCAACTGCCGCCTATCCAGACCTGGTTTCTTTACATGCCCTGGCAACACAGCGAAAATCTGGAAGATCAGCTTCAGTCGGTGAAGTTGTTTCAAGCCCTGGCGGCTGCAGATCCTCAATTGGAAAGTGCTTACCAGTATGCGGTGAAACATTGGCGAGTAATCCGGCAGTTTGGCCGTTTTCCCCACCGCAATACCATTCTGGGGCGGGAGTCCACCCCGGAAGAGGTTGAGTTTCTGAAGCAGCCGGGTTCATCTTTTTAGTCCCCAGGAGAGAATTTCATGCCGACTCAAGCGGTAACGCCGAGTGCCGATCAACTGGCGCAGGCTCGCATGGCAATTGATGCCTATGTCCGCAGTATTGATGCCAACCCTGACCGGCGAGATGGCGCCTATCCTTACTACCAATTTCATGAGGCCGGTCAACCTATCCAGGGAACAGTGCTGTTGTTTCACGGCTTCAGTGCCAAACCCCATCAACTGTGGCGGCTGGCGGACTATTTGTTTCAGAATGGCTTCAACGTTTACCAGGCGTCGATCGCTGGACATCCGCTGCTTCGTCCGGACCAGAACTGGCCCCAGGTCGATCTGGTTCCCGAAATTGCCAACCCGCTGAAGGCCAAAATTCAGGCCGATCCGGTGCTCCAAACCTATCTGGGTAACCTGAGCAATAACCCGGCTATGGCCAGACGACCCAGCTACTTACAACGTCTGGCCCTGATGAAGCGGTTAGTCTTCCTGGAACCGCGTCTACTGGACATCATTCGGGCGATCGAAGCTCCAGATGACCCCGACTTCGATCGCTACTTCATTTCCAGCCACCAGCAATATCTCAGCAACGCCCAAGCCCGCCTAGCAGAACTAGACAGCCTGCCCGATCCAATTTATACGGTGGGGCTTTCCGTGGGTGGAGCAGTGGCCCTGGGTCTGGCTGCCAGCCGTCCCAATCGGATCCAGCGGGTCGTAGCCTATGCCCCTTTACTTAAGGTGATCAGCGACCGTCGCCAGTATGTCAATCTAGCGGGGCCATTGGACATTAGCGAAACCGGCTGGGATCCGAATCTGCGGTTCCCGGTTGGTTGTTTTACCGCCGCCGATCGCTTTGGCAGCAGTGTGGTCCTCAGTCCGACCTCGGTCCAGCAATTGCGGCAGGTGCCTACTTTCCTGGTACTGACGGAAAATGAGGATGCGGCTGACCTGCAAACGAATCAGGCCTTTTTCCGCCAGATTGGCGGCACGGCCAACGGTCATTACAGCTATCTCTATCCAGCCCGCGATATGGTGCCCCACCCAATGGTCGATCCCACCGAGGTGAGCCAGGGCATGAGCAACCGCTTCTGGCAAAGTTTGTATCAGGAAACCTTCCGTTTCCTCAACACAGGCAAGGTGGATCTGAGCAATATGGGCAACCTGGAACAGAACCCGGATGTCCCCCAGGTGCCACCTGTGAGTTAGGCCCATCAACCCTCTGGACAACCCGATGGCCCGTTCGGAGCTGGGACGACGATGTATCCCTGCTGGCGATCGCCCAAGACCCAGTTCCGTTCGGCGCCCCAATACCACCAGTGGGCCGCAACATAGGCGCAGATCAGGCTGTCTAACTGATCTTCCACCGCTTTCAGGGCCCGACCGCCAGTTGGAATATCGGGTAACGGCAGCGAACCAGCCGACCAATCCACCGACGGTGTGAGTTGCGGCAGCGTCTGATGAATCAACTGGTGCAGTTGGTTCAGGGCTACCTGCCGTTCTGCTACTGGCCCCTTCTTGTACTTTAAAATTCGGTTCAGGTTGAACAACTGCACCGTGGCTGGATGGGGAAACACTTCTAACTGATAGCGTCCCAGCGGCTGGGGACCCGCTTCTGGCAGGTGGCGGAAGCCCATTGCTTCCAGGGACTGTCCCAACCCTACGGTTCGCTGGGCAAAGGGACGGCTCAGATTGGCTGGGTAGGAGCCAGCATGGTAGCGACCAAAGTATCGATGGGTCAGGCGATCGCACAATCGCATCCCAGTCTGGTTGGGAATAACGGTGGGAGCATCGACCGCAATGACGCCTGCTTCCTCGGGCGAGAATTGGGCCTCAACCCAGGCCAGAACCTGGGAAATTTCGGCTTGAATTTGCAAATCCACCAATACCAGGTGGTCTGTTTGCCAGCTCAAGCAACACAGACCGCTGGCACCGGAACTCCAACCCAGATCAATGCCAGCAAATTTCACCATAACCCTCGATCTATAGCCGAACCTCTAAAGTCTAAAGTCTTTACAACCCGTAACCGTCTTACAATTTTGAAAGCAACGACAGGAGTAACAGCTAGATTTATGGCGATCAAGCGCGGTGACTTTGTGCGAGCAGTGAAAGATAAGCTGGCGAATAGCCTGGAAGCTCAGGCCAGTGACTCCCGCTTTCCCTCCTACCTCTTTGAAACCAATGGGGAAGTGATGGATATCAGCGGTGACTATGCCCTGGTGAAGTGGGGCATCGTGCCAACCCCTAACATCTGGTTAAAACTGGATCAGTTGGAAGCAGTGTAGACGATGGGGCGGTTGGTCTGGCGGTCAGCTAAACTCCTGCGGCGTCGCTGCGCGTACAGTGGTCAGCGGTCAGTGGTGAGTCAGCGACAGAACCTTTTGGTCGTCGGGCTATGTTGGTTTGCTGATTAGGGCGTCAAGTCTAGAAGGACTAAAAGTTGATGGCTGATGGCTGATGGCCAAAAGGTGTTAGCTGATAGCCTACCGCTGTCGCAATAATAAATTGTTGAGAAATCCCGATTCGGCCAGTAGAGGGGTGTACCGTAGGATTTGACAGCCTCAGGTGCTGCTGGTTGTCAATTAATTGACTGTGAAGCAGCCTCTTTCTGGAGGGCTTGATTTTATGGTTCTTCGTCCTGCTTCGGTGGTCTGTGCCACCTATCGGGTAGCGATCATTGGGTCCGGTAATGTGGGGAGTACCCTGGCCCAACGCATTGCTGAAAAGAATTTGGCAGATGTGGTTTTGTTGGACATTGTGGAAGGCCGTCCTCAGGGGCTGGCACTGGATTTGATGGAGGCCCGTGGCGTTGAACGGCACGATCGCCGCATTGTTGGCACTAATCACTACGCCGATACGGCCAACTCGGACATTGTGGTGATTACGGCCGGCATACCCCGCAAACCGGGCATGACTCGTGATGATTTGCTGTTGACCAATGGTCGGATTGTTCAGGACGTGGTCCAGAAGGCGATCGCGTTTTCCCCCAATGCCGTCTTTATTGTGGTGACCAATCCCCTGGATGTGATGACCTATCTGGTCTGGAAGATCAGTGGACTGCCTTCCTACCAGGTGATGGGCATGGCGGGAGTCCTGGACTCGGCTCGGTTCCAGACCTTTTTGTCGATGGAATTGGGTGTTTCGATCAGCGATATCTACGCCACCGTGTTGGGCAGCCATGGTGATTTGATGGTGCCCCTACCCCGCTATACCACGGTCAATGGGGTGCCAATTACGGAATTGCTGGATCAGGAAACCATCGATCGGCTGGTAAACCGGACCCGTAACGGGGGAGCGGAAATCGTTGAGCTGATGCAAACTGGCAGTGCTTACTTTGCGCCTGCTTCCTCCGCCGCTCTCATGGTGGAGTCTATTTTGTACAATCAACCGCGCCTGCTTCCAGTTGCGGCCTATTTGCAGGGCGAATACAACCTCAAGGACGTGTTTATTGGAGTTCCCTGTCGGCTCAGTTGTAAAGGGATTGAAAGCATCCTGGAATTGAAACTGACCGATGCGGAACTGGCGGCTCTGCATGCCTCTGCCCATGCAGTGAAGCAAAATGTGGATCACTTGTTCGAGATGCTAGATCATGCTGGGGTCAAGGTTTGAGGAACCGCATGAGGATTACAGCGGAAAGTGGGGAATGGGGAGTTAGCTGATAGCTGCCGACCGATGTTGCGGCACCTGCCTGTCATTTTGTCCAAACTCAGACAAAATGAATAATAGGTGTTTGTGAATAACTCGGTCCCTGTTTCCTGCCAATTGAGATGATCTGATGGTGAATCCTGAGCCACCCCATGCCAAAAATCCCCTGCTGATCTGGTGGGAAGCCTTAACGCCAATGTCGCGGGTTTTGGCGATCGCTCTAACGGCCCCGCTGATTGTGCTGAATGCCTGGGCTTTTTCCACCATCTTTGGTTACTTCCAGTCCCTGGTGGTGACGCTGCTGGTGGCGGCACTGCTGTCCTTCCTGCTGAACTATCCCGTAAGCTGGCTGGAAAGTAAGGGGTTACGACGGTTTCAGGCGGCCTTGCTGGTGTTTCTGGTCACGGTCCTGTTCTTGCTGGTCCTGGGGGTGACGCTGGTGCCACTGGCCCTGGCCCAGGCCCAACAATTGGTGGTCCGCTTGCCGGAATGGGTGGACTCGGGGCAACGACAACTGGTGATGCTGGATGATCGACTGCAAGCATTGGGATTGCCAGTCAGTCTGGATGGGTTGATTGCCCAGATTAACGATCGCCTGCGCAGTCAGTTACAAAGCATTGCTGGTCGGGTGTTGAACCTGACGTTGGATGTGGCTGTGTTTACGTTCAGCCGGGTCATTGATGTCCTGCTGACGATCATTTCCACCTTCTACCTACTGCTCCATGGCGATGAAGTCTGGGCCAGTCTGATTAGCTGGCTGCCAATCCGCATCCAGGAACCCTTTTCCCGCACGCTGCGCCTCAGCTTTCAAAATTATTTTATTGGCCAGATCATCCTGGCCAGTTGTATGGCCGTCGGTCTGACGTCCATTTTTCTGTTGCTGAAAGTGCCCTTTGGCCTGTTGTTTGGTTTGACAATTGGCATGATGGCGCTGGTGCCCTTTGGTGGGTCGGTTGGCATTGCCCTGGTTACCTTTCTGGTGGCTCTGCGCGATATTCGCCTGGCGGTTCAGGTGGTGGCCGTGGCTGTGCTAGTGCAACAGATTGTGGAAAATGGCATTGCCCCACGGGTTCTGGGCAGTGTCACCGGCCTGAATCCTTTCTGGGTGTTTATTTCCATCCTGACGGGGGCGCGGGTTGGTGGTCTGTTAGGGGTGGTTGTGGCGGTTCCAACTGCCGTTGTGATTAAAGAAGCCCTGGAGGCAGTCCGGACTGTCCGACAGCAGATGGTGGCTCAGCCAGTTTTGCCTGCCGAATCGGGTGACCCGCACCGAACCACTGCGGAGTCGGAAATTGTGCTGCGGGAGTCAACGGCGACGGATGTGAAAGAGGAAGTTTCGACGGGGTAATTGGTCGAGACTGGGGGCACCGTTAAAAATAAACGTCTCCCTGTAGAATAGGGCTAACCTTACACAGGGGTTGTTGTCCATGTCCAATATGGATCGAGCGGATGTCCTGCAATGGACACCGCAAGCAAAAGCGAAATTCAAAAATATCCCGTTCTTTGTTCGCCCACAGGCCCGCCAACGAATTGAGCACCTGGCCAGGGAGGCTGGGTTAGACTGCGTGACGGAGGAGATTGTGGAACAGGCCCGACTGGAATTTGGTCAGTAAGGTGAAACCGTGGGAAGGAATATGGGCAAACAGGTCTGGAAGAGTCAGGCAATTGCGCGATTGAGAACGGTGGTCGTAGCCAAATGGTGGATCGGGGTGATGGCCGTTGCCCTGGTTTGGCTGAGTGCAGGGCTGTGGTTGCGCCCGGTGCAGGCGGAGGGACAGATTGACCCAAAACTGCGGGAGCAGGTGCTGCAAATCCTCCGCGATAATCCGGAGGTGATCCTGGAGTCGGTGCGGAATTATCAAAAGCGGCAAGACCAGCAGAAAAGCCAACTCCGGCAGTCATTTGCCCAGAAGCTAAAAACTAATCCCACAGTCGTGATTGGTCAATCTCCCACAAAAGGGGCGGCCA
>Ga0272446_1003602_pt1 | contig 19304 bp, 14 predicted proteins | sample YNPCB0061_FD_194587 | JGI IMG/M metagenome (GOLD analysis project Ga0272446, IMG submission 194587) | Hot spring microbial mat communities from Yellowstone National Park, WY, United States - YNP-CB-006-1 | ecosystem: Environmental > Aquatic > Thermal springs > Hot (42-90C) > Sediment | place...
CGCTGCGGCGGGGACCGTCCCCGCCGTAGTCGGGAAAGTCACGCCTGTCAGATACGACGGTGGTCAACAGGACACGTCGGGGCAGGAAGAGAACCGTGCGCACTTTTGCGCACATTCTTGATAGCAGTCAACGCCTTGCCGTCAACGGTGGCTATCATCCCTGCCCGCTACGACGCCACGCGCCTGCCCGGCAAGCCGCTCATTGACCTCGCTGGGCAGCCGATGATTCAGCGCGTCTATGCCCGGGTTCGGCAGGTACCGGAGATTGAACGGGTTATCGTCGCCACGGACGACCCCCGGATTGCGGATGCCGTTGCGCAGTTTGGGGGTGAAGCCCGGATGACCCGCGCCGACCATCCCAGCGGCACTGACCGCATTGCCGAGGTGGCCGCGACACTCGATGCTGAAATCATCGTCAACGTCCAGGGCGATGAACCGCTCATCGCACCCGAAACCATCACGGCAGCCATGCTCCCGATGCAGTCCGAGCCGGACCTGCCCATGGCAACGACTTGCGAGCCGCTGGAGGCGGCAGATGCCGAAAATCCCCATGTGGTCAAGGTGGTGTGTGATGCCCAGGGTAACGCGCTCTATTTTTCACGCGCCCCGATTCCCTATCCACGCCAGCTGGACATCGCCCGGACCCTGTGGCGGAAGCACACGGGGCTGTACGTTTACCGCCGCCGGGCGCTGCTGCACCTGACGGCGCTTCCGCCAGCACCACTCGAACTGGCCGAAGGACTGGAACAACTCCGCGCGCTGACCCATGGCCTGCGGATTCGCGTCGTGGAGACAAAACACCGCGCCATTGGCGTGGACACCCCCGACGATGTCGTGCGTGTCCGCCAATGGCTGGCCAGGCTGGAAAGCAGCGCGTTGCCGGAGTAAAGCCGGAAACGGCCGGGGCTACCGTGGATCGTACCAATCCGTCGTGGGCCGGCCTGTAATCCGTGGCGTTTTCCGTGGGATGGGCTTGGTGTACTGCTCCGGCTGAAAGGCGGAAGTGCGGCGGCTGGCGTAAAAACCGGCCGGAAGTTTTCGCCCCCGTGGGATTTCACTTCCAAAGCCACCGGCTGGCGCCGGTGGGGTTGTATTCATGACTGGCGGGGAAGTAACCCGCGCTGCATAAAAGTTGCGCGACAACTTGCGTCCTTCGGGAATATCCGATGAACTGCGGTAGGGTGACAGCCGGGAGGGAATTTCTTCAGCCATTGGTGTAAGACCTCACAAACCTGTAGCTTTTGGCCTGTAGCTTTTGGCAGCACAGCATCGGCTTTCGGCCCCAGTCAGGCTAGGGGCAAAGCCGCTGACCAGGCTGTACACATCTATACACGCCCCGGCAACCGACTGACCACGCAACTTCGCAGGAGGCAGGCAGGTCACATGACCTTGGTGGAACCAACTGCCCGGGCCACGGCCGACAGCAGCACTTCCGGGGTAAAGGGCTTTTGCAAAAACACGGTCGCCTGGGCGGACAACTCGCCGGAGGTGACTTCTTCGCTGTAACCGCTCACGACCAGTACCGGAATCTGTGGCTTGTACTGGCGGATGGACTGAAGGCACCCCAACCCGTCGAGCTTGGGCAGCAGGGCATCGAGGATGACCAACTCGAAGGCGTCAGGCTGTTCGGCGAAGCGGGCGACACCCTGCTGCCCGTCCGTGGCCACGACCACGTCGTAGCCGACTTCGTGCAGGATTTCCGTAAAGAGCTGGGCGATCAGGTTGTCATCCTCGACGACCAGGACAAGTTTCGCGGCCGTCGGCAAGGGAAGGGCTTTCAGTCCGCCTGGTGTCCGCCGCAGACTTTCCGCCGCCGGCTGCTCGCCGGTTCTGCCTGACCGCAACGCCGGAAACCGTACCTCGAAGCAACTGCCTTTTCCGGGAACACTCCTGACGCCAACGGTTCCACCGTGCGCCGTGACGATCCCGTGAACAACTGAGAGGCCAAGTCCGGCCCCATCGCCCAGGTCCTTGGTTGTGAAAAACGGGTCGAAGATGTGCTGGCAGGTGGTTTCGTCCATGCCAACGCCGGTGTCGGCCACGGTCAGACAGACACAGTGACCGGCAAGCTGGCCGCTGAGGGTACGTCCATCGCGTTGCACGGGGAAGACATCGGCCCGGGTGCCCAAGGTCAGCGTCCCCCCGTCGGGCATGGCGTCGCAGGCGTTGCGGCACAGGTTGATGATGACCTGCTGAATCTGGTCGGGATCGCCATCAAATGGCGGCAAATCCGGCAGAAGGCTCGTCACCAGCTCGACGTTGGGAGGGAGCAGGCTGCGTACGAAAAACAGACTGTCCTCAACCACGGCATTCAGGTTCACCGTCTGCCGCGAGGCTTCTTTCCGACGGCCAAAGGCCAGCAGCTTGGACACCAACTGCGCCGCGCGCTCGGCGGAACCTTCAATGGCCCGGAAGTATTCATCGAGAGCCGGATCATTCATCTGGCTGGACTTGCGTCGGGCCAGCCGCGAAAACCCAAGGATGCTGTTGAGCAGATTGTTGAAGTCATGGGCAATCCCGCCAGCCAGCCGTCCCACAGCTTCCATTTTGTGGATTTGCTGGAGCGTGGCTTGCAGGCGCTTGCGCTCTTCCACGTCGCGCATGACGGCGATGAGGTACTTTTTGCCGCCGGAAAAAAACTCGGAAACCGAGTTTTCGAGGGTCACTGTCGTTCCGTCAGCACGCTGGGCCGTGAACTCGTAGGTAGCCGGAGCGGCTTCTCCCCGCATGCGGCGCTGGGTATAGTCGCGCAGCCGGCCTTCCTCATGCGGCGCACACAGGACGGAAAAATCCTGCCCAACAAGGGCCTCCGGTGTTTCCACGCCGTAGAGGCGCGCCACGGCCTGATTGGCATAGACGATCCGCTGGTCATCCTCGACGATAATGCCGTCCAGGGCCGCATTGAGGATGGCATGAAACCACTCCTCCCGCTGGCGCAGTCGTTCGTTCAGGTGCTCGGCTTCGGTCACATCCTGCAGGAGCGCCAATTGACATGGCAGGTCCCCAATGACGAGCGTCACGGACGAGAGCACGGCTTCCCCAACCCGCCCGTCGCGTGTCCGGTAACTGCCCCGGAAGTCCAGAACCCGGCCGTGCGCCTCCAGCTCGTGATAGTAGCGCTCGCGTTCTTCAGGCTTGACCCACAATCCCAGTTCAAGCGCCGTACGGCCAATCAACTCGGTGCGGCTGTAGCCAAACAGTTTGGTAAAGGCAGCGTTGACATCGAGATAGCGCCCGTCAGGGATGGTTTGAATTGCGGTGGCAATCGGAATCACCTGAAAGACACGGTAAAAGCGCTCCTCGCTCTCCACCGAGCGGAGCTTGGCCGCCTGCTGATCGGTGATGTCTTCGACATAGATGGATACAGCCTCCGTGACCAGACCCGGCTGACGCAGCGGCTCGAACGTCGCCGAAAACCAGCGGGAAGACCGCAGCGACTGGTGAACGAAGGAAACGGCGCGTCCCAATCGCAGGGCTTCACGGCACCACCGCTGCCAGACAGCCACATCGGCCAACTGGGCTTCGGTCAGCCCCAACTCACCCAGGGGGAGACCCATCAGTTGTTCTGGAGACCGACCGAAATCCGCGGCAAACGTGCGGTTGATGAACCGAAAGACAAACCCTGCGCCGACGCTTTCCATCACGGCCAGGCGTGCCGGCGCAGAAACCGAGAGGCTGGCCAGAAAAGCGGACTGTAGCCGGCCCTCGGTCGCCTGACGCCGGGCCTCTACGGCCTGCTGGATACGGTGCAGCACCAGCGGCAAGGGCATCTGCTCATCAAAACAATCCGTCACCCCGGCTTTCAGCCAACCGGCTATTTCCGGTTCACCCAGACGCCCGGTACAGACCAACAACGGCACCTGCTGTTCGCGGGCTGTTTGCCACCAGTCAGGCAGCGGGCGCGCAGCCGCCGCTGGTGCATCCAGCACAATGGCATCCGTCTGCAACCACCAGTGCGGAGTTTGCACCGGCAGCGGATCAACCAAAAAGCCGGACTGGCGCAGGGCCGCAGCCAGGCGACCAAGGTGTGGAGTGGATCCGATGGCAGCAATGAAACGTTGACGAGCGGCTGACAAGGAAATACGTCGAGGACACAGGACGTTGGCCGTCAGTCGGGCCGTTGGGGATGGCTGACGTGCCTGAGCGTAGAGGATTCAGATGTGCTACAGCAATGGAAATATGGAAATTCCACACCCGGAAGGCTTCAGCCCCGGTTGGTGCCACACCGCCCAAAGGGACAGTTTGTTGACCTGACGCCCGTCAGTCACCACGCGCATAGCTTTTGGCGCGTGCCAGGGATTCCGTGATGAAACGCCAGGTTTCAAGCTGCGCCTGCACCGGCGTCAGATCGAGCGTGAGCACGTAGTCGAGGTGCTCCTGTGGCGTGAAGTTCTGAACCTTGCTCACATCGAACGTCCGCGAAAAAACCATTCGCGGATCGATTTCGTCAACAACGTGTCCGGAGGCATCCACCTTGCGTTCGTGCAGGCCATACATGACATAGCAGGCCATGCCATGATGGACGAGCAGATACAGTTCGACGGCATCGAATTTGCCGATGTAGCGCAGCTCATCGGCCTGGCCGATGTCCACCGTCGGGGCTGTCTCCGTTTTGACCGTGGCTACGGTTTTGGTCAGGTGCGTGTTGAGGCGGCCATCAGTGACGACAATCGTCGGCGTCCGGGTGTCTTCCGGCTTGGCGCACTGCGCCAGAGAGGCATTCAGTGCGTCAAAGGTCGTCTTGGCATCGAGGTAGGCCTTCCTGATGTCGAGATACAGCCGGGAGTTGGGATTGGCCCGATAGATGCGGTTGACCTCTTCATAGTACTTATTGAGGAGACCATACCGCTCCTGGACACGGCTGCTCCAGTTGGCATAGAGCGCGCTGTATTCGTCGTAACGCAGCGTCCGCCGCCCCACCGGCTGGAGCAGTGGCGAGGTTGCCAGTTGCTGCTGCATCTGTTCGATTTCAGTCTTGAATGCGCGTAGGGCCCCCAGCAGCTCGGCTTCGGAAAGCACCTTTGACGACTGTGCGTATCCGGTCTGATGCCACCACCCCGCAGGAGTCCCCAGCACCATCAAAGCCATCAGGGCCACAAAGCCAAGGCAACGTCTCCAACCAGCCACGGGACAACCCGCCACCGGAAAACCCGCATACCATCCGGGGACAAACCATCTTACAAAGCGCGTCATGACAGCAACCTCGACTGTGATGGCATAAAGCTTCTGGGGGCAGCCTGAAAAACGAGCGTTCGTCTTGGAAAAAAGGCAGCCTAAGCTGTAATCATTGGTGGCTAAACAGTGAAACACGAAAGCAGGCACTTTGTAAACAGCCTTTTTCCGATGGTCTGACGCACCAACTCCGTGCGTCAAAAAGATTGACGGGGAGGTTCCTGTGGGAACCTCCCCGTCCAGGGGCCATCCAGATTGTTTCCCGGTGCATCAATTCACACGGGTGTAGGATTTGGTGCGGGCAAAAAACTCACTCAAATTGCTGAGCACTTCGCCCTGGGCATCCACGGCGGCAATCTTGAGCTTGAGCGCATTTTCCAGGTGTTGGGCCGGCGACAGGGCGCGCACCGCCGGGGTGAACGGAAACATCTCCGACCGCACGACGGAAAGATGGAACTGCTCACTGGGCTTGCCGGTGTCGTCCGTAGTGACTTCCTTCCAGCCAAACATGACGTAGCAGGCCATATCACCCTTGACGAGCAGGAACATCTCCACCGAGTCGAAATTGCCGATGAAGCGTGAGTCATCCGACTCGATGATGTCCTTGGCCGCTTCAGCCGGGGCCGGTGGCAGGGAGGAAGTCCGGGCCGAAGTGGCAATCCGCTCGTTCAGCCGCCGATCAGCAACGGCAACAGCTTCGGTGCGCAGGGTATCCGGCGGCTCGATGGCATTGAACGTGGATTTGAGGTTGTCAAAAACGGCCTTGGCATCCAGATAGGCCTGGGTCATGGGCTTGTACAGCGGCGAGTTGGGGTTGGTGCGATAGACCCGGTCAATCTGGGCGTAGCAAGCTGCCAGGCGACGGTAGCAGTCATCAATCTTGGCGCTGTAAGCCTCAAAGGTCCGGCGGTAGGCTTCATAGTCCATCGTCCGACGGCTCGGCCGTCCCGCAGCGGCCCCCTTGCCGGCCACCTGCGAAAGCAGATCGAGCATCTCGCTGCGGAGTGCTTTCAAGGTCCCGATGATTTCGCTGTCGCCCATCACCTGCCCCTGTGTCCTGGACATGCCCCAAGTCAAACCCGTGTCACCGGGTGCCCAGCTCATGCCCACCAGGAGACAGACCACCAAGACCCACAGGGTGAACCGATCCCGAAACTGACGAAGTGGATGTCGCATTCTTCTGACCCTTTCCATAGATAAGGTTTGCCCGGCGTGACGCAACACGGGAGAGGGCAGGTTTGCGCGTATTGCAGAGCCTTTGCCCTAAAAATTCAATACCCGGTTGAACTTTTATCTACATCAAACCGCACTTTCGCGCACCAAGGCAAGATTATTGAAGCAAGATTGAGGTAACCTGGTTTGTTCCCTACTTCACACAGCCGTCCTTATCCCGCCTGCGTCTCCCGGATGATCGGGCCGCCGGAGCAGAAAGCCGGACAAGTGTCCGGCCGGGGTTCAGTTGGTTCGGGCGTAGGATTTCGTGCGGGCAAAAAACTGCTTGAGGTCGGTCATCGTCTCGCCCTGCGCCTCGACCATGGCAATTTTGAGCTTCAGGGCATTTTCCAGGTGCTGCTCCGGCGTCAGGGCGCGCACTTCCGGCGTCAGGGGAAACGACTCCGACCGGGGAACGGCCAGGTGGTATTCCTCCAGCGACTTGCCGTTTTCATCTTCCACGACATCCTTCCACCCAAACAGTACGTAACAGGCGCTGTCACCGCGCACGAGCAAAAACATCTCAACCGCGTCAAACGTGCCGATGAAGCGGGAGTCATCTGCATCCACAATCTCCTTGACGGCCTGGGGCGGTGCGGTCGGGACAGCCGCCGTGCGCACGGATGTCGCAATCCGTTCGTTGAGGCGTCGGTCATTGGAAACCACAGCTTCCGTCACCGCTTTTTCAGGGGGTTCGAGGGCACTGAAGGTGGATTTCAGATTGTCGAAAACCCCCTTGGTGTCCAGGTAGGTCTGCACCATCTGCTTGTACAGCGGCGTGCTGGAACCCGTCCGATAGACCCGGTCAATCTGACTGTAATACGCAGCCAGACGACGGTAGCAGTCATCAATCTTGGCGCTGTAGGACTTGAAGGTTCGGCGGTACGACTCATAATCCATGGTGCGCCGGCTGGGGCGGGTCATCGCCGCCCCCTTTCCGGCCACCTGCGACAACAAATCGAGCATCTCACTGCGCAACGCACGTAATGACGCCACAATTTCGCTATCGGTCAGCGCCCGCTCCTGCGCTGGCGCCGAACCGGAACCGAACAGAAAAGGCATTACCAGGAAATTCACACAAACAAACAGCCGCAGCAGACGGCCACCTGACACACTTCTGACATCTTTTACGGCCATGTTGGTCTTTACCCAGTCCCTACAAACAAATCACGATGCCGGAAGGCAGGGCTTACGCTACACCCGGTTCTCTTTCGATCACCCGGGACGTATGACACGGACGGGTTACAAAACTGTAAAAACGCAGTAACAGGCCGGATTTTTTTCCGTCCAAGACCCGATTTTTCTCCAGAAAAAACGTACTAAAACTCACCCACCAAGTGCCCCCTGGTGCAGGCGGCCCGGTATGCCAGACAGACCTCATCGAGAACGGCATCCCATGAGGCGCGCTGCGCACGCGCCCGTGCAGCTTCCCCCATGGACTGGCGGCGTTCGGCGGAACGCACCAGTTCAGCGACAGCCGCCACGAAGGCGGCATCATCGTGGGCCACGACGCCTGACTCGTCGGGATCAACAAGAAACTTCGGCCCGCCTTCCCCTGTCACCACACAGGGAACGCCGGACGCCGCCGCTTCCAGAACGACATTGCCGTACGTGTCCGTTCGGGACGGGAACACAAAGATGTCAAAGTCGGCGTACTCCTGCGCCAGCCGCTCCCCATGCTGCACACCGGCAAAGGTGGCCGTCTTCATCGTCTGGGCCATCCAGTCGCGTTCGCTGCCGGCGCCGACGATCCGAAATTCGATATTTGTCAGCTCCTGCGCCAGCAACTGCTGCTCCAGTTCGGCCAGAAAGCGGACGTTTTTCTCGGTGCTCAACCGCCCGACAAACCCCAGACGGACGACGGAAGGCAGCCGGGGCCGCGTGCGATGACGGGGATGAAACTGCTCAGCGTCAATGCCCCGCTGCATCAGATAGGTGGGTTTGCCTGTCTTTTGCGCCACCAGGGCGACGAGTTCCGGGTTTGGCGCCAGACACACATCGGCGTATTCATAGAACTTCATCGTCGCCCACAGGGATTGGGCTTCCGCCCACAGGCTGGTCTGTTCCCGCACCAGCGGCGAGATAAAGGCGTAGTCCAGCAGACGCGACCACCGCTGTCCGGCGTACTCGTGCAGATTCGTGTGCCAGGACATCACCAACGGCAGGTGGAGTGACTTGGCAACATAGACGCCGAGTTGTCCGATGTCGCTGGGGCCGGTGACGTGGACAACCTGCGGGCCGAAAGTACGCACCTGCTCCCGGACTTCGCGGGCGTAGCGCCACAGCCAGAGGTCAAAATTGAGGTCCGCATCCAAGGGGAACGACCAGCCACCCCGCTGGAGTTCGATGGTGGTGACGGAGCCATCGGTCTGGGGGTGGTGGCTGCCGGGAGAGGCGCCACAGCGCACGAGCAGCAGCGGCAGCCCCCGGCGACGCGCCACACCTTCCAGCGTCCGAAAGGTACGGGCCACGCCGTTGGCTTCATGATAGGCATCCGGGAACAAGGCGACGCGCAGGAAGTTGGTCATGGTGCATCCAAGTGAGAACCGTTGGTCAGCCGACGCCTCGGCCGGGCGGAAGTTTCCCTGCGGTACAGATGCCATGACGCTCACCACCGTTGGCTTACAGTTCCCCCAGCTCGAACTGCGGCTTGGGGAGGACCCTTTCCAGCGCCGGACGCCAGTGCCGGCGTCCGAGTTGCCGAAAGACCCAAGTGGCCATCCGCGCCCACAGCGGACTGTGATCAGACCAGCACTGGCGCAGCGACTGCGGCTGCCCCTGCGCATCCAGAAAAAACAGGCGCTCGGTCCAGTGGCGCTGTCCTTCGGGATAGTCCGGGTAATCGTCCAGAATTTGCGCGGCGGCCTCGAACACGCGCAACACCATGTTTTCCTGATACGTCGGCAGCACGACCACATGACTGCGGCGCATCACCCGTAGTTCCTCAACCATGGCCTCGAAGGTCTCAGCATCGGTCAGGTTCACCACCGTGTTCGGGGAAAGCCCGTGGCGGTCGCCGCCGGAAACCAACGGCAGCTCCAGCTCACGCGCCAGACGCGCCACGTCGAGGTTTTCACGCCACGAGCGGAAGCCGTTGATTTCCAGGGCGTGCAGCCAGCGGCGGTAGCGGTCGAGAAAATCCTTGAGGGCGGTCATGTGCTGCGCCTGGCCAATGTTTTCAATGTCCCAGAGCGGATGGTTCAACACCACCAGCACGCCCGGAAGCGCGTTGAGCATCGCGAACAGTTCTTCCAGAACATCGGGCCTGGCGCGTGCTTCCGGGTCTTTGGTAAAGGCAAACAGTTCTTCGGCAATGGCGCGGGCATGGTCAGGCGGGAGGTTGTGCACGCCGACGTGAAAGTAGGCCACGCCAAACGGCACCGTCCATTCGGTCGAAATCGGCACATCTTCCCCCATGGCGCGCAGGCCGCAGCAGGCTTCGATTTCATCATGGTCGGTGATGGAGACGATGCCCCGCACGCCGAGGGTCGCTTCCATGTGCCGCACTTCGGCATCGTGCAGCACGCGGGGCGTCACTGGCGGCGTCCACCACGCCTGAGTGAAATCCAGCGGACGCCCATGCCGCGCTTCGTAGCGTTGGCACAGACGGGAAAAACGTCCGGCCACAAGGGGAATTTTCGCAGCGTAGTGCGGGATGAAATCCAAGACTTCGCGGGAGAATTTGGTGTGACAGTGGAGTGACACGCCGGTGCGCAACCCATGGCGGAAAACGCTCCCCGGCTTGACAATGCTCAGTGTCGTATTGTGCGACATACGTCCCTTTCGGTTGCGGAAGCTTTCAGCAACACACCGTCCGGGGCGTGGCGAGACCCCGGACGACAGACGGAATCACACGGACAAACCTCGACGGTTCAAGGCATAAGGCGTGATTCCCTGCGTCGGGACTTTCGTATAGGCGAGCTATGTGACGGAGATATGGCCAGAAACTGAAATCGGTGGGAAGGCTGTGGCTTCCATCCGGGGTCAGAAATCCTGGTCCAGTTCCGGCAGATTCAGCATCGGATTGGTTCGGCGCTGGAGACCGGCGTTGATGGACTTGATGAGCAGTGTCCAGCGCGCCGACTGCCCCTGCGCCGTGGCCATCAACCGCTGCACCGGCTCAGGCGAAGTGCGCCGGGCAAGGTCAACGACCTGTGGCGTCAGGGCAAACCGCCCGGACGGGAACGGCGCCGGCAGCGAACTGGGCGTCATGGTCAGCAGATGCCGGCGGTTGAGCCCCAGCTTGACCAGCCCAACGGTGTGCCGCCAGGCATTGCGCGAATCAAAACGGATGATGTCCGCCACAGCGGAGGCGACCGGCAGCGGCCCACTCTGCCCCAACCGCAGTTGCGCCATTTCCATGATGTTGGCTTCAAGGCTGAAGGAAGCAAAACTGATGGTCGGTGACTTGAGCGTGTAGGTCATCTCGGCAACATTGCCCTGGGCGCCAACCGGCACCAGCGTAATGGCTCCCTGACGCTCACAGTCGAGAAAGGCCGCAGCCCAGATGGCCTGGGCCAGAATCGCGGCGCTTACCCGCGTCGGCACGTGCAGCAGCCTGGCCCATGGGTCCGCCCCCACCGCCGGCGGCGCAAAGTAATCTCCAAACAGCAGGATGATTTCACTGGCGGCCAGCCCGCCCACCGAAGGTGGTCCAGAAGGAAATTGGGAGGGAGCCATGCCAGCCACCGGCGAGGCGGCCGGGACGCGCGGCGGCACTGAAGGCCCGGCCGGAAGCGAGCCGGGCAGGGGCAGGCCGGAAGGCGGCGGCCCTGACGATGGCAGGGCGGACGGTGGCACTGGCGGCGGCGCTGGCGGCGCGAAACCCGGATTGGGCCGCCCGCACTTCATACAGAACTTCGCCGAGGCTGCCAGCGGTGCCCCACAGGCCACACAGAAACGACTCGGTGTTGCCGGGGGAACTTGACTTGGCGCAGCCGACGGCGGAACGGACAGTTGGGGTGGGGCACTGGCCTGTACGACAGTGGCATCGAGGTCATCGGTCACGGCCCGCACGGCCTTGAACGCTGCCCGGAGCTGCCGCCGCATCTCTTTGGCGGAAGCCAGCCGCTCATCACGCGAAACCGTCATGGCCTGCCGTACAATTTCGGCGACCGTCCGTGGCACCTGGGGATTGACATCGCTGGCCAGCGACAGCGGATCAGGCTTACCGGACAGCAAAGCATCGGCCCGCGCCAGGGCATCCACCGGAGGCCGCCCGGTGAGCAGGCAGTAGATCGTGGCCGCCGCCGAGTAGAGGTCACTGCGCGGGTCTGTGGAAAGACCGCGCATCTGCTCCAAAGAGGCAAACACCGGCGTAAACCCCACCAGGCTGCGCTGCTGGATGGCATCCCCCGATAAATCCCCCTTGGCCAGACCAAAGTCGAGCAGCACGAGGCTGTCTTCCGGCGTCAGCTTGACGTTCTGTGGCTTGATGTCGCGGTGAATGATGGGCGGCGTCCGTCCGTGCAGGTACTCCAGCGCATCGAGCAGTTGGTCGGCCCACCTGGCCACCTGCGCCAGCGGAAAGGGACCACCCTGCTCCGTGAGCAGTTCCGCCAAATCCTTGCCGGGAATGAACTGCATCACCAGAAACTGCCCGTCCGCCTCGGCAAAGTGATCGAAGACGACCGGCAGGGCGGCATGACGCAAACCATTGAGCAGAATGGCTTCCCGCTCGAAAGCCGCCACCAGCGCCTCGCCGGTCACAATCATCTGCTTGAGGGCGACCGTGCTCCCGAACTTTTTGTCCGTCGCCTGATAGACCGCGCCCATACCGCCCTTGCCGAGCAGTTTCACAATGGCATAACGCTGCTGAAGCACCGTCCCTGGACTCAGCGGATTCATAAGCGCGGATTGGATGGCGGTATCTCCCCCGGCTGCGAGGGCAACTCAGACACGGGAATTTCAGAAAAGGGAATGTCCTGGACGCGGTATTGCCGCCAGTCCTTGTGATCAAAGTGCCACCACTCGTAGCGGTACACCTTGAAATCATGAAGTTCCATGGCGGTGCGCAGCAGGTCGCGCAAACGGCGTTGTTCTTCCGTGCCGCCAGTGTAATCCGGGTGGGCGCGCTCGCTCATTTCGTCATAGTCGCTCGGCATGGTCACGAGTTCGCCGGTGTTCAGGTCGTACATGGACACATCCACGGCACAGCCACGGTTGTGCAGTGATCCCTTGGACGGATCGGCGACATAGTTGCGTTTGTCGGGTGGCGTCAGTTCCCAAAACAGTTTCGTCACCCGCCACGGCCGGTAGCCGTCAAAAACCACGATACCGTAGCCATGCGCCTTCAACCACCGATGCGCCTTCACCAGGGCTTCCGCCGCCGGACGCTGCAAAAAGGCGCGCGGTTCGTCATACACCGGACGTCCGACGAAGTTGTTGGCCGTGGCATAGCGGATGTCGAGCCGGATACCCGGGTCGAGCCGGACAATCTCCACGAGTTCACTGGGCCGAAAACTGCCGGTTTCGACCGGCATCGTCACCGGCGCGCCTTTGACAGGCGCTTCTTTCACGGGCGCGCCTTTGACAGGCGCTTCTTTCACGGGCGCGCCTTTGACAGGCGCTTCCTGGGCCGGAGCCTGAACGGACTGGCCGTTGCCCCAACCACCGGCGAACAACAGCCACCCGGCAACAACCCATGGTCTCCACATCATCACGGTATCTCCAGAGAGGCGTCGGCTACGCGGGCTTGAGCGTACACCACGGAACATGAAAGATGTGCGACGCACATGACAAGCAAGGCGTGGGGGAGGTTCCATGAAAACGTTTCCCGTTCAGAAAGACGAAGCCGAGTGGCAGGCGCAGCTTACGCCCGAACAGTACTACGTCACCCGTCTGAAAGGCACGGAGCGGGCCTTTACCGGCAAGCTGTACCGCGAGAAGCGTACCGGGACGTACCACTGCGTGGCCTGTGGCGCACCGCTGTTTACGTCGGCGACCAAGTATGAATCCGGGTCGGGCTGGCCGAGCTTCTGGGAGCCGGTCACACCGGAGGCCGTCGTGACCGAACTCGATCTCAGCCACGGCATGCGCCGGCTTGAGGTGATGTGCGCCCAGTGCGGCTCGCATCTGGGACACGTCTTCGAGGACGGCCCACGCGACAAAACCGGACTGCGCTACTGCATCAACTCCATCTCCATGGACTTCAAGCCAGCCGAAGAGTGATGTCAGCCATTGCGGACGCGGTGTGCGCCGTGGACGCCCTGGCCATTGGCGCCCATCCCGACGACATCGAGCTGGCCATGGCCGGCACGCTGCTAAAGCTGGTCGCCGAAGGCTACCGCACGGGTCTCGTGGATGCCAGCCGCGCCGAACTGGCCACCCGTGGGACGCCGGAGCAGCGTGCCGCCGAAGCCGCCGAAGCGGCTGCACAACTGGGCGCGAGCTTTCGCGTCAATCTGGGCTGGCCCGACGGCCACTTCACCGACCAGGACGCCGCCCGCCGTGCGCTGGTGCGCGTCATCCGCCAGGCGCGGCCGACGCTGGTCTTCACGCACCATCCGGCAGAAGAACATCCCGACCACCAGTGTCTGGCGCGGATTGTCGCGGCAGCCGTTCACCATGCCCGGCTGGCCAACTATGACGCCGAAAGCGGCCTGCCGCGCTGGCGGACGCGGGCGCTGATTCACTTTCTGCCGCCGCTCAACCCGGCGGTTGCGCCGACCTTTCTCGTGGACATCAGCGCCCAGTTCACGGCCAAGTATGAGGTCATCAGCGCCTACGCTTCGCAACTGCACCAGCCGGGCAGCCGGGAGCCGCAGACGTACCTTTCGGCGCCGGATTTTCTCCGCCAGCGGCGCGCCGCGGACATCCACCGTGGCAGCCTGATTGGCGTTGCGGCGGCGGAAGGTTTCGTCACCGCCGCGCCGCTGCCGGTGGCCGACCCCATCCGCCTGTTTCTGAACCAGTAGCCGCGCATGGATAATGCCTGATTCAGGATGGCATTCGGAGACGTGCAAAAACCCCTCTTCCGAATGGATTGAAGGAGGTGGGATGGTCAAGCCCGACCGGATTGAACCGATCATCCGGGAGTACCGGGATCAACTGGCCAGAATTTCTGGGTGAAGCGTTGGAAGCCGTTGTGCTCTACGGCTCCCATGCACGCGGAGACGCACAGGAAGGTTCTGATATTGACATCCTGTGCGTGATGCGTCTCCCTTTTGACTACGGCGCACTGATCAGGAACACGGCCGAAGCTGCCGCACGGATCAGCCTGAAGTACGATGTGGCCATTTCTACCGCCTTCGTGCTTTCCGAAGAGTATCAGACCCGAAACACCCCGTTTCTGATGAATGTTCGCCGTGAGGGTGTAACTGTATGAACGGGACCGGGGCGTTGTTGGGAAAGGCGAAGGAAAGCCTTGACGAAGCTCACCGCCGCCCACGCAGCCAGTCCCGAAGGGAAAGGAGGGGGCGATGACACCTGAAGAAGTTTTGAGAACCAGGCGGGAAGAGATTTTACAGACGTGCGCCAGGTACGGCGCTCACAACGTGCGTGTCTTTGGCTCAGTCGCTCGCGGAGAAGCCGATGAACAGAGCGATATTGACCTGCTTGTGGACTTCGAGCCGAACCGGAGCCTTCTCGACCACGCCGGCCTCTGGCTTGAGCTTCAGGAACTGCTGGGAGTCAAAGTGGACGTGGTGAGCAGTCGCGGACTCAAAGCCCGTATCCGTGAGCGGGTTTTGCACGAGGCTGTCCCGCTATGAGAGTCCCCGAAGAACGCCTGAAAAACGCCTACAAAGTGCCACTGAATAGGCTGGGCCGTGCACTTGGAATCACTACGCAGAACTCCCGGACAGCCAAGCACACGCGCATCCGCCCGGCATCAGGCCGGGCATCAGGTACGCGCTGCCACGGCAACTGGTCATGTGTTTTGATGCCCGCCACCCCGCAGCTTTATGCGACGGCAGGATGCCCTTCACCACCTGCAAGCTTCTGACGGAGGCCCCCGATGCACCCTGGCTCGATTGTCCGCTGCCGAAACCGCGAATGGGTCGTAATGCCTGCCGACACAGACGAATTCATCGTCCTCCGCCCCCTCACCGGCACGCCGGACGACGTGGTTCACATTCACCGGAAACTTATGAACCTCGTGGGCGGGGCCCTGCCGTTTGAGCGCATTACGCCCGCGTCCTTCCCGCTGCCCACCACCGACGACATTTCCGACGCCACCAGCGCCCATCTGCTCTGGCAGGCGGCACGGCTTACCCTGCGCGAAGGCGCGACGCCGTTTCGCTCGCTCGGCCGCATCTCCATCCGGCCGCGGACGTACCAGTTCGTCCCCCTGCTGATGGCCCTGCGCCTCGACCCCGTGCGGCTGTTCATTGCCGACGACGTGGGTGTGGGCAAAACCATCGAAGCCCTGCTCGTCGCCCGCGAACTCCTCGACCGTGGCGAAATCCGGCGCTTCTGTGTCCTCTGCCCGCCCTACCTGTGCGAACAATGGGCGCAGGAACTCACCGAAAAGTTCAACCTTGAACCGGTCATCATCCGGTCGGGAACCGTCGGGCAGCTTGACCGCCAGACGCCGGCCGGACGCAGCCTCTACGAACACTTCCCCATCCAGGTGGCCAGCCTTGATTTCGTCAAAACGGAGCGCAACCGCAGCCAGTTTTTGCAGTTCTGCCCCGAACTGGTCATTGCCGATGAAGTCCACGGCGCGGCCGCCGCTCCGGGCACCAACCAGCAGGAACGGCACGAACTCCTGCGCGCCGTCGCCCGAAAAGCCGACCGGCATCTGATCCTGCTGACGGCCACGCCGCACAGCGGCATCGAAGACGCCTTCCGTTCGCTGCTCGGCCTGCTGCACCCGAAGTTCGGAACGTGGAATCTCCAGACGCTCACCGAAACCCAGCGCACCGAACTCGCCCGGCATTTCGTCCAGCGCACCCGGCGCGACATCGCGCAGACATGGCAGGAAACCGCCTGTTTCCCCACGCGGGAATCCACGGATGAAACCTACGCCCTTTCCGACCGGCACCGTGAGCTGTTTGAGCGCACCTATGCGTTCTGCTCAGAAATCGTGCGTACCGGCGCGCATCTGGAAAAGCGCCAGCGGCGGGTGCGCTACTGGGGCGCGCTGGCACTGCTGCGCTGTGTGATGTCCAGCCCGGCGGCCGCCCGCACGGCGCTGACCAACCGCGCCGGCGTGCCGCCCGAAGAAGAAGCCGAAGCGGAAGCCTTTGGCCGGCTCGTGTTCGAGTCGGCGGAAGACCGCACTGACGACGAAGCCCCAACCCCAGCCGTTGAGGCGGCCAACACCACCCTGCCGGAGACCGACCGCCGCCGGCTGCGCGAACTCGCCCGGCTGGCCGAACAACTCCACGGCCCAGACGACGACACCAAGCTGGCGCGGGTCATCGCCATCGTGCGCCGGCTGCTGAAGGAAGGCTTCCATCCCATCCTCTGGTGCCGGTACGTCGCCACGGCCGACTACCTTGCCGACCACCTGCGCCAGGCGTTGGAAACCGCCGCCCAGGTCGTGTGCGTCACCGGCCGCATGGGCGATGACGAGCGCCAGGCCAGAATCGCCGACCTCGACGCGGAACGCCCACGGGTACTCGTCGCCACCGACTGCCTCTCCGAAGGCGTCAACCTCCAGGAACTGTTCACGGCCGTCATCCACTACGACCTGCCGTGGAACCCCAACCGGCTGGAGCAGCGCGAGGGCCGCGTGGACCGCTACGGCCAAAGGGCCAGGCGGGTCAGGGTCATCCGGTTCTTCGGGCAGGACAACCCCATAGACGGCGTGGTGCTGGAGGTGCTGCTCGACAAGGCGCGGGAAATTCACCGTACGCTCGGCACGCACGTGCCCGTGCCCGAAGAAAGCGAAAGCGTCACCCAGGCCGTTCTCCAGGCCCTCTTCCTGCGCCAGGGGCGGCGGGCGCTGACGCGCCAGCCGGCACTCAACCTCGGCGTACCGGAAGTGGAGACGTTTCATCAGCAGTGGCAGCAGTATGCCGAACGCGAGCGGCTCAACCGCACCCGGTTTGCGCAGCGGGCGCTCAAGCCCGAAGAAGTCCAGCGCGAAGTCGAGGCCACGGATGCCGTACTGGGCGACCCCACTGCCGTGCGTCATTTCTTTCTTGCGGCGGCGCAGCGCCTCGGGCTGGCCGTTGCCCAGGAAAAACAGCCGGGCGTTTTCCGGGTGAGCGTCAGCCGGCAGGCAACCGCGACGCTGCCCGAACCGATCAGGCTGGCCCTGCCGTCCCCCAAGGGCGAACGGTGGCTCATCAGCTTCGACTCGCCCACGCCCGAAGGGGCCGAATACATCGGCCGCAACCACCGCTTTGTGGCCACACTTGCCCGGTATCTTTTCGAGGCGGCGCTGAACCAGCCCGGCAACGCAACGGTCTCCCGCTGCGGGGCCATCCGTACCCGTGCCGTGACGGCACTGACGACCATCCTCCTGCTGCGCGTACGCTATCTGGTCGAGCAACTTCAGGCCCCAGCGCTGCTCTCCGAGGAAGTTCTGGTACTGGCCTACGCCGGACTGGAAGCCGGTACTACCCGCTGGCTGGACACCAGTGATGCCCTCCGGCTGCTGGCGGAAGCCCAACCCGACGCCAACCTCTCTCTGGCGGAGAAACGGGAGCTGGTGACGCACATCCTTGACAATCTGGGCGCATGGCAGGCGGAGTCGGCTGAACGCTGGGGCGCCGCGCACCCGCTGCAAAGCGCTATCCGGGAGCACGTTGCCCGCCGCGCCAATGAACTGACTGAATCCCACAAGCGCATCCGGCAGGCCGTGGCGCTGCGCATACGCGGGCTTGCGGTCAAGCCACAGTTTCCCCCTGATCTTCTGGGAATTCTTGTTCTGCAACCCATGGTGTCACGATGAGCCAGCTCTCCGCCGTACGCATTGAAGGGGGGCTTCTGGGCCCCGATACGCTGGAAAAGCTCCTTGCCGGCGAGCTTCCCGGACAGAAGCTGCAAGACTTCGGGCTGGACGGCCGGCGCAGCCTGACGGATGAAATAGCCAGCGTCTTTGCTGATGCCCGCACCCAGTGGGAGGTCTTCCAACGCCGGCTGGAGCGTCTGCCGAAGGACGACCCGGCCACATCCGTCACCCGTGATGCCTGGTTGATCCCGTTTCTGAGCCTGCTGGGCTATGAACTGCGCTACAACGCGCGCGCCCATGAAATAGACGGCGCGACGTTCGCCATCTCGCACCGGGCCGGCGAAGCGGAGGATGCTCCGCCGGTCCACCTCGTGGGCGTACGGCAGGAACTGGGGCGGCTGGCCCCGGGCAGCCGGTCACGCCTTGCGCCGCATTCGCTGGTGCAGGAATACCTGAACCGGACCGATCACGTCTGGGGACTTGTCACCAACGGTCTCGTGGTGCGCCTGTTGCGCAACAGCACCTTTGTGCGCCGGCAGGCCTATGTCGAGTTCGACCTGCGCCAGATTCTTGAAGAGCAGCGGTTCGGAGACTTTGCTGTTCTCTACCGGCTGCTGCACCGCACCCGCCTGCCGCGCACGGCCGAAGATGCCCCGGACTGCCTGCTGGAGCAGTACTACCGGGACGCCATAGAACAGGGCGGGCGCGTCCGGGAGGGGCTGCGCGCCGGCGTGGAAGCCTGTATCAAACACCTCGCCAACGGCTTTCTCGCGCATCCGGCCAACGCGGGGTTGAGAGGGGGAGTAGCGAGTGGCGAGTGGCGAGTAGCGAGTGGAAGGGAAGCGAGTAGCGAATGGCGAGTAGCGAGTGGAAGTGAAGCGAGTAGCGAATGGCGAGTAGCGAGTGGAAGTGAAGCGAGTAGCGAATGGCGAGTAGCGAGTAGTGATCAACCACTCGCCACTCACCACTCACCACTCGCCCCTGAACCACTCGCCACTCACCACTCACCACTCGCCCCCCACGACTTTTACCGGCAACTCTTACGTCTGGTCTATCGCCTGCTCTTCCTGCTGGT
>Ga0272446_1003603_pt1 | contig 19300 bp, 15 predicted proteins | sample YNPCB0061_FD_194587 | JGI IMG/M metagenome (GOLD analysis project Ga0272446, IMG submission 194587) | Hot spring microbial mat communities from Yellowstone National Park, WY, United States - YNP-CB-006-1 | ecosystem: Environmental > Aquatic > Thermal springs > Hot (42-90C) > Sediment | place...
CACGCGGCACAGGCATCAATACCAATTATCGTCACCCTTTCATTGATTGGCATAATCTATGGTGCCCTTGTAGCGATGATGCAGCCTGACGTAAAAAAGCTTGTAGCCTATTCATCGGTTAGTCATTTAGGAGCCGTAATGCTTGGTCTTTACAGCCTGAATATTCAAGGTATAGAAGGTGGCATATATCAAATGTTAAATCACGGATTAAGCACAGGTGGGCTCTTCATCATGATAGGTATGCTTTATGAAAGGCGTCACACAAGATTGATTGCAGATTTTGGGGGCCTAACGAAGGTGATACCTGTATTTGCGGCTTTTTTCATGGTAGTTACGCTGTCGTCTGTAGGTTTGCCTGGATTAAATGGCTTTATTGGCGAGTTTTTGATATTTTTAGGTGCCTTTAAGGCAAATCCTGTTTGGACGGTCATTGCAGCCACAAGTGTCATACTTTCTGCAGCCTATATGTTGTGGATGTTTCAGAGGGTTATGTTTGGTCCGATAACAAGAGAAGAGAACAAAAAGCTAAAAGATCTTAGTGTTCGAGAGATTTCACTTATGGTGCCAATAGTTCTGCTGTTTTTTGTAATGGGGCTTTTCCCAAACTACTTTTTAAACAAGATGCACGTCTCTGTTGATACCTTTCTCAACAAGTATAAAGCCAAGCTTACTATGAATATAGAAAACACAACAAACGAACATAAATTTCATGGAGGCAATTAATGGTTGAGATGAACATAAATTTTTGGTCTATCGCTCCTCAACTCGTACTCATAGTCTTTGGTTTCCTCTTACTACTCTTGGGGGCACTTGCAGGGAAAAAGGCGGTTGGATATCCAGCCTTTGTTTCAATAGCTGGTTTAGTCATTGCGATTGTTGTAAATATTTACCTTTTTGGTTCAAGAAGGCTTGCCTTTTCAAACATGGTGCTTTTTGATGAATTGACAGCCTTTTTCAACTTCATCTTTATGGGGGTGGGTATAGTTGTTTCACTGCTTTCCCACAACTATATAAAGGAACGGATTAAACACGAATGCGAATACTATGCTTTAATACTATTTTCAATCTCAGGAATGTCTTTTCTTGTTTCATCCTTAGACTTTATAATACTTTTTCTCGGGCTTGAACTAATGTCTCTTTCTGTTTATGTACTTGCTGGGATGTTTAAAAATGACGAAAAATCAACAGAAGCTTCCTTAAAGTATTTTTTGCTGGGTTCATTTTCAACGGCATTTCTCTTGTTGGGGATAGCCTTTTTGTATGGTAACTTTAACACAACAAACTATGCCTTTATGTTGCAGCATTTTGCAAAATTTGGCGGAGAAAAGGCACTAATCCTTAGCGTAGCATCAGGGCTTGTGCTTGCGGGGATTGTTTTTAAAATAGCTGCAGTACCCTTTCACATGTGGACACCCGATGCCTACGAAGGTGCTCCAACATCAGTAACTGCGTTCATGGCAACAGCCGTAAAGGCTGCGGCATTCGCAATGTTACTGAGGGTTTATTTATTAGGATTAAGACCTTTAATTTTCGATACCGTAGGTGTAGTAGCACTACTGTCAGTTCTTACAATGACACTTGGTAACCTATCTGCCCTTGCACAGAAAAATATAAAAAGAATGCTTGCATACTCCAGTATAGCCCATGCTGGTTACTTGATGGTGGGATTTGTATCTCTAACACAGACAGGTTTGTCTGCGATACTTTTTTATCTTGTTTCTTATGCCCTGATGAATTTAGGTGCCTTTGGCGTGATAATGCTTTTCGAGGCAAACTTAAAGTCTGCCGAATTATCTGACCTTGCGGGAAAGGGTTTCAAACACCCCTTTTTGGGATTTTTGATGGTTGTTTTTATGTTCTCCTTAGCAGGCGTACCACCTACTGCAGGGTTTTCTGGTAAGTTCTACATCTTCACTTCTGCCGTTCAGGCGGGCTATATATCTCTGGCAATAATAGGTGTGCTCAACTCTGCTGTTTCTGCATACTACTACCTCAGAGTGTTGATTTATCTATACTTTAAAGAGTATGAAGGTGGTGTAAGTCCAGTAAAAATTGTGCCATCTACTGCTTTGGCAATGATACTTATGGCTATTGGGGTTTTGCTTTTTGGCATAATACCACAAAGTTTATTTGAGCTTACGGTAAGATCTGTATCTTACCTTTTTTAGCCCCATTTAGAGTTAATAAATTAGGACTGAAAAAGGGGCAAAAAGCCCCTTTTTTTTAAAAAATGTTATGTGATATAATTACAAAGTTTGAAATGGAAGAAATAATAATAGACTTTTACCCTGACCAGAAAGCCGCCAGAATAGAAAAAGGTGGCAATCTTCTAAAGGCTGCCCATGCGGCAGGAGCTCACATTAATGCCTCTTGTGGTGGTGCAGGCACCTGTGGTCAGTGCAAGGTTTTTATCGAAAAAGGTGAATACGAAAGCAAACGTTCAGATAAACTAACTGAGGAAGAGTGGCAGCAGGGCAAAAGACTTGCCTGTCAGACTGTTGCCCTTACCGATCTTGTAGTAAGGATTCCGCCAGAATCACGCCTTGACAGAACAGTCCTTAAGCGAAAAGAGAAAGATGCTGAGCGTGATAAAAGTTTTGGTCTTACCGCTTTAAAAATAACGATAGAAGAGGCGTTCGAAACAGAGCCTGTTGTTGTAAAAAGACATGTTGAGTTAATGCCACCTTCCATAGAAAACAACATGGGCGACTTGACACGTCTGATAATGGCATTGAAAAAACAGTATGACTACGACAATCTTGACGTTGATTTTAAATCATTAAAAACACTTTCTACCATTTTAAGAAAAGCAAACTGGAATGTTACCGTATTAATTTTGGAGAAGACTGGGATTACGCCAAAAATCATTGGGATAGAAGAAGGCGATACAACAGATAAGTTTTATGGCATAGCCGTTGATGTTGGCACGACTACACTTTATGTCCAGTTGCTTGATATGAAGAACAAGGCAGTTCTTGCAGAGGCATCAGATTATAATCCCCAAATAAGCTATGGTGAGGATGTTATCACAAGGATACTTTATGCCATAAAATCTTCGGGGCTTGAGAGGCTTCAGGAAGCTGTTATAAAGACTTTAAATAACCTTATAAACGAGGTTGTGAAAGAAGCGGGGATTAGCAAAGATTTTATTTCGTTGATTATTACTGCGGGCAATACAACGATGACACAGCTTTTGTTAGGAATAAACCCAAAGTATATCAGAGAGCATCCATATGTGCCTTCGGTAAACTTTTACCCCTTTATAAGGGCTTGTAACTTAGGATTTGAGCTGCCAACACATGTTTATCTTTACACCATGCCCGTGATAGCAAGTTATGTTGGTGGTGATATCGTCTCGGGTGTAATGGCATGTTCAATTCATCAGAATCAAGAACTTGTGCTTTTTATAGATGTTGGAACAAACGGAGAGATTGTTCTTGGTAATAGTGATTGGATGGTAACTGCCTCATGTTCTGCTGGTCCTGCCTTTGAGGGTGGAGGGGTCAAGTATGGCATGAGGGCGACAAGGGGTGCAATAGAAAATGTAGAAATAGATGTAAAAACCTTTGAGCCGACAATATACACCATAGGCAATTTAAAACCAAAAGGCATCTGTGGCTCTGGGATGATAATCTTACTTGCGGAACTGTTCACGAAGGGTCTAATCACCCCAGATGGTAAGTTTGTAAAAACATTAAACACAAACAGAATTAGGGAGGGAGAAAACGGCTACGAATATGTTCTTGCTTGGAAGGATGAAACTCAAATAGGCGTTGACTTGGTAATAACAGAGGTTGACATTGATAACATAATCAGAACAAAAGGTGCAATTTATGCAGGTTGTTCAGTGCTTCTAAAAAGTGTGGGGCTTGATTTTTCCAATATAGAAAAATTTGTAATAGCAGGCGGTTTTGGTAGTTTTATAAATGTAGAGAAGGCAATAACAATCGGTTTGTTGCCTGATATACCACAAGAAAGATTTATGTATGTGGGAAACAGTTCTCTCGCAGGTGCAAGACTTGCTGTTTTTTCAAAAGAAAAGTTGATTGAAGCTGAAAGATGTGCTAATATGATGACCAATATAGAGCTCAGCAACTATCCGAGCTTTATGGAAGAGTATGTAGCTGCGTTATTTTTGCCGCATACCGATTTAAATAAGTTTCCATACGTGATGGAACAGATAAAGGGGAATAATTGATGGCATTTTTTATAGCGATGGCTGGTAAAGGTGGCACAGGTAAGACAACGGTTGCAGGCTTGATTGTGAACGTTTTGCTCTCAAAAAACAAATCTCCTATCCTTGCCGTAGATGCCGATGCCAACTGCAATCTTAACGAAGTCTTAGGTGTAAAGTTAGGCGAAACAATTGGTAAAATAAGGGAAGAAGTTTTGCAGGTGCCTCCAGGCATGACAAAGGATGCCTATATTGGCTATCGTGTTCAGGAAGCACTTGTAGAGAGCGATGGTTTTGATTTGATTGCAATGGGAAGACCAGAAGGTGCAGGTTGCTACTGCTATGCAAACGTTTTATGTAAAAAATATGTTGACATTCTTGCAGATAATTATAATTATGTAGTAATTGACAATGAGGCTGGGCTTGAGCACATGAGTCGTAGGACGACGCATGGTGCGGATGTGATGGTTATTGTGACGGATGCATCGCAGAGAGGCGTCATTACAGCATCAAGAATTCGTGACCTTGCAGAAGAGCTAAAGCTGAAAATAAAAAAAACAGTGTTAATTTTAAACAGGGTTGAGGGGGAAGTTTCAGAAGACACGAAAAGAGAAATAGAAAAAACAGGGCTTGAATTAGGCTGTGTCTTGCCTGCGGATGAGACGATAAAAATGTTTGATGAAAAAGGCATTTCTACGCTAACACTTCCAAAGGACAATCCTGTTTTGAAAAAAGTTGAGGATTTTGTTGATAAGTACATATTAAATGCATAAAAAAATAAAAAAAGAGGGGGAGTTATGGCATTTAAAGAACCAGTAGAAAAGTACAACAATGCAGTAACAGAAGTTGAAATCTCCGGCATTAAGGTTGGAGGACAATCTGTATTAACAGGCGTTTACACCTTTGATGGTCCTGTTCCCAACGCTCCTAAAATTGCGATGGAAGTGCTTGATGCAAAGCCAGAAGAATGGCCCCAGACACTTATTGATGCTTTAGGGGACGTTTATGACGATCCTGTTAAATGGGCACTCAAGTGTCAGAATGAGTACAAGGCTGACATGATTTGTTTAAGCCTTGTAAGTACAGATCCAAACGGTATGAACAGGTCTGCGGCAGAAGCTGCAGCTACAGCAAAGGCTGTTCTTGACGCAATTAACATCCCGATGATTGTTTATGGCAGTTTGAACAGCGAAAAGGATGGAGAAGTGATAAAGGCCGTTGGTGAAGCCTGTCACGGGAAGGTTATGCTTGTTGGTCCAGCAGATGACGAAAACTACAGAACCATTGGTGGTTCTGCCTTAGGTTACAAGCATAAGGTAGCAGCAAATTCGCCTATCGATGTTAACCTTGCCAAGCAGCTTAACATCCTTTTGGGCAATTTAGGTGTCCCGATGGAATCAATAATCATAGACCCAACAACAGGTGGCTTGGGATACGGTATTGAGTACACCTTTTCCGTTATGCAGAGAATAAGATTAGCAGCCCTTGCTCAGGGTGACGATAAACTGAAATCACCTTTCATAAACATGATTGGTAAAGAGGCATGGAAGGCAAGAGAGGCAAAAATCTCCGTTGATGAGGAACCATCTTTTGGCGATTTGGCTACTCGTGGTATTCTCTGGGAAGCAATTACGGCAATCAATCTGCTTGTTTCGGGCTCCGACATTATGGTGTTAAGGCACCCTGAGTCTGTTAGACTTGTCAGAGAGTTTATGAAAGATTTTAAATAATATAAATTAAAAGATATAGGGAGGATATATGTCAAAGATTATAGCATCATCAGCGATAAGAGGAGCCCATGCCATATATGACAGGGTTTCAAAGAAGTACAAAGAAGCAGTAGAAAAATTTGGTCCAGAAAAAAAGATAGAGTTGCCAAACACAGGTTACTACCTGCCGGTTATTTACGGTTTGTTAGGACATCCTGTAAAAACACTTGGCGATATGCAGCCTGTTCTTGACAAGTGTAAAGAGCTTTTACCACCGTTTGTTGATGATAAAGTTTGGGTTCCTTATTTAGGACACACACTTGATGCTGGAGCAGCAACGCTGTTTCTTTTCGAAATTGAAGAATCGTTAAAATACCTTGAAGACCCAATTCCTTACTTTATTTCTGAGGACTGTGATGATACCCATCTCTGGTTAGGTGCAGCAGATGACATTATCTTGAGAAAGAGGGGCGTTGAGTTTGTTGATGGTACAGCTCCAGGCTTTGCAGCAGTCGTTGGAGAAGCACCAGATGTTGAAACGGCAGTAAGTTTGGCAAAACAGCTTATCGAAAAACAGTTGTATGTATTTATGGCTGGCGGTAAATTTGCAGAACAGTTGAAGCAGGCTGGCATGCAGTTAGGATGGAGCACGCGACTTGTTCCATTTGGAGAGCCCGTTTCAGCCCACATCTTTTCCTTAGGCTTTGCAACAAGGGCAGCCCTTGCCTTTGGTGGTATCAAGCCTGGCGATTACAAAAACGTATTACTTTACAATAAAAACAGGGTTTTTGCCTTTGTGCTTGCCCTTGATGAAGTTACAGAAGAAAGGTATGCAGCAGCAGCAGGTGCAATCAACTACGGCTTCCCTGCAATAGCCCACACCAATATACCTCAGATACTACCTACTGGTATCTGTACATACGAACACGTTGTAAGTAATGTTCCACTTAACGAAATCGTTGACAAAGCTGTTGAGGTTAGAGGTCTTAAAGTTACCGTTACAAAAATTGACATCCCAGTTTCTTATGGTCCTGCCTATGAAGGTGAAAGGGTCAAGAAAGAAAACATGAGGGTTGAGTTAGGCGGTCCAAAATCCTTTGGCTTCGAGTTCTGTCAGATGAAAGATATGGACGAAGTAAAAGACGGTCATTTTGAAGTTATCGGACCTGATTTGGATGAGATACCAGAAGGTGCAACCGTGCCTATTGCAATCTGGCTTGAAGTTGCTGGTAGAAAGATGCAGGAAGATTTTGAACCAATTCTTGAAAGACAGTTCCATCACTTACTGAACCAGGCAGAAGGTGTGCTACACATCGGACAGAGAGATATCATCTGGATGAGAATAACCAAAAAGGCTTATGACAGCGGTTTTAGATTGAAGCACTTGGGCACAATTTTACATGCAAAACTACACAATGATTTTGGTAACATCCTTGACAAAATACAGGTAAAGATATACACAGAGCCAGAAAAGGTCAAAGAGCTTCTCGAAGTAGCAAGAAAGACATATAGAAAGAGAGAAGAGAGAATGGCAGGTATGACAGACGAAAGTGTTGATTTATTCTATTCTTGTACGCTTTGTCAGTCCTTTGCTCCAACACACGTTTGTGTGGTAACTCCAGAAAGACCAGGTCTTTGTGGAGCATATAACTGGCTTGACTGTCGTGCTGCTTACGAAATCAACCCAACAGGTCCTAACCAGCCGATAACGAAAGGAACAGTCTTAGATGAACTTACAGGGCAGTGGGATACAGTAAACCAGTTCGTTTATGAAAAGTCAGGAAACGCCATTGAAAGATTTAGTGCTTACTCAATACTTCAAGATCCAATGACTTCCTGCGGTTGTTTTGAGGCTATCGTTGTAATTCTGCCACTAACGCAAGGGTTCATGATTGTTGATAGAGACTTTAACGGAATGACCCCATGCGGAATGGCGTTTTCCACGCTTGCTGGACAGGTAGGTGGTGGAGCTCAGACGCCGGGCTTTGTAGGAATCTCAAGACAGTTTGTGTTAAGTAAGAAGTTCTTGCTTGCAGAAGGTGGGCTACCAAGAGTTGTCTGGATGCCAAAGGCTATGAAAGAGTTCTTAAAAGAAGGCATCGAGAAGAGAGCACAAGAGTTAGGGCTTGAAGACTTCTACAACAAGATTGCTGATGAAACGGTTGCAACGACAGAAGAGGAACTCATGGAGTTTCTCCAGAAGGTTAACCATCCAGTTTTATCGATGGAACCATTAATGTAAATAAAAAAATAAAAAAGGAGATAGAGATATGGGACTTACAGGTATTCAGATTTATAAATTACTTCCTCAAACAAACTGTAAAGAATGCGGTGAACCTACCTGTCTTGCTTTCGCAATGAAGTTAGCAGCAGGTAAGGCAGATATAAGTCTTTGTCCTTATGTATCAGAAGAAGCAAAGGCAAAGCTCTCTGAAGCAACAGCTCCACCAATAAGAGAGTTTTCAATTGGAGCAGGCGATTCCGCCGTAAAGGTTGGTGGCGAAACCGTCATGTTCAGACACGAAAAAACATTTTTTAATCCTACGCCTATCGCTGTTATGGTTAAAGATACAGAGGCTGATGCTGAGTTAGATTCAAAGCTCGCCAAAATAAAAGGTATCTGCTTTGAGCGTGTTGGTAAAAAACTTTGTGTTGAAATGATTGCAGTAAAAAACGAGAGTGGCGACAAGGCGAAGTTTCTTGCTGTGCTTGATAAGGTTGCCGCTACTGGCAAGCCTATGTTGATAGCCAGCGATAACGTTGACACATTAAAAGAGGCAGCAGAAAAATATAAGGCAGTAAGACCGCTCATTTGTGCAGCAACTTCAGCAAATGCAGACGCAGTTGCAGAAATAGCAAAGGCAAACAATGTCCCAGTTGTTGCCAAAGGTGCCAATATGGACGATTTAACTGCGGTAACAGCAAAATTAGCTGCTGCTGGTGTTAAGGACATCGCTATCGACACGGGGGCAAGGACAATAAAAGATGCTCTTAAAGATAACGTATTTATAAGAAGGGCATCTGTAAAACAAAAAGTAAAAGAGGTTGGCTATCCTACCATAGTGATGGCAAACGAGATTACTTCAGATCCTATGCTTGAGGCGGTTGTTGCTTCAGCGTTAATATCCCAGTATGCAGGAATAGTTGTGCTTTCGGAAGCTGATCCTGCAAAGATACTGCCTATAACCGTTTCAAGAATGAACGTGTTTACAGATCCACAGAGACCAATGGTTGTTGAACAGGGTATCTACCCAATCAACAATCCCGACGAGAACTCACCTGTCATCATCACAGTTAACTTTGCTCTTACTTACTTTATCGTCTCTGCAGAGATTGAGGCAAGCAGGGTGCCTTGCTGGCTGATGATTATGGATACAGAAGGACTTTCCGTCTTAACAGCATGGTCTGCAGGTAAGTTTGTTGCGGATGCGATGGCAGCCTATGTAAAGAAAACGGATATCACACAAAAGGTAAAACACAAGAAGATAATTATTCCCGGATATGTGGCACAGCTTTCTGGTGAGTTTCAAGAAGAGCTTGGCGAAGGTTGGGAAGTTCAGATAGGTCCAAGAGAAGCAGGAGACCTGCCAAAATATCTTAAAATGTGGAAATAAATAAAAAAACTGGAGGGAGTGAATAATGTCAAAAGTTATTACAATTGCAGAAAGCATCAACATCATGTCAAAAACGATAGGTCCTGCCATCAGGGAGAGAAACAAAGCACCTATTCAAAAAATGGCAGTTGAAGAAACAGAGGCGGGGGCAGATTATTTAGATTTAAACTTAGGACCAGCAAGAAAAGCTGGTGACGAGATGATGGAATGGTTGGTAAAGACAGTAGAAGAAGTATCAGATTTGCCACTGTTTCTCGACACAACCAATCCTGTTGCCATCGAGGCAGGTATCAAGGCAGCTAAAAAAAATCTACCTATAATAAACTCCATTTCTGCCCAGACTGAATCACTTCAGACGAAGCTGCCACTCGTAAAGAAGTATGGCTGTGACTTCGTTGCATTGACACTTTCCGAAGAAGGCATACCCAGAGATGCGGCAGAAAGAGGAATGTGTTTGGTAACGATAATGAGTGCAGCAGCCGAAATGGGTATTCCTAACGAGAAGCTTTGGGTTGACCCCATAGTTCTTCCGATATCTGTTGACCTCAATCAGGTTTTGGCATTTCAGGAATTCATACCTCAGGTACAGGAGATTTGTCCTGGTGCAAAGACAACATGTGGACTTTCCAACGTCTCCAATGGAGCTCCAACGGATGAACTAAGAAGGATTTTAAACAGGGCATATCTTGCAATGCTTAAAAAATTAGGTTTATACTCAGCCATCGTAGACAGCTATGACAAAGAGATGATGCAGCTTTGTGCTGGCAAAATGGCAGACATAGAAGAGCTTGTCGCAAAGATGATGGATGGATACGAACCCGATATGAACAGCCTTAGCGAACAGCAGAAAAACTACGCAAAAAGCGTTAGGGTGTTGTTAGGCAAGGTGCTTTACTCTCATTCTTGGCTTGAAGTCTAATAATTGGAAGCAAAATACTCACCACTTTTAATTGGAAGTCTGCCTCTATCAGCCGTTGAAAAGGCTATAGAGGCAGTTTTTTTATCTTGCCCCAACACACCATCTTGGCCACAGCTACCAAAACTCTCACCCTTTGAGGGAATGAATCTTCAATATCTTGAAGGTGTTCCGGGCTGGCAAATTTTAGAAGACACCGTAATATTTAAACAATCACAACACATATTAGACGAGCTCTCAAACACCTTAGAGAAGGTTTTAAATGAAGACACTAATAGTTTTGCCATTACAGAGAAACACTCGGTTTGTATCAATCCATTTCTCGAAAGGCTAAAAAAGACCGAAAACGTAAAAATAGTTAAAGGGCAGGTTATTGGTCCTGTAACGTTTTTAACATCGCACAAAATAAAAGAATTTGGCATGCTGATAAAAGATGAGGGTTATAGAGAACTGATACCAAGAATACTTAGACTAAAGGCAAAATATCAGATAGAAAAATTCAAAGAGGTGAAACCAGAAAGCGATATTATAATATTTTTCGATGAACCAATCCTTTCTCAAATAGGTTCTGCTGTAACAAGTATCAACAAAGAAGATGTATCAGAGCTGATAACAACTGCAACGGAAACTCTTGAGTGTTATAAAGGTGTTCACATCTGTGGAAACTCTGATTGGGACTTCATACTAAGTTTGCCAATTGACATAATAAACTTTGACACCTTCAACTATGGAGAAAACTTTTTATTGTATAAAGATGCCATATCAAAGTTTGTATCTCAAGGCGGATATATAGCTGCAGGCTTAATACCAACCGATAGCGAGAGCCTGAATAAAACAAGCGAAGAGATGATACTAAACAAAACAGAGCAGTTTATAAGGTCATTGAGAGAAATAATAGGTGCAGACAAGGTAGAAAAAAAAGTTTTCATTACACCTTCCTGTGGAATGGGAGCCTTAACAGAAGACGAGGCAAACAAGGCGATGGAGTTGTTAAGAAAGGTGTCTAAAAAACTCTTCTGATTAACTGCCAGCAAAAAATAGAAAAAATAGGGACAGGTCAATTATCCACTCACTAATTCCTAATTTCCCCCTTTCTTAAAGGGGGTAAGGGGGATTTAATGTTAACTCAATGATTTCCGAAAATCTCCCCTTGCCCCTCTTTACCAAAGAGGGGAACAACGCTTCCCCCCTTTGAAAAAGGGGGATTGAGGGGGATTTTATGTTCCCACAAAAAGGGGACAGGTCATTAATCCATTTTGAACTACTTTTTTATCTAAAGGTGGTAAGGGAATTTGCAGACCAATTTATATATAAACTGCTTGTTAAAATAAAACATTGGTTGTAAAATAGAAATAATGTTAAGCAATGAGGTTGAAAACAACACAAAAATAACCGCTAAAAACAGTATTAAAAATACGCTGTTAATAATACAGTTGGTTATTTTATTGCCTTTGTTAGCGATTTTTATTACTAATGGCATAGTAGAAGCGAACAAGATTTTTGCTGAGAGAATAAAAGTTCAGCTTGCCGAAACAGAGAAAATTGCAAATAACGAAAATTTAATAGATGCTGTTCGCCATACGCTTGTGACGTTAGCAGCCTCTCCATCTGTAAAAAATTTTGATAAAAAAAATGTATTGTCACAGTTTAAAGATGTCATTAAAGAAACAGGGCTCTTTCACAATCTTCTTTTAGCTAATAGGAATGGGGAAGTTTTGTTAAGTGCCGTTGAGGTGAACAAGCCGCTATCAGCTTCTGATAGACTTTACTTCAAACGAGCCTTGAAAGAAAAGGGTTTTGTCTGGGGCGAATTTGCCATATCAAGGTCAACAGGCAAAACAGTCATTCACTTTGCGATGCCTGTTTTAAACGAAAAAAAAGAGGTAGCCTTCGTAATTATCGCTGTGCCTGTTATGGAAAAGGTGCTGCAATTTTTGGGCAAGACGGTTGAAAAATATGAATTTGTTGATGAAAATGGCAAGATTGTTTTCACAAATGATACAAACCAGATTGGAAAAACGTTCCCACACATTGAAAAGATTAAAAGAATTACTAAAAATAATGATATCTTTCCTCATGAAAATCATTTTGTTGTTTTTTCAAAAATGGTAGTTAACGATAAAGTTTTTGGATACGTTACCGCTGAGGTAAACTTTTCCAAACTTGACATTTTAATGCAATCAAAGTTTATCTATGAAGTTTGCTTTTTGCTTCTTATTATAGCTTTGTGCGTGTATTGGACAAGAAGGATTGCAATAAAACACATTTTAAAACCTTTGTCAGAAATAAAAAACAGCTTTGAAAGATTTGAGCAAGAACAAGAACTTATAAAAATAAAGGCGAATTATACAGGAGAATTAGAAACGTTCAAAAATTTTTACAATAAATTTATCGAAATTTTGAGCAAAACTACTGAAGAGATTGAGAATGAGAAAGACCTTTGGCTTGATACATTTAACAGCTTACCAGACCCTGTTTTCATAGTGGACAAGGATTTTAGAATAATCCGTGCCAATGAAAGTTTTTATCAAACATTTAATATTACAAAAAACAGCTTAAAGAACATCCATTGTTATGAAGTTGTTCATAAAACGGACAAACCTGCAGAGTATTGTCTCCATAAAGATGTATTAGACAAAGATATAAGCTGCTCTTATGAACTTTTTTTTGATGAGCTTAACAAGTGGTACTTGATCACATATTCCCCACTAAAACAAAAAGGTGTTACAACGGCAACGATTCATATTTTTAAAGACATAACGAAGATTAAAATAGAGGAACAAGAAAGGTCGAAGATTGAAAAACAGTTACTGCATACGCAAAGATTAGAGAGTTTAGGAATCCTTGCAGGTGGAATAGCCCACGACTTTAATAACATGCTAACAGGAATACTTGGAAATGCAGAACTTGCACTGATGGAAACGGATCAGCTTCCCTCAAGAGTTACAAATTGCTTAGAAACAATAAAATTAATTACAGATAAGGCAGCCCACCTTACAAGGCAGATGCTTGCTTATGCTGGTAAAGGTAAGTTTACGTTAAAAGAGATTGAGCTTAATGACTTTATAAAAGATATCTGCGATTTGATAAAGGTTTCTATATCAAAAAAGGCGGTCTTAAATCTAAATCTGAGTAAAAGCGAACCTTTGGTAATACAAGGTGACCCTGCTCAGATTGAACAGGTGATACTAAATCTTGTTATAAACGCAAGCGAAGCTTTAGAAGATAGGGAAGGACTTATTTCTATATCAACAGGAAAACAGTGGTGCGATAAAAAATATTTTGAGTCAACAGTAGAGGGAGAACTTACCAATCTTCCTGAAGGAGAGTATGCCTATTTTGAGGTCATTGATACAGGTTGCGGAATGGATAAAGAAACAATGGGAAAAATATTCGAACCATTTTTTACAACTAAATTTACAGGAAGAGGGTTAGGACTTTCAGCAATATTGGGTATTGTCAAAGGGCATGGTGGAGCTATAAAAGTTTACAGTGAAAAAGGAAAAGGTACATCTTTCAAAATAATATTTCCTATTCATAAGGCTGCCATAAACAATGATAATAAACCAAAGACATACGCAAATTTGACTAATAAAACAGTCTTAATTATAGACGATGAAGAGATGGTAAGAGATGTAGCCAAAAAACTTGTAGAGATATTAGGTGGCAATGGGATTACAGCTAATGATGGCAAAGAAGGTATTGAAATTTTTAAAGAAAACATCAACAATATAGACATTGTACTTCTTGATTTAACAATGCCAAAGCTTAGTGGAGAAGAGGTTTTTAGAGAAATAAAGAAGCTAAAAAATGATGTAAAAGTAGTTCTGATGAGCGGATACAACGAGCAGGATATTTCTCAGAGGCTTGTAGGCAGAGGTTTTGCTGGTTTTATACAGAAGCCATTTAGTATAGAAAAACTTACTGAAGTCTTGCAACAAAAGTAGAATCCCCCCAAAAATGGGACAGGTCAATTATCCACACCGAACTATTTTCGATATGCTTTCTCATAAACTTAAATTCCATGTTAAGGAGGTTAATTCTTTATAGTTGACTCTTTACCAAAGAGGGGAAGAATAATTTCCACCTTCTATTGCTTCCCCCTTTGAAAAAGGGGGATTGAGGGGGATTTTATGCACAAAAAGGGCACACAAAAAGGGGACAGGTCAATTATCCACTCACCAAAAATCTCTTTACCAAATTTCCCCCTTTCTTAAAGGGGGCGAGGGGGATTTTATGTTCACACAAAAAAGAGGACAGGTCATTAATCCATTCTTTTGCTTCCCCCTTTGAAAAAGGGGGATTGAGGGGGATTTTATGCACAAAAAGGGGACAGGTCAATAATTTACACCACAAGTTTTCCGAAAATCTCCCCTGCGCCCTTTTCAAAAAGGGGACAGGTCAGTAATCCATTCCCCCTTTACCAAAGAGGGGAACAAAAATCCATTTCCTAATTTCCCCCTTTCTTAAAGGGGGCGAGGGGGATTTTAGTTCTGAAAAAAAGATTATTCTTGGTTTATTAAGTGCTTTATAAGCGTTGTTGCAAATGAGCCTCTTGGCAACTCGAAAGAAAGCTTTATTTTTAGTTTTCCATTGTAAATTTCATCACGTTCTGGTTTGCTAATAAAAGAATTTTCAGGAAAAACGATGGCTTCACGTTGAAATGACTTGATTATCACCTTTCTGTAATGTCTAAAATTAAACCTTCCCTGATGAAGCCCTTCTTCTTTTAACGTTTCATCATAAATAACCTCGACATCGTCGTTACAAAAGTAAGGGTTTAAACCGTGTGTGGGAATTTTTAAGGCTTTTAGATAAAGCTGGTCATCACTTTTAAGAAGTTTAAAAGAGGTTAAACGCCAATTTTTTATTCTTATCATGTAAAGACTGTCTTTTATTCTTTGGGAAAGAATTTTGTCCAACATTTTATTCCATAAATAAGATTGGTAGGCAGCAAAGTACATCGAAACATCGGTAGTAGGCAAGGAGTGTATAGCGTCAAGAAACTTCTTTGGATGATTTTTTAAAACTGTAAAAATGCTTTTTTCAAGCCTTGTTTTCGCATGCTTTAAACAGAAATCAAAATCTCCCCAATGCTGGAAAAAAAGTTCCTTTCTTTCTTTGTCAGAGCCCTTATCCTGAGGGAAGATTGAACAGAGGGCAGCCTTGACCGCACCATTGTACTGCGCCTTTAGGAATTTTTCGGCAAAAAAACCACACCGTTCATCAAAACTGCCAAAGCGTTGTTCTCCAAAGTAGTTAGGAAATCCCGATTTTTTAAGATTATAGAAATTTTTTTGAATGTCGTCGATGTCGCTTTGGGATAAGTCTCTAATCACTATCTGAAAACGATTTGACTTGATATAATTTGGCTTAAAAGGCTCTTTTGCTGTGCCTAAAAAAGTTAGTTTTAAATTTTCGTATCCTGTTTGTAAATCAAGTTTATTTTGAAAAACGGTTAAGAATTGAGAGGTAGTAGCGTAACGGTCTTTTTTCCCGCCATAGGAGATCGCAGAGAAGTTAAGGTTGTTTTTTCTTGCAAGGTACTCTAAGGCATCAAGGGTGTTCCAGTATCTCTTTTCAAGTTTATAAACGTTGTAATCACCTTTATTTGTGATAGGAAAATCAGAAAGTTCTTCAACAACAAAGTCCTCAGGTAGAACTTTAAGCTTCATCTCTTTTAGCCCTTATTACATCAAAAGCTCTTGCCTGCAAAGGTGCCTTTATGACGACAACGCTTCCTGCATTTGCAAATAAAACATCTACACCATCAGGGGTTCTGATTTCGTCAATCAAAAATGGTTGATGTTCAATATCAGGAGATAAAAAGTACAACTCCATCCCCCTTTTAAGTCTTTTTTTAAGTTCTACATAAGCCATTCCGTCTTTTACTTCTTTAATTACACCTATCACATCATGTGTCATCATATCCTGTCTGCCGAGTAGGTTATAACCGTCAGAATCTTGTTGACCTAAAAGCATTCCTGTGGTATAGCCCCTGCTTGAAAATGCCATGAGCTCTTTTTTATACGTTTCCTTATCAAAACTTTTACCGCTACAAAAGGCATCTATCGCCTTTCTGTAGGTGTGAACGACGCCAGCAACATAGTTAATACCTTTCATTCTACCTTCAATCTTCATGCTATCTATGCCGGCGGAAATGAGTTTTGGCAAGTGTTCTACAAGGCAGAGGTCTTTAGAGTTCATAAGATAGCTGCCACGTTCATTTTCAAATACAGGAAAAAACTGCCCTTCTCTTGTTTCTTCCATTAGTGCATAATTCCATCTACAAGAATGTGTGCATTCGCCTTTGTTGGCACTTCTACCTGTTAGAAAAGCACTTATGTAACATCTACCCGAATAAGAAATGCAGATGCCTCCATGAACGAAAACCTCAAGTTCTATCTGTGTATTTTGTCTTAATTGTTTGATTTCATCTAAAGAAAGTTCTCTTGCCAAGTTAACCCTTTTTGCACCAAGCGTTTCCCAAAAACGCACAGCTTCAAGGTTAGTCACGTTTGCCTGTGTGCTTATGTGGACAGGAATATCTTTTGCCAGTTGCTTTGTAAGCACAAACACACCAGGATCCGAAAGGATAATGGCATCAGGTTTCAGTTCATTTAGTAAACTTAAATGTTTTTTTATGTTTGGCAGATCAACATTGTGAGGGAATATGTTTATTGTAACATAAACCTTAACGTTGTTTGCGTGGGCAAATGTAATCGCTTCGTCAAGCTGTTCATCATTTTCAAAACCCTTTGTCATTGCCCTAAGGCTAAACTCCGATTTACCTAAATACACCGCATCGGCACCGTAATGAATAGCTGTCTTAAGCTTTTCCAAATTTCCTGCTGGTGCAAGTAGCTCGGGCTTATTCATTTTTTTTCTTTGCTTCCTTTATCGCCTTAACTGCTAACTCATCACAGAGTTCGTTCTCTTTATGCCCCTGATGTCCTCTAATCCAGTTCCACTCGATTTCGTGAGCTTCTGTCGCCTTTAAAAGCCTTTCCCAAAGGTCTCTATTTATCACCTCTTTTTTTTGCGAGTTTTTCCAGTTGTTCTTTAACCAATTAGGTATCCATTTTGTTATGCCTTTTACGACGTATTCAGAGTCGGTATAAATTTTTACCTTTGAAGGTTTTTTTAGTGCCTCAAGACCCATTATAACCGCCATTAATTCCATTCGGTTATTGGTAGTTAATGGTTCGGAACCAACAACTCTTTTTTCTTTATCTTTGTGTCTAAGTATTGCACAATAGCCGCCAACACCGGGATTTCCACTGCAGGCACCATCTGTAAACAGTTCAACAACAGGCTTTGTTTTTTTTTGTGTCATAGCTTTTCAATCTTTAGGAGGGAGTTAATCTCTTTAGCAATCTTTTCAGCAGTGCTTGGCTTTGATAAAAAAGTAGAGGCGCCAGCCGCTAATGCCTTTTTTTTGACATCTTCGTTTGTTTCGCTCGTGTACATTATTATCGGAATATGTCTGTATTTGGGATTTTTTCTCAATTGCAAAATAAACTCGATGCCGTCCATGTCGGGCATGTAGAGGTCTGTTATTAAACAATCGATATTAAATGTTTCGATTAGTTTAAAGGCGTTTTCAGCATCTTTTGCAGCTATAACGTTAAACCCCTCCGCAGTCAGCATGTCCTGCATAATTGTTCTAAAAAGCATTTGATCTTCGATGATTAAAACACGTTTTTTTTCCATATCCCCCCCCTTTGTTATAAAATTTTTTCCTTTTCAATTAAAGAAACAGTCCTAAAGGTAGAGTTTTTGTGCTTTAATTTATTAAAAACAGCCCTTAAGTCATCAAAGGTGTCAATGTCTCTTTTTTCTTCCAGCAGTTTTATAGAACAAGAACTTTCTAAATTTTTAATGATATCCCCCATCGCAAAGGGACTGCTCCAGCGAACGTTTAAAAAGTATTCTGTTTTAAAGGAGTTTTTCTTAAAGCCTATCAAATAAAAACCTCCATCCTCAGATGGTCCGATTACCGCATCGTATAAAGTTAGGGCATGAAAGGCGGTTTTTATCTCCTCTTCCGTTATATCAATGGTGTCGCTGCCAATCAAAAGGGCTTTTTCTGCTAATGTGTCAAAAACCTCGCTAAAGGCGTTAGCCATCCTTTCTCCCAAATCGTTGCCTACCTGTTGATAGAAAACATGATTTTCACCTAAAAACTCCTTAATGGTGTTAAGACTTTCTGGTGGAGTGTAATATATTAAAGGTTGAAATCCTGAGTTGGTAAGTCTTTCCAGAATATCTAAAACAAAGGCTTTGTATAGCATAACGGCGTTTTTGTCTCCGATGTCTTTAGCCAATCTTGTTTTAACACTGCCAGAAACAGGGGCTTTTACAAAGAAAAGGGTTTTACACCCCTGTGTGACCAAATCCACCGTCATTTCTCTCTGTTGACGAAGTTTCTGTGACTTCTTCCACCTGAACAGAATACCTTTTCGCAATAATCATCTGAGCAACACGGTCTCCACGCCTGATAGTAAAAGGTTCACTCCCTAAGTTGATAAGGATTAACTTTATCTCGCCTCGATAGTCTTCATCTATCGTGCCAGGAGTGTTTAAAAGTGTGATGCCGTGTTTTAGGGCAAGCCCGCTTCTTGGTCTTATCTGTGCCTCAAATCCCTCTGGTAGTTCAATAACAATGCCCGTTGGAACAAGCATTCTCTCCATAGGCTTGATAGATAGGTCTGTTTCGATTGCAGCATATAGATCCATACCACTGGCAAACTTTGTCATATATGTGGGTAGGGGCAAATCTTTAGCGTGCGGCAGTTTTTTTACTTTTAGTGTTTTCATTTTCTTCTTGAGGTGAAATTATAGCATATTTTGCTTTTTCAAGTGGCAAGTAAGTATTTGCAACACG
>Ga0272446_1003604_pt1 | contig 19299 bp, 18 predicted proteins | sample YNPCB0061_FD_194587 | JGI IMG/M metagenome (GOLD analysis project Ga0272446, IMG submission 194587) | Hot spring microbial mat communities from Yellowstone National Park, WY, United States - YNP-CB-006-1 | ecosystem: Environmental > Aquatic > Thermal springs > Hot (42-90C) > Sediment | place...
CGAGGCCACGGCCGCGCACCGGGTCGGCCGGGCCGTTCGGCGGCAGCACGTCGTTGCGGAGCTGCAGCGGGATCGAGCCCCAGCCGCTGTCGGTCGGCGCGAACACGGTGAACTCGCCGGCGCCGGCCAGCGCCGGGAGAAGGCCGGTGCGGCGGACCGCATCGACGAAGCGCTCGAGATCGCCGTCGGACGCGATCAGCACGGCGAGGGTGCGGGTCGCCGCCTGAGCGTGCGCCTTGCCGATCGCGGCGAGCGCAAATGCGGCGCTGCCCAGAAGGCAGCCGCGTCGTGCGAACATCGGTTGGTCCCGTTGCTTCTGTTCCTGCCGTGTGGCGCGCGCGATGCGCTCCCGGGCGGCGGATGGGGCCGCACCGGGAAATCCACCCACACGGAACACGGACAGACTACCAGCCGGATGCGGCAGGACCGTGTTGCGCCAGATCAATCCTGCGTGGGTGGCGCCGACGCTCGCGTGAGACCACGAGGGGGCAGTCAGCCCCGGCGCTCGACCATCAGCCGCTTGATCTCGCCGATCGCCTGCGCCGGGTTCAGGCCCTTCGGGCAGGTCCTGGTGCAGTTCATGATGGTGTGGCAGCGGTAGAGCTTGAACGGGTCCTCGAGCGCGTCGAGCCGCTCGCCGGTCGCCTCGTCGCGGCTGTCGGCGATCCAGCGATAGGCCTGCAGGAGCACGGCGGGGCCGAGATAGCGGTCGCCGTTCCACCAGTAGGAGGGGCAGGAGGTGGAGCAGCAGAAGCAGAGGATGCACTCCCAGAGCCCGTCGATCCGCGCGCGCTCCTCCGGGCTCTGCAGCCGCTCGGCATCGGGCGGCGCGGGGGTGTCCGCCTTCAGCCACGGCTCGATCGACCGGAGCTGGGCATAGGGCTGGGAGAGGTCGGGAACGAGGTCCTTGACCACCGGCATGTGCGGCAGCGGCGTGATGCTCACCGCGCCCTTCACCTCCTCGATGGGCTTGAGGCAGGCGAGCGTGTTCGTTCCGTCGATGTTCATCGCGCAGGAGCCGCAGATGCCCTCGCGGCAGGAGCGGCGGAAGGTCAGCGTCGTGTCGATCTCGTTCTTGATCTTGATCAACGCGTCGAGGACCATCGGCCCGCAGGCGTCGAGGTCGATGCGGTAGGTGTCGGTGCGCGGGTTCTGGCCGTCATCGGGGTTCCAGCGGTAGATCCGGAACTCCTTCACCCGCCTGGCCCCGGCCGGCGCCTCGAAGGTCTTCCCCTGGCCGACGCGGCTGTTGGCGGGCAGCGTGAATGTCGCCATCGTTCGTTCCCCTGTCGGTCCGTTCCGCCTGCTTGCCCTGGGCCGATCTCAGTAGACGCGCGCCTTCGGCGGGAAGGACTGCACCTCGTTGGTCAGCGTCGTCAGGGTCACCGGCCGGTAGTCGAGGCGCACCGCGCCGGAGGGGTCGCACCAGGCCAGCGTGTGCTTCAGCCAGTTGACGTCGTCGCGGTCGGGGTAGTCCTCGTGCGCGTGCGCGCCGCGGCTCTCGGTGCGCGCCTCGGCCGAGACCACCGTCACCATCGCGTTGCCCATCAGGTTGTCGAGCTCCATCGCCTCGACGAGGTCGGTGTTCCAGATCAGGCTGCGGTCGGTGACGCGCAGGTCGTCCATATGGCGCCAGTGGCCGCGCATCTTCGCCACGCCCTCGGCCAGGCTCGCCGAGGTGCGGAACACCGCGGCGTGGTCCTGCATGGTCTTCTGCATGGCCAGGCGTATCTCGCCGGTGTTCGATCCGCCCTGCGCGTGGCGGATGCGGTCCATCCGGTCGAGCGCCGCCTCGCCTGCCTTCGGCGGCAGCGGCGGCTGGCTCTGGCCTGGCTTGACGATCTCGGCGGCGCGATGCGCGGCGGCTCGGCCGAACACCACGAGGTCGAGCAGCGAGTTGGTGCCGAGGCGGTTGGCGCCGTGCACCGAGACGCAGGCCGCCTCGCCCACCGCCATCAGCCCGGGCACCACGCGGTCGCCGTCCGGCCCCCTGGTGATCACCTCGGTGCGCCAGTTCGTCGGGATGCCGCCCATGTTGTAGTGCACGGTCGGCAGGATCGGGATCGGCTCGCGCGTGACATCGACGCCCGCGAAGATCTTCGCGGTCTCGCTGATGCCGGGAAGCCGCTCGGCGAGCAGGTCGGCGCCGAGATGCTCGAGATGCAGGAGGATGTGGTCCTTGTTGGGGCCGCAGCCCCGCCCCTCGCGGATCTCGATCGTCATCGAGCGGGAGACGACGTCGCGGCTCGCGAGGTCCTTCGCGGTCGGCGCGTAGCGCTCCATGAAGCGCTCGCCCTCGCTGTTGGTCAGGTAGCCGCCCTCGCCGCGCGCGCCCTCGGTGATCAGGCAGCCCGCGCCGTAGATGCCGGTGGGGTGGAACTGCACGAACTCCATGTCCTGCAGCGGCAGGCCGGCGCGCAGCACCATCGCGTTGCCGTCGCCTGTGCAGGTGTGGGCGGAGGTGCAGGAGAAGTAGGCGCGGCCGTAGCCGCCTGTGGCCAGCACCGTCATCGCCGCGCGGAAGCGGTGGATGGTGCCGTCCTCGAGGTTCCAGGCGACGACGCCGCGGCAGGCGCCGTCGTCGTCCATCATCAGGTCGAGGGCGAAGAACTCGACGAAGAACTCCGCCTCGTGCTTGAGGCTCTGCTGGTAGAGCGTGTGCAGGATCGCGTGGCCCGTGCGGTCGGCCGCGGCGCAGGCGCGCATCGCGGGTGCCTTGCCGAAGTCCTTCATGTGGCCGCCGAAGGGGCGCTGGTAGATCCGCCCGTCCTCGGTGCGGCTGAACGGCACGCCGAAATGCTCGAGCTCGTAGACGGCAGGGATCGCCTCGCGGCACATGTACTCGATCGCGTCCTGGTCGCCGAGCCAGTCAGACCCCTTCACGGTGTCGTACATGTGCCAGCGCCAGTCGTCCTCGCCCATGTTGCCGAGCGCGGCGCCGATGCCGCCCTGCGCGGCGACGGTGTGGCTCCGCGTCGGGAACACCTTGGTGATGCAGGCGGTCTTGAGCCCCGCCGCGCCGAGGCCGAGCGTGGCGCGAAGCCCCGCCCCGCCGGCGCCGACCACCACGACGTCATAGGTGTGGTCGACGATCCTGTAGGCGCCGCGCGACGGCCTGGTGATCGCGTTCATGCCTCTCCGTCCCGTTCCTCGACCCGGCCCCTCAGAGCGCCACGCGCAGCACCGCGAGGATGCCCGAGAGGGCGCCGAGCAGCAGCACCGCCTTCACCGCGAGCAGCGCGGCGAGCCTGGTCCTCTCCCTGTGGATGTAGTCCTCGATCACGACCTGCAAGCCCAGGGAGGCGTGCCAGAACGTCGCGCCGAGGAGGCAGAGCAGCAGCACCGTGTTGAACGGCCGGGCGATCCAGGCCGACACCGTCGCGTGATCCGCCCCCGTGAGCAGGATGACGGAGGCGACGAACCAGAGCGTCAGCGGCACCAGGGCCGCTGCCGTCAGCCGCTGCACCCACCAGTGCTGCACCCCCTCCTTCGCCGCGCCGAGGCCGCGCGCGCGGCCGAGGCCGCTCTGCATCGCCGCGCGGGTGAGCTTCGCCGGCTTCGCCATCGCTCCCTCCCTCAGCCCATCACGGCGTAGCCGAGGGCCCAGGCGAGCAGCGTGAGCCCGACCGCGGCGCCGACCGTGAACCAGCCCGTGCGCGTCACGCTCTCGAGGTCGTAGCCGTGGCCGAGATCCCAGGCGAGGTGCCGGATGCCGTTGCAGAAATGGTAGAAGAGCGCGAGCGTCCAGCCGAACAGCATCAGCCGGCCGAGGAAGGAGCCCATGAAGGCCTGCGCCTCCGCGAAGGCGGAGGGCCCCTCCGCGGCGGCGAGCAGCCAGGACACGAGCAGGAAGGTGCCGACGGCGAGCGCGATGCCGCTGATCCGGTGGCTGATCGAGAGCACGCTGGTGATCTGCGGCCGGTAGACCTGCAGGTGCGGGCTGAGCGGGCGGCGGACCAGCCTGCCGTCGCTGGTCGTCCCCGTCATCAGGGCGTCGCGGGCGTCCATACGGCGTTCCCTTCTTGCGCCCGCCGCCCCCCCGCCCGTGCCGAAGCCCGGGAGGGGCTGGTGGCGAGCGGTCTCTACTCGCTGCCGGCGATGAAAAAGGACGCGGCAACCAAGGCTCCGCGCCCTTCTCTCGGCAACGGGAGTGTTACGCCTGCTGCGGTGCAGCGTCAACGCGCACGGCACGTCCTGGCGGGTGCGCGCCGGCTGGGCGTTCGGGAATCGCCGCCGGCGTGGTAGGAACAAATACAGAACATCGAACCCAGGACGTGGAAGGACCGGGCCATGGAGCCGACCCGAGGCCAGGCCCAGGGCCAGGCCCAAGGCCAGGACAGGCTTGCGCGCGCCGAGCGCGTCATCGGCCTGCTGCACAAGGCGGCGGTGACAGCGCTCGCGCTGGCCTCGCTCTGGCTCCTGCTGCGGTGACGCGCCCCTCACGCCGCGCCGTTGAGCGACCAGTCGTAGCCGTCCTCGGCGATCCGCGCCGACGGGCCAAGCCGCGCGGCGAGCGGCGGCGCGGCGTGCCGGCGGAGATGCGCGACCACACCCTCGGGCCCGCCGAAATCCTCGCCGAACCACACGTAGATCGAGGAGACGCGCAGGCGGCCGTCCGCGAGCACGGTCACGCCGCGGGGGTGGTTGACGAAGCGGGCGGCGGCCTCGTCGAGATCGCGCTCGAAGGTGGCGGCGTGCCACGCGCGCGGCATCAGGTTCGGGCAGCCGATCGCGGCGCAGTTCACCGCGTAGTGCACGCGCGGGTCGCGGAAGGTGGGGCGCATGATGCCGTGCTCGATGTCATCAAGCGACAGAGGCCGCCCCTCGACCGTGACGAGGCGCGTGCGCCACGGCCCGAACCAGCCCTTCGGGTCGAACGGCACGCCGCGGGAGGCGATGTCGCGGATCGAGCGGACGGGGAAGTGGTCGAGCACCTCCTTCAGCGTGAGCGCGTTGTAGAGGTTGGCCCAGAAGGCGAAGGCCTCCGCGCGCGGAAGGCGCGAGGGCGTCGCGGCCGATGCGCGGTCGATCCAGCCGGCAAGGCCCGCGCGATCCTCAGCGTGCGCGGCCCAGGCGGCGTAGCGCACGCGGTTCACGCCGTCCTCGTGCGCGACCACGTAGCGTGCCAGCAGGGCATCGAGCGGGGCGATGGCGCGCGCGGCGCGCGGGGCGGCCACCGCAGCGGCGGCGGCGATCAACGCGCGTCGCGACGGCATCGACTGCCCCCTCACTGCCGCCCGAACCGGGCCTTCAGAGGGATCGCGGCGAGCGACAGCGCCGCGAGGCCGATCAGCGCGCCGAGCACCTGCGGCGTCAGCACCGAGCGCACGTCGAACGCCCCGCCCGCGGCGAGCACGTCGCCGAGCCCAGCGCCGGCCAGGCTGAACACCGCCGTTCCGGGCAGGATGCCGACGAAGGTCGTCGCCACATAGACCGGAAGCCCGACGCCGACGAAGGCCGGAACGAGGTTGACGAGGAAGAAGGGGAAGATCGGCACCAGCCGGAGCACGAGCAGGTAGGAGGCGGCGTTGCGGCGGATCGCCGCGGCCAGCGCCTCGGCGCGGGGGCCGAGGCGCGCAAGCCCGTTCTCGCCGAACAGCGTGCGCGCGAGCAGGAAGACGAGCGTGGCGCCGATCGTCGCCGCCGTCACGGTCAGCGCCGTTCCCGCCGCCGCGCCGAACAGCAGCCCGCCCGCGAGGGTGAGGAACACCGCCCCCGGAACCGAGAACGCCACCGCCGCGACATAGACGCAGACATAGGCGAGCGCCGCGACCGCCCAGTTGCCGGCGACGAAGCGCGCGAGCGCCTCGCGGTGGCGCGCGAGCGTCTCGAGCGAGAGCTGCTCGCCGAGGCCGCTCGCCCGCACCGCGACGATCGCGGCGACCACCCCGAGCCCGATCCAGAGCCGGCGGTCACGCAGCAGGCCCGCGGCGCTCACGGCAGGAACCGCTGGATCAGCCCGACGACGCGGCGCATGCGCGGCCCGAACAGCGCGGGCGTGTAGTACTTCCCCGCCGCGCGCTTGCTGATCTCGCCGAGCGTCGGATAGGGGGCGAGCGAGGAGGCGATCGCGCCGATGCCGAGCCCGCGCTGGATCGCAAGCCCCCAGAGCGCGATCATCTCGCCCGCGCGCGGCGCGACGATGGTCGCACCCAGGATCCGCCCGCGCCTGCCGAGCACGATCTTGGCGAGGCCCTCGGTCTCGCGCTCCGCCTGCGCGCGGTCGATGCCCGAGAGCGGCTCGAGCAGCACCGAGACCGGGTGGCCCGCCTTGCGCGCCTCGGCCTCGGTCAGCCCGACATGGGCGAGCTCGGGGTCGGCGTAGGTCACCCAGGGCAGAGCGCAGTAGTCGGCCCTCACCCGGAGCCCTAACAGGGCCGAGCGGATGACGAGGCCCGCATGGTAGCCGGCGATGTGGGTGAACTGCGGCCCGCCGGCGACGTCGCCGATCGCGAAGACGCGGCGGTTGGTGGTGCGCAGGCCGGAATCGACGGTGATGCCGCGCGGCGTGAAGCCGATGCCCGCCGCCTCGAGCCCGAGCCCCTCGACAGTGGCGCGCCGGCCGGCGGCGACGAGCAGATGCGTGCCCTCGACCGCCGCGCCGTCGCCGAGCCGCACCGCGATGCCGTTGGCGGCGCGCGCAACGCCCGCGACCGACACGCGCTCGCGGAGATCGACGCCCTCTGCGACGAGGCGCGCGCGCACGACCGCCACCGCCTCGGGCTCGTCGCGCGGCAGGATCGATCCGATGTCGAGCAGAGTCACCGCCGCGCCGAGGCGGCGGAAGGCCTGCGCCATCTCGACGCCGATCGGGCCGCCGCCGAGCACCACGAGATGTCCGGGGAGCGCGGTGAGGTCGAACACGGTCTCGTTGGTCAGGAACGGCACCTCGGCGAGGCCGGGCACGGGCGGGACCGCGGCGGAGGAGCCGGTCGCGACCACGAAGCGGCGGGCACGGATGCGCTCCCCCCCGGCCTCGACCTCGTCGGGGCCGGTGAAGCGCGCCGCCGCCTGGATGACCGTGACGCCGAGGCCCTCGAAGCGCTCGACGCTGTCATGCGGCGCGATCGCGCCGATCACCCCGTGGACATGGCCGTGCACGCGGGCGAAGTCGATCTCCGGCGCATGGCCGTTGACGCCGAAGCGTGCGCCGGAGCGGACCGCCTCGGCGGCGTGCGCGGCGGCGATCAGCGCCTTGGAGGGAACGCAGCCGGTGTTGAGGCAGTCTCCCCCCATGCGGTGCTTCTCGACCAGCACCACAGCCGCGCCCATCTGGGCGGCGCCGGCCGCGACCGAGAGCCCGCCCGAGCCCGCGCCGATGATGCAGAGATCGGCCTGGAGCGCCCCGTCCTTCCGCCATGGGCGGCGGGCGTGCGGGGTCGGGCGGGGCGCGTCTGTCACCGGTGTCTCTCCATCAGGGGTTCGGCCAGGAGCATGGCGGGTGTTCGCGGCCGAACGGCGGAAGGTTACGCCGGAATGCGGAACCGCGAGGAAGCCTTCGCCCCCTCGCGGCCGCGTGACCGGCGTCGGATGCCGAGGACCGGACGATGAGGCCGGCGTTGCCGAACGTGGTGGCGCCGACGAGCACCCACACCGTGCCGCCGGACCTGCCCGCCAAGGCGCTTCCGTTCAGGCCGTCCGTCGGCGGCTCAGCCCCCGAGCAGGCCGTCGATCTCCGCCTGGGCAAGGTCGCCGCCGGAGCCCGCGCCGTCGGGCAGCGTGCTGATCAGGGCCGAGACGGCGACGCGCGGCGGCGCCTCCGCCTCCTCGGGAACGAACTGCCGCAAGACGTCGTCCACCTGCTCGAGGTGCTGGATGGCCCGGCGTATGCGCTGCCCCGTCACGTCCTGGAAGGCGCAGGCCTCGAAGATGGTGTTCACCTGCGCCGCGATGCCCTCGGCCAGGCGCGGCTCCAGCCCGCCGCCGGCGGCGAGGGCGCCGATCTCCTCGGCAGCCTCGAGGATGCGGTTGGTCGCGGCTTCGGTCTCGAGCACCACCGCCTCGAGCTCGATGCCGCCGTTGCGCGTCCCCCTCGCCGGCACCGCGACGAGGTTCGCCACCGTGTCGTGCATCCGCCGGAGCTCGCCCGCGAGCTTCTCCTCCGACATGTCGGAGAGCTGCACATGCGCATCGAACTCGGCCGAGAGCTCGGCGATCCGGCGGTCGATGAAGCGGCGGAGCTCGCCGATGAGCGGCGCCAGCTCCTCGCGGATGGCGGCCTGAACGGCCTCCCCGAGAGCCTGATCCATCGCCGCGACATCCCTCCTGGCCTGCACGCCGCCGCACGCCACGGCGCGGCGGGCGCACTCTGCCCCGCAGGGGTGAAGACGGGATTACCGGAGGCGGGACCGGGGGCAGAAGAGGGCGCTTGCCGCGCTCCGTGCCGGGCTGGCATCGTTCGGGCCGGACAACGGCGGAAGGGAGAGGGATGCGCCGCGCCGTGCCCGCTGCCGCCCTCGCGCTTGCCGCCGCCCTCGCCGCGGCGGGTCCGGCGATGGCGCTCTCCCCCACCCTGGCCGCTGCGGCGCCGGCGGACCCGAAGCCGGCGCGCGACCCAAACCCGGCCATCGAGTTCTTCCGCTGGCTCGAGAGCCTGGTGGGCAGCACCTCGCTCGCCGCGCTGATCGTCGTCATCGTCCTGCCCGCGTCCGGCTACGCGCTGAAATGGGGCTTCGACGAGTGGAAGGCGTCCAACGCCAAGCGTCGCGACTTCGTCGCCAAGACCTCCGACAAGGTGGTCGGCCTCGCCTGGGACCACTACTGGGGGCTCGCCAACGCCACGGGGACGCTGGCTGGCGGCCTGACCAACCATCTCCGCATGGTCGATGCGCACCTGCTCGTCGTATGGGACGGGCCGGTCGCGCTGCGCGAGCGGATGGACCAGATCGCCGACGAGACGGCGCGGGCGAGCTTCGTCTCCTTCGTGCGGCTGCTCTACGCCTTCGAGCGGTTCCAGTTCCGCGGCAGCAACACCTACCTGCTGCCCCATCATGCCGCGGGCGAGACGCTGCGCCGCCTCTACAACCGCTTCGTCGAGAGCCTCGGCGCCGATCTGATCGCGCTCCTGCCCGAGGTGCGGCTCGCGGTCGAGCGCCGCACGGCCGCGACGGACAAGGACGGGCGCGAACCGCCGCCGGACCTCGGCTCGGCCCAGTTCGAGCGCGACGACTGGTTCACCGTCGCGGCCGAGGACTGGGGCGAGCGCGGGGGAGCCCCGCCGCGCGCCGCCGCCGATCTCAAGCCCGTCGAGCTGCAGGACTGGCTCGCGCGCGCGCGCCGGCGCTACGGCGCCTGGCTGAGGGACCAGCCGGCCGCGGTGGCCGAGGCGGCGGACGCGCTGCGCGCCTTCTCGCGGCTGCTCACGCACGAGCTCGCGGCGCTGCACGCGGTCTGGCACCGCGACCGCGGCCCCTTCGCGGTGCGCGAGGCCTGGCGCCAGGCGCAGGCGGCGGTCTCCGCCGGTTCCTGGCCGGGGGTGCTCGACCAGGGAACGGTCGAGACGATGCGCCGCGCCCGCGCCGTCTCGCCCTTCTTCGCGCCGCTGGGCATGGGCCAGAGGCCGGGACCCGCGAGGCGCGAAGGGATGGAGGCCGAGGCCGCCATGGCCGTGGCCGTGCCCGCGCCGGAGCAGGACCCCTCGCCGCAGCTCGGTGCGGGCGCCGGCGCGCCGCAGCCACCCGCCCCGCAGCCGGCCCCGCAGCCGGCCCCGCAGGGCGGGCCCTGAGATGGGCCTCGCCGCACCGCTCATCGCCTTCATCGCCGCGCGCTGGCCGCATCCGCACGGCCCCGCGCATGATGCGGAGCGGGAGGAGCATCGGCGCGCGCTCGCCGCCTTCCTCGCCGCGCCCGAGGCCCCGGGGCCGCTCACCGCCGCCGCGCAGGCGACGGGCTTCGCGGGAACGCCCGGCATCGGCGAGGCGGTGCTCGGCCAGCGCCTCGTCTTCCTCGCCGGCGAGGCCGACGCGAAGGGCCAACGGGAGGAGGCGGGCGCGCTGCGGGCCCGGGCGGCATCGGCCTTCTGCCAGGCGGCGCGCGCACTCCCCGACATCGACGACGATGCCACCGACGCCACGCGCCAGCTCAGGCTCGCGAGCGCGCTCGCGCTGATGCTGCTCGCCCATCACGCGGTGAAGGCGGGGCTCGCCGAGCGCAGGTGGGACCGTTTCGGCAAGGCCGAGGACATCGCCCGGCGGGCGGTGGCGACGCAGCCGCTCCTGCCCTATCTGCGGCTGCAGCATGCAGAGGTGCTTCGCCTGCTCGGCAGGCACGGCGCGGCCGTCGACGCGCTCGCCGAGGCACGGCCCCTCTCGCCCGACCTCGCCTCCCGCCTCAAGCTCGCCGAAGTCGCCGCGGACATCGCTGCCTCCTCGCCCGATCCCGCCCTGATGGCCCGCGCCGAGGCGGAGTTCCTCGCCCCGGTCATGCCGCCAGGGCATGACGACGGTCCCGCCGATCCCCCGGCCGATGACGCCGAGGCGCACGCCCTCGCCTGGATCGCCGCCTTCCGCGCCGGCAGGCTCGATTATGTCCGCGCCGACAACGCCACCCCGCGCACGGAGGAGAGCCTCGCGCTCGCGCGCCGGGCCGGCCGCCGCTTCGCCCGCTCGCTCGCGCTGATGCCGCAAGGCCGCGCGCGCGACGTCACGGGCGTGTCCGGCTGGAAGAACGACGCGCGCCGGCTCGAGGGCGAGATCGCGCTCTCGCTCGGCAGGGCAGACGAGGCGGCCAGGGCCTTCGCGCACTGTGCCGAGCCCCTCTGGCAGGACGCCGCGAGGCGCATCGCTGGCTGGACGGGCGCGGGCGGCCCCTCGTCCTTCGCGGCCGCCGCGCTGCTCGGCCCCAACCCCTGGGCCGATCCGTGCTGGACGGGCCTGCGTGCGCTCGGCGAGGCCACGCGCCACCGGCTCGACCCCGAGCGCGTCGCACTGCCCCCGATCGTCGAGCCGATCGTGGTGACCGTGAACGACCCGCTGCTGATGGACGAGGCGCTCGCCAACCGCATCATCTCCGGCGCGGAGGGCCCGTCGATCGCGGGCCTGCGCCGGCGCCTGCGCGAGCGCTACGGCTTCCCGCTCGCCGGCGTGCGCATCCGCGGCGTGGCCGACGAGGCGGCGCCGAGGCGCATCGCGGTGCTGTTCCGCGGCAGCGAGGCCGCCGCTCTGACGCCGCCCGAGGGGGCGCAGCTCGCGCTCGCGCATCCGAAGGAGGCGGCCGGGGCGGGCCTCGCCGTCCTGGAAGGCGAGGCGCCGCGGATCGAGGGCCTCGCGACCGCCTGGATCGCACCGGGCTGGCGCCCGCCGGGCATCGCCGTCGTCCACCCTGCCTTCGCCCTTGTCGGCGTGCTCGAGACGGCCGTGCTGCGCGCCATGCCCAGGCTGCTGGGCCTGGGCGAGGCGTGGCAGATGCTGCAAGACCCCGAGGAGGAGACGCTCGCGGAGGCGCTCGTGGTGCTGCGCCATCTCCTCGCCGAGCGGATGCCGCTCGGCCTCCCCGGCGTGATGGAGGAGGTCGCGCGGCGGCTCGCGGCGGGAGACAGCCCGGAGGCGGTGATGGCGCATCTGCGCTCCCTGCCAGCGCTCCGGCCGCATCTCTGGGGAAACGAGCCGGGCCGGCGTGCGGTGCCGCTCGCCCCCGAGGATGAGCGGCAGGTGCTCGATGGCCGGCTCGACGCCCTCGCCGCCCTGCTCGAGGGCGTGGAGGAGCCGGTGCTCGTCGTCACGGTGGCGGCGCGGCGCGCCGCCGTTCGCGCCGCCGTCGCCGCACGGTTCCCCGACCTTCCGGTGCTCGCCGCGAGCGAGCGGGACGAGAGGCGATGACGCGCCCGGCCGTCACGCTTGCGCTGCCCAGGCGGCGCGGCGGCGCCTGGACCGACGCGCTGCTCGATGCGCTCGCCCCGGCCGCTGCCAGGATCGCCGATCGCCTCGGCCTTGCCGCCCCGACGCTCGTGGTGCTGCGCGACGACGGCGACCCGGCGCTGATCCTCGGCACGGGTCGCCTGCCGTTGCCTGACCATGACCGGCCGCTGCGGCTCGCCGCTGCCGTCGAGGTCATCCTCGAGCAGCATGCGTCCGAGGCCTGGCTCCTCGGGGCGATCGCCGCGCGCGGGCTGCCTGCCGAGGGGTTCTGGCTCGCCCACGCCGCCTCGCGCGGGCTCGGGCTCGACGCGCTGGCCGGGCTCGCGGAGCGTGGCGGAGGCGAGGACGCGATCGCCTGGCGTCTCGCCGAGCGCTTCCCTCCGGTCCTCGGCCTGCTCGTCTCTCCCGATGCCCCCCGGGAGGGCACCGATGCGCAGGCGCTGCGCGAGGCGGCCGGCCGCGCCGCCGCCTGGTCGGGCATCCCGATCCCCGTGCCCGCGCTCGGGCCGCCCGACCCCGGCGTCGAGGAGGGCGCGACGATGCTCGCGCTGGGCGCCCGGCGCGTGCGGATGGCCTCCGCAGCGACCCTGGACGAGACGCTACTGCTGCTGGCCGCGGCCGTGGTCGATCCCGCCCTCGTGCTCGCCCTCGGCGCGGACGAGACGCGCCTGCCGCGTCGGCTCGCCGTGCGCGCGCTCGCCGGCAACGGCGCGGTCCGGCTTGCCGAGGCGGTCGTGCGCGAGCACCGGCAGAGGCGCTGGCCGGTCGATCTCGTGCCGCTCGCGGAACACGTGGCGGGGCTCGCGCCCGCTCAGTAGGGCCGTCGGTCCTCTTTCGCCGTCCAGGCCGCGTAGGCGGCGAGCGCCTCCTCGCGCAGCATCTGCCGGAGCGGGATCGCCCGAAGCGCCGCCGGCTTGCGGCCGAGCTCGGCGTCGATGAAGGCGTCGTCGAACCCGATGGCCGCGGCGTCGGCCGCGGTCGCCGCGTAGAACACGCGCTTCGGCCGCGCCCAGTAGAGCGCGGCGAGGCACATCGGGCAGGGCTCGCAGGAGGCGTAGACGTCGCAGTCCTCGAGCTGGAACGAGCCGAGGCGTCGGCAGGCGTCGCGGATCGCCACGACCTCCGCGTGCGCGGTCGGGTCGTTGTCGAGCGTGACGCGGTTGGCGCCCTGCCCGACGATCCGCCCCTCGCGCGCGATCACGCAGCCGAACGGCCCCCCGCCCTCGGCCACGGAGGCGACCGAGAGCCGGATCGCCTCGCGCATCATCGCCTCGTCGCCCTCCATGCACGTCTCCCTGTCCGCCCCCGCTACTCCCGCCTGAGCGCGGCGATCGGGTCGAGATTGGCCGCGCGATGCGCAGGATAGAAGCCGAAGGCGATGCCGACGAGGGCGGAGAAGCCGACCGCGAGCGCCACCGCCTCGGGCTCGATCAGCACCGGCCAGCCGGCCGAGGCGGCGGCGAGGTGGGCGGCGGCGATGCCGAGCGCGATGCCGGCGAGCCCGCCGATCAGCGACAGCGTCACCGCCTCGAGCAGGAACTGGCGGAGGATGTCGCGCCGCCGCGCGCCGACGGCGAGGCGGAGCCCGATCTCGCGCGTCCGTTCCGTGACCGAGACCAGCATGATGTTCATGATGCCGATGCCGCCCACCAGAAGCGACACGGTCGCGACCGAGGAGAGCAGCACTGCGAGCGTCCGCGCCGAGGCGTCGCGCGTGGCCGCGATCTCGGAGAGGTTGCGCAGCGAGAAGTCGTCGGCGTCGGTGGCGGCGAGGCGGTGGCGCTGGCGCAACAGCGCGCGCACGTCCTCCTCGGCCGCGGCCATGTCCTCGCCCTCTCCGACCTTGATCAGGATGGTGCCGACGGCGCGCGCGTTCGCCCGGCTCGCGCCGACCACCGACCGCCGCGCCGTCCAGAACGGAACCAGCACGACGTCGTCCTGGTCCATGCCCGTGGTCGCCTGGCCCTTGCGCGCGAGGAGGCCGATCACCTCGAAGGGAACGTTGCGGATACGGATCTGCGCGCCGACGGGGTCGGCATCGGCGAACAGGCTCGCCGCCACCGTCTCGCCGATGAGCGCCACCTTGGCGGCGCCCGCCTCCTCCTCCGCCGTCCAGGGCCGGCCGGCGGCGAGCTCCCACTCGCGCGCGGCGAGGAAGCCGAGCGTCGTGCCCTGGACGGAGGTGCTCCAGTTCACCCCGCCCGCCACCACCTGCTGCGTCGAGCGCACGCCCGGGACGGCGAGCGCCACCGCCGGCACCTCGCGCAGGATCGCGGTGGCGTCGTCGTAGGTGAGCGTCTGGGTGAAGCCGGTGCCGGTGCGCACGCCGCCGAAGCTCTGCGCGCCCGGCAGGACGATGATGAGGTTCGAGCCGAGGCTCCTGATCTGCGCGAGCACCACCTCGCGCGCGCCTGACCCCACCGCCACGGTCGCGATCACCGCGGCGGTGCCGATGACGATGCCGAGCATGGTCAGCGCCGCGCGCAGCGGGTTCGCCGCGATCGCCGAGAGCGCGCCGGCGAGCGCCTCGGCAAGCCCCATCGCGCGGCGGCGCGGCGCGCCGAGCGCGAGCGCGCTCACGCCGCCTCGACCTCGGGAAGCGCGGCGAGCGCGGCTGCCGCATCGGCCGGCTCCTGGGCGCGGTCGTCGACGAGGCGGCCGTCGCGGAAGCGCAACAGCCGCGCCGCGAAGCGCGCCATCTCCGGCTCGTGGGTGACGAGCAGCACCGCGAGCCCGGCCCGGTTCAGCGCCTGGAACAGCGCCATGATGTCGAGCGAGGTGCGGGTGTCGAGCGCGCCGGTCGGCTCGTCGGCGAGCAGGAGCACGGGATCGTTGACGATCGCGCGTGCGATCGCCACCCGCTGCTGCTGCCCGCCCGAGAGCTCGTTGGGCCGGTGGTGCATCCGGTCGGCGAGGCCGACGCGGGCGAGCGCGGCCTCGGCGCGGGCGCGGCGTTCGCGCCGGGGAATGCCGGCGTAGATCATCGGCAGCTCGACATTGGCGCGCGCATCCGCCCGCGGCAGCAGGTGGAAGCCCTGGAAGACGAAGCCGAGCTTGCGGCTGCGCAGGTCGGCCAGCGCGTCCGCCGCGAGCCGGCTCACCTCCTCGCCGTCGAGGCGCAGGCTGCCCCCCGTCGGCCGGTCGAGGCAGCCGATCAGGTTCAGGAACGTGCTCTTGCCGCTGCCCGAGGGTCCCATGACGGCGACGAACTGGCCATGCGGGACGGTGACCGACACCTCCCGCAGCGCCGGCACGTCCTGCCCGCCGAGGCGATAGCTGCGCGAGAGCCGGTCGGTCTCGATCAGCGGCGGCACGGCCTAGAACCCGAAGCGCGGGATCAGGCCGGCGGCGGGGCGCGCGGCCGCCGAGGCGCGCTGGGTGCCGATGATGACGCGGTCGCCCTCGCTGAGATCGCCCGCGATCACCTCGGTGACCGATCCGTCTCCGATGCCGATCCGCAGCGGCACCGCGCGCGGCTGGCCGGAAGGATCGAGCACCCACACCTGGCCCGGCTGGCCGCCCTCGACGGCGGCGCGGCCCCGCTGCGCCCGGAGCGCGGCGGCCTTCTCGCGCTGCTCCGGCGTGAGCACCTCGGCGAGGCGCTGCATCAGCCGCTGGCGCGCGGCCGCATGAGCGCGGCGACGCTCCTCGGGGTCGGAGGGAGAGGCCGCCACGTCGCGCGAGGCCTCGGCGACCAGCGCCTCGAAGCGCGCGCGCTGCGCCTGATCGAGGCCGAGCGCGTCCGGGATGCCGGCCAGCGCCGCAGCGAAGGGGGGCGGCGCCTCCGACGCCTGCGCGGCGCCAGCGGGCCGCCAGCGCAGCGCCGCGTTCGGCACCCGCAGCACGTTCTCCCGCCGGTCGGTGACGATCCGGATCGTCGCGGTCATGCCGGGCAGCAGCAGGCCGTCCCGGTTCCCCGCCTCGACCACGACGGTGTAGGTGACGACGTTCTGCACCGTCTGCGCCGCGAGGCGTATCTCCTTGACGGTTCCCGGGAAGGTGCGGCCGGGCCAGGCGGCGACGCTGAAGCTCGCCGGCTGGCCCTTCGCGACGCGGCCGATATCGGCCTCGTCCACCGTCGCCCAGAGCTCCATGCGTGCGAGGTCGTCGGCGATCACGAACAGCGTCGGGCTCTGCAGCGAGGCCGCCACCGTCTGGCCGAGATTGACGTTGCGGCTGACCACCACGCCGTCGATCGGCGCGCGGATCGTTGCGCGGTCGAGATCCACCTGCACCTGCGCCCGCTGTGCGATGCGCGAGCCGACATCCGCCCTGGCGCGTTCCACCTGCGCCTCGGCGGTGCGGGCGGCCGCCTCGGCGGCGGTGATCTGCGCCGCCGCCTGCAGGGCCTGCGCCTCGGCGGCCCTGAGCGCCGCGCGCGCCACCTGGGCCGCGAACTCCGCCCGCTCGGCATCCGCCTCCGCCCCGGCGCCGCGGGCGCGCAGCTCGCGCTTGCGCCGCGCGTCGGCCTCCGCGTCGCGCAGCGCAGCCTCGGCGCGCGCGGCATTGGCGAGCGCGGCGGCGTGGTTGCCGCGCGCCGTCTCCACATCGGCGGCCGCCTTCTCCGCCCCGGTGCGGGCGACGGCGAGGTTCGCCTCGGCCGAGGCGATCTCCGCATCGGCCGCCTTCAGGCGCGCCTCGATCAGGTCGGTGTCGAGACGGGCGATCGCCTGCCCGGCGGAGACGCGGGTGTTGAAGTCGGCGAGCAGGGCGCGGATCTGCCCGGAAAGCTGGCTGCCCACCTCGACCAGCACGACCGGGTTCACCGTTCCGGTGGCCGAGACGGAGGCGGTGATCGCGCCTCGGTCGACCGTCGCGGTGCGGAAGCCTGGCGTCTCGGCCGCACCCGCGCCGCCGCGCCAGAGCATCGCCACGCCACCGGCCGCGGCGGCGGCGAGCACGGCGGCAACGAGGACACCCCGCATCATGGCGGGGACTCTACAGCCTCGGCCGTCACCGGCCCATGCAGGAAGGGTAACCGCCGGCAACGCCCCGCTCTCCCAGTGTCCCGTCTTCCTGCGTCCCGCCGCCGCCACGACGGCTTGATCCACGTCATGTCAGCGTGCATGCCGGCGGGGAAGAATGAGGCCCGAGGAGGATCCCATGTCACGGCTCTACACCGTCCGCATGCTGCTTGCGCGCAACCCCGGCTTCCCGGATGGCTCGAACGAGCGCGGCTACGAACTGCGCGTGCCGCTGACGGCTGACGGCCATCTCGACGCCGAGGCGTGGCGGGAGCGGCGTGCCGAGTGCACCGTCCGCCGGTTCTGGCACGACGAGCCGGACCGGCATGGCGAGCTGATCCACGGCCGCCACGGCTGGGCCTTCAGCTACGAGCCGGGCGAGGCGGACGACGAACCCCTCTACAGGCTCGACGGCCATGTCTTCCGCCCCGGCGAGTACGTGACCGTCCGCGAGACGGATGGCGAGGCCCTCACCTTCAGGATCGTCAGCGTCCGCTGACCACCACCCCCGCGAACCGGCAGGACCCAAGAGATGTCGCATTTCCACGCCGTCGTCTGGCTCGATGCCCACGAGGCGCACGTCTTCCACATCACCGAGACCGAGGCGGAGAAGATCACCGTCCGCGACCGCAAGCCCGACCGGCACGTCCATGGCGGCGGCGCCAAGGGCCACCAGCACGGCCACGCCGACCAGGACTACCTGCACCGGGTGGTCGAGGCCCTCTCGGGGGCGCAGGAATGGCTGATCGTCGGGCCCGGCGAGGCCAAGCACGACCTCGTCCGCCACATCGAGGGCCACGATCCCGGCTTCCGCTCACGCGTGAAGGGCGTCGAGGCCGCCGACCACCCGACCGACGGGCAGGTCTGCGCCCTGGCACGGAAGTACTTCGCGCGGCTCGACCGGACGCTGCCGCAGAGGCCCTGACCACTGCGCCTGCAGGAGGGCGGCCGACGCAACGCCGGGTTGCCGCAGAAACGTTGATGAGACGTGAAAATATTACTTGAAGGTTTCCGCACACGCGCGTTATCCCCTGCCCGCACGCGCGGAGTGCGTCCGTGGCGGCAGACCAGGCGATCCGAGGCGCCGCCCGCACGGCCTTCGCGGTGACGGCAGGACGCCGTGCTCCCGAAGAAGGAGTCGGCACGGCCGGCAGTGGAGGGGTAGCGGTCGTGGTGCGTGTCTCCCGCCTGATGCTGCTCGCCGGCACGGCGCTGTGCGCGCCGCTCGCGGCGAACGCCCAGGCGCCGTCACCGAACACGCTGCCTCAGGGCGGGTCGGTGCTCGCCGGCCAGGCCTCGATCGCCACCACGGCGCCGAACCGGCTTCAGGTCACCCAGGGGTCGGACCGCGCGGTGATCGGCTGGCAGAGCTTCTCGATCGGCTCCAACGCCGCCGTCGACATCCGCCAGCCGGGCGCGGGCTCGATCTCGGTCCAGCAGGTCCAGGGCAACGACCCGAGCCGGATCTTCGGCGGGCTCTCCTCCAACGGGCGCGTCGTCGTCGCCAACCCCAACGGCGTCTGGTTCGGGCCGGAGGCGCGGGTCGATGCCGCGGGCATCGCCGCCGCCGCGGGGCGGATGAGCCCCGGCGCGGTCACCCAGTTCATGGCCGACGGCCAGGTGCGGCTCGACCAGGGGGCGGCGCCGGGGGCGCAGGTGGTCAACGAGGGGCGCATCACCGCCGGCCGCGGCGGGCTCGCGGCGCTGGTCGGGCCCACGGCCCGCAACGCGGGCACGATCGAGGCCAAGGGAGGCCGCGTGCAGGTCGCGGGCGCGGCCGGGGCGACGGTGGATTTCGACGGCGACGGGCTGATCGCGCTGCGCGCCGCTCCCGGCGCGCTTGCCGAGAACACGGGCCGGATCATCGCCGAGGGCGGGCGCGTCCGGCTCACGGTCGCAGAGGCCAAGGGAGTGCTCGCGGGCGCGGTCAATCTCGGCGGGGTGGTGGAGGCGCGCTCGGTCGCCACCGATGGCGGCGGCATCACCCTCGGCGGCGTGCAGGCCGAGGGCCCGGCGGTGACGGTCACGGGCCGGGTTGACGTCTCCGGCCCGCGCGGCGGGTCGGTCACGCTGCTCGGCGACCAGGTGGCGGTGCGCGAGGGCGCGCGGATCGACGCCTCCGGAGCGGCAGGCGGCGGAACGGTGCGCGTCGGGGGCGACGTGCGCGGCGCGCCCGGCACCCGCACGGCGCGGACGACCACGGTCGAGCGCGGCGCGACGGTCGCCGCGGACGCGACGGCGGCCGGGGCGGGCGGCAGCGTCGTCGTCTGGGCCGATGGGCTTGCGACCATGGACGGCGCGATCACCGCGCGCGGGGCAGGGGCCGGCGCGGGCGGATCTGCGGAGGTCTCGGGCCTGGGCGGCATCGCCTATGCCGGAACGGTCGATCTCCGCGCGCCCTCGGGCCTCTGGGGAACGCTGCTGTTCGACCCGACCACGATCAACATCGTCGCCTCGGGCGGCACCAACGTCATCCCCAC
>Ga0272446_1003605_pt1 | contig 19295 bp, 15 predicted proteins | sample YNPCB0061_FD_194587 | JGI IMG/M metagenome (GOLD analysis project Ga0272446, IMG submission 194587) | Hot spring microbial mat communities from Yellowstone National Park, WY, United States - YNP-CB-006-1 | ecosystem: Environmental > Aquatic > Thermal springs > Hot (42-90C) > Sediment | place...
TTCGGGGGCATTCAAGAGTTCGATCCTTCTGCGGGTTGGATCACCGCTCAGCTCGCCGCTCCTCCACCTTCGCCGGCTCTCTCCATGATGGAGCCGCCAGGCGCGTCCGTCGGTTCCCGGGCGGTGCCTATGAATATGCCCGCTCCTGCGCCCCCTACCGAAGTCCCCGCGCCGGCTCACCCTACAGAGAGAGGATTCCAAGAGCAGCCCGCAGCTCCGAGTCCGCCTCCGCCCGCTGCTCCTGCTCCTGAGCAAACTGCGGCCAAGCCTGCGGTCAAGGAAACCCCGGAGCTCTCTAAAGAGGAAAAATTCCAAAAATTTCAGAAGTTGTTCCCCCAATTCGGCCAGGAAGAATTTCAACTGGCAAACGACGACCTCTATCCTGACTGGAAGGCGAATGTTGCCAAGTCTGGGACGTGGGACCAATTCCTCAATGTGTATCGCGATTTTGTGCAGTGGTGGCTTGACGCCGGTTCACCGCCGGAACCCGGTTTCAAACTGTGGAAGGACTTTCTCGCGTCTCGCCAGCCGGCTGAGAAGTGACCCTGCTGGGATAAGAGCCGCTGATTCTTCAATACCCTCCTGAGCGCAGGAGGGTATTTACGCCTGTTCTCGAAAGTAATCACGAATTCAATGGGGCGCCGGTCATTTCGAATGCATGGCCCTGTCATTTCGAGCGAAGCGAGAAATCCTGGTCAGAAAACCAAGATTTCTCAGTCGCAGCCTCTCACTTCGTTCGAGACTCGCTCCTTCGAAATGACAAAGGTTGAACTTTGCTTGCTGTCAGGAGGTTTCCGAAAGCGGCCGCACGCTCGATTATGCGGCCCTCATTTCGAAACAAATTTCGAGAACCCGCATACGTCTCACGGGACTGGCGTGACTTGTCGAATGTTCTCGGGGTGGTCGCCGATGCGGCGCCTCGGCTTCCGGTAATGGGCTCTTTTTTGTGGTCGGGGTGGCCGGATTTGAACCGGCGGCCTCGTGCTCCCAAGGCACGCGCGCTAACCAGGCTGCGCTACACCCCGATTGGTTTTCTTATAACCCCGACCGAAACTCAGGGCAAGGGACGGCAAGGCGCGACAACGCTCTCGACTTTGGCCATGCCGACGCTTGGCGGATCAGGAGAGATTGCAGGCGCCGTTCTCATTGCTTCTCCGCCGGGAAAACTTGTCGCTTATTTTCCCTTGAGAAGGCCTTTTTCATAGAAGTACTGAAATACGACAAACTGATCGATGCCTGTCAGCTCGACCACTTTGAAGATCGTTACTGACTGTCTGGCCATACGCAATTCGTTGATCACGCGGGTAATCCTGCCGTACACTTCGTTGCTTTCGTTGATATCCATGACGTCACCTCTTTCTGGGGCGATTTCAATGGCGCGGGATTCCTTTGTTGGCTCGATAGGCCCTATTCGGAGGCTTCGTCTAAGGCTTCGAAAACAGAATCCAGCGCCTCAGGCAGTCGAGAAGCGTCTGGCCCGCCTGCCTGGGCCATATCCGGCCTGCCGCCGCCTGAACCGCCCACTAGGGTCGCTGCCTTGCTCACCAGGCGTCCTGCATGGTATCGGTCGGTTAAATCTTTAGTGACCATAGCCACAATCATGGCCTTCCCGTTTGCCACTCCGCCCAATAAAGCGATGCCGGAACCGATCTTGTCTCTCACCTTGTCTGCAAAGTCTCTGAGTTCCTTGGGACTCTTTACATCCGGCACGACGCGTGACAAAAACTTGATCCCGTTCTTCTCCCGCACTCCTTCTAATATGTCTCCGGCAGCCTTTTGAGTCAACTTCCCCTTGAGGATCTCGAGCTCCCGTTCGATCTTTTTGCGCTCCTCTAGAAGCTTGTCCAGTTTTGAGACCAACTCTCCCATGCCCCCGCGCAGACGACCCCCTATTGCTTTGAGTTCGTCTTCGAGGGACCGTAGGTACGCGAGCGCCTGCCGTCCTGTGACTGCTTCAATGCGCCTGACGCCTGCGGCTATGCCGCTCTCGCTCACGATCTTGAAAAGTCCAATCTGACCGGTTCTTGCGGCGTGGGCGCCGCCGCACAGTTCTTTGCTGAAATTACCTATGGAAACCAAACGCACTGTTTCGCCGTATTTTTCGCCGAAAAGGGCGATCGCGCCTTCCGCCCTTGCCTCTGCCAGCGGCATAATGCGAGTGGAGATCTCTACGTCCTCCCAGATCTTGGCGTTGACCATGTCCTCTATCTTGATCAGGTCTTCTGGACTAATGGGGGAGAAGTGAGTGAAGTCAAAACGCAATCTCTGTGGGTCCACGAGAGAGCCGCTCTGGCTCACGTGGGGCCCGAGCACCTCACGCAAAGCCCATTGGAGGAGATGGGTGGCGGAGTGATTTGCCATGGTCGCGCGCCGTAATTCTGAGGCGACGACGGCGCGCACCCGATCCCCTACTCTTATCACGCCGTTCGCCACAATTCCTTTATGAACTGTGAGATCGGGCACAGGTTTTATGGCATCCCTTACTTCAATTCTTCCCGTTGGCCCCTCTATGTATCCGTGATCCCCTACCTGCCCACCTGATTCTCCATAGAAAGGCGTCTTATCGAGCACAATCTCCACCACGGCCCCTTCGTGGGCTTCCTCCACAAACCGCTCGTCTTGCTTCATGGCCAAGACGGCGCCGTGGTCATCCATGGTTGCATACCCGGTGAATTCCGTGGCAACCCCATGCGCCAACCAGTTGATCCATTGCGAAGCGTCAGCCTCGTGCATGCCTTCCCATGTCTTGCGAGCCATGGCCTTCTGTCGAGCCATTTCCGTCTCAAAGCCTTGACGATCCACCGACAGACCCGATTCACGTGCGAGATCCTCGGTCACGTCAGGAGGAAAGCCATAGGTGTCGTAGAGTTTGAACACAACATCTCCGGGGACAACCTTCGCATTTTTGCGATGCAGCTCTTCTCTCAATTCCTCGAAAAGCGCGAGCCCCCGAGACAACGTCTCGATGAAGCGTTCTTCCTCGCTTTGCACAACTTTTTCAATCAGGACTCGGTGGCTGAGCAGCTCAGCGTAGGCGTCAGACATGGTTTTGACCACCACTCCGGCGCAGGTGTAAAGAAACGGTCTGTCAAGACCAATTGTTTTGCCGTACCTCAGCGCCCGCCTCAGTATGCGGCGCAGCACATAACCTCGTCCCTCGTTAGAGGGCAGCACGCCGTCTGCAATGAGAAAGGCCGCTGCTCTACTGTGGTCCGCAATCACCCGGATGGCCACGCTTTGGGGAGTTTGACCGGCGACCTCGCATCCAGACAACTGTTCTATGTGTCGAATGATAGGCCTGAACAAATCTGAATCCCAGTTGCTCCTGGCGCCCTGCACCACGGCAGCCAGGCGCTCCAACCCCAACCCCGTATCAATGGAGGGTCGAGGCAGCGAGGTCATGCCGCCGTGTTCATCTCGATAAAACTGCATAAACACGAGGTTCCACAGTTCCAAAAACCGATCACAGTCGCAGCCTGGTCCGCAATCCGGAGCGCCGCAGCCAAACGAGTCGCCTTGATCGATGTGGATTTCGGAACAGGGGCCGCAAGGACCGGAGTCTCCCATGCTCCAAAAATTGTCCTTATCCCCTAGCTTTGTAATGGGGTTCCCGCCCGGCCCGAGGACGCGGCGCCAGAGCCTCTCAGCTTCATCGTCGTCTTTGTACACCGTCACGTAAAGTTGGTCCGCGGGCAGTCCTATACGCTTTGTGAGGAACTCCCAACTCAAGGCAATCGCTTCCTCCTTGAAGTAGTCTCCAAAGGAGAAATTGCCGAGCATCTCAAAAAACGTGTGGTGTCGCGCCGTGAACCCAACGTTTTCCAAGTCGTTGTGCTTCCCGCTCACCCGCAGACACTTTTGGGCTGACGCCGCGCGGCGATACGGCCTCGATTCTTCACCCATAAATACCCTCTTAAACTGTACCATGCCGGCATTGGTGAAAAGGAGGGTGGGATCGCCTGCGGGCACAAGAGAGGAACTGGGAACCCTGGTGTGAGAGTTCTCTTCAAAGTACGCAAGAAAAGCTTCGCGCAAAGCGGAACCGGTCATGCCTCCTCCGTGACATGTGGGAAGTGGATAGAGCAGGTTATCATGACGCGGTGATGATTTCAACGAAGGCGAGACATTTTAGGGGGAGCGGCGCTTCGAGACTTTTATCGATCATAATAGTCATTATATATCAACTTGATATTCTTTTTATCTAGTATTTATAATATCTTAATATAATATATTTTATAGATATTATGTTTTATAATATGAAATTGTTAATTTTTAATTGACCTCATTTTTCTCTGATGGTAATCGACTCGCGTCGCCAGTCACTGGCGTGAACCAATCCACTGGGTCTGTTGGGAGTCAGCGTGTCAAGGAGGACTGTCACAAAGAGTTTCGGCGTAGGCAAACGGGAGAGCCACGACGCCAGCGGATTTTATTTGCGGAAGCTATGCCGCATGCCGCTGGATTCAAGGGCGCATGGCGCCGTCAATTCCGTTCCCAGAGAATGTGTGGATCAGATTTTTGTTCACTCTTCAGAGTCGATGCCCGAGGTTCCGGATTCATCCATCTCACTAATGGTGACATCGCCGCCTTACAATGTTGGGAAGGACTACGATGCTGATCTGAGCCTCAAGGAGTACCTGGATTTTCTCAAGCGGGTCCTTTCGGAGACATTTAGGGTGCTCCTCCCCGGCGGCAGGGCGGCGATTAATGTGGCCAACCTGGGGAGAAAGCCATATATCCCTTTGAACTCTTACCTCTGTACGTTGGCAGAATCGATTGGTTTCCTCATGAGGGGCGAGATCATTTGGGTCAAGGGCAAAGGCGCGTCTGGCTCCTGCGCATGGGGATCATGGATGTCGGCGAGCAATCCGACGCTGCGTGATTTGCATGAATATATACTCATCTTTTCCAAAGGACGGTTCGACCGGCCTGAGAAGGGTCGTTCAACCATCAGCAGAGATGAATTCATCGCCGCGACAACGAGCGTGTGGCACATCCCACCTGAGTCAGCCCGGCGAGTCGGACATCCCGCGCCCTTCCCCGTGGCGCTGGTGGAGAGACTCATACGCCTATATACCTTCGAGGGAGACGTTATTTTGGACCCGTTTATGGGGAGCGGTACGTCGGCTGTGGCTGCGAGGAAGACGGGAAGACATTTTATCGGCTACGAAATCAATGAAGAATATGCAGAGATTGCCATGCGCAGGGTGCAGGGAGCGCACGCTCACGACCCCGCGCAGGCCGATGGCGATGCGCTTCTTACTGCGGTTCAGCGATAACTTCTGCCTGTCGCAACATCGTCTGGGGCGCTGCGGACCTCGAATCACGCCTTCCTTCGTCTGATCCATTTGTCGATCTCAACCAGGAGGATCACCGTCGCAGCAACGCCTATGACCCGCATCCAGTCAAACGTAGAAAGGGGCTCGGTCCTGAAAATCCACTGCAGACTAGGGACGTAGAGGAAGGCGACCTGCGCGAGAGTTGCCGCCAAGAGCGCAAAAAGAAGGAATGGGTTGCTCGTCAGGCTCACTCTGAACACTGACTGAAATTCTGAGCGGCTGTTCCAGGCCTGGAAAAACTGAAAAAAGACCATGGTGGTGACGGCGATTGTCCTCGCCTTTTCCAAGGAAGCTCCGGAATTGAGCGAATCCCAGAAATTATAGACGACGCCCGCAGCTATGACGAGACCCACCAAAATTGTGCGCTCAACGAGTAGTCGCGACATGATGCCTTCTCTCGGATCACGAGGCGGCCTTTGCTGAACGTCATCTTCCGCGGCTTCGAAGGCGAGCGCGACGTCTTGCAAGCCATTTGTCACGAGATTGATCCACAAAAGCTGCGCCGGCACGTAGGGGATGGGCAGCCCCGCCACCACAGTCCCTATGATCGAGATGATTGACGCCACGCCAGTTGGTATGAGAAAGAAGGTCACTTTCCGAATATTGTCAAAAACGATGCGCCCCTCTTTGACTGCGGAGAAGATGCTTGCGAAGTTGTCGTCCGTCACGACCATATCAGCGGCTTCTTTTGCGACATCGGCGCCTGATTTGCCCATAGCCACCCCTATATGGGCAGTCTTGAGCGCAGGGGCGTCATTCACCCCATCGCCGGTCACGGCCACTATCTCTCCGCGCTTCATCAACTGCTGCACAACTCTGAACTTGTGCTCAGGCGCTACCCTGGCGTACACAGAGACTTCCTTGACGACCGCAAAGAGCTCATCATCCGTCATGACCTGCAAGTCTTGACCGGTCATTACTTTATCGCGGTCGGCAGCGACTCCCAAGGTCTTGGCAACGGCCAACGCGGTCACTGCATGGTCTCCCGTGATCATCACCACGCGTATTCCTGCCTTTTTGCATCCCTCTATGGCCTCTGCAGCTTCCGGCCTGGGGGGATCCATCATGCCTTGCAGCCCCGCCACAATGAGGTCTGTCTCCACGTCTGAATACTTAATGTCGTTGACATCAGGCGGCGCTTCCTTGAAAGCCATAGCGAGTACACGAAGACCGTCTTTGGCGAAATTTTCGGAAACATCCAAGATCTTTCTTTTAAGTTCACCCTCCGCTGCCATGCATCGTGTGCACATGTTGATGACTTTTTCAGGAGCGCCTTTGACATAAATGAGTTTCTTGCCTCGATGTTCATGCAGAGTGGCCATATAGCCTCTGTCAGATTCAAATGGAATTATGGAAAGCTGAGGATAACGCTTTTTTTCCTCCTCTGGGTCGAGGCCGGCCTTGAGCGCCGAGACGATGAGGGCGCCTTCTGTGGGGTCGCCCTGAACGACAAATCGACCATCTTTTTCCACAAGCTGGGATTCATTGCAGAGCAAACCGATCCTCAAAACTTCTGTCAGTGCGCCCTGATCTGCGGGCTGAGGCGGGAGCCACTCAGCGAAAATTTCCCCCTTTGGATCGTAACCAGTTCCCGTGACTTCGTACACATGAATGCCGTCATAAATGAGCTTCACGGTCATCTCGTTTTTTGTCAGGGTGCCGGTCTTGTCGGTGCATATGACGGTGGTGCTGCCGAGCGTTTCCACGGCGGGTAGTTTTCTAATGATGGCATTCTGTCTGGCCATACGCGCGACGCTGATGGCCAAGGCGATGGTGACGACGACAGGCAACCCCTCAGGAATCGCTGCCACAGCCGCAGCGACAGCGGTCATAAAAATGTCTTTGAGCCCCTCGCCCGTCCACAACCCCAGTAGCACAAGGGCTCCCGCGGCCAGAAGCACGAGTACTGCAATGCCATTGGTGAATCTGTTGAACTTCACCTGCAGAGGCGCTTGCGTGACTCCCGCCTCTTGGACATGCCGAGCTATCGCGCCAAGTATTGTACGAGGGCCTGTTTCGACCACGACGCCCTTGGCGCGACCTGCGACTACCATAGTTCCCATGAAGGCCATGTTGTTTTGGTCTCCGGGCATTAAATTTTCTTTTTGAATGGCCTCGCACGCTTTCTCCGCGGGCAGCGACTCGCCAGTAAGGATAGATTCGTCTATCTTCAACTCTATGGCGTCTATCAGTCGTAAGTCCGCCGGCACACGGTCCCCCGATTCCAAGAGCACGATGTCGCCCCTAACAAGTTGTTCGCTGGGTATCCCTGTCTTAAGACCGTTCCTCAGCGCGGTTGCCCGAGGTACCATTATGGTTTTGAGCGCGCGAATGTTTTGTTCAGCTCTATATTCCTGAAAAAACCCGATTATGGCATTTAAACCGATGACAGCCAGTATCACGATCGTGTCTTTGAACTCTTGCAAGAAAGCAGTCACCACCGCAGCGACGAGCAGCATATATATCAAGGGGCTCTTGAACTGATGGAGAAAGATGGCAAGTTTCGAAATAGCGGTTTCTTCAGGCAGTTTGTTCGGGCCGTCCCTAAGGAGCCTTTCTCTTGCTTGATTGTCGGAGAGTCCTTTCTCGTTTGTCTGGGCTTCAGCAAATAATTCTTCAATTCCAAGGCGGTACCAATCCATATTCTTGTTCCCCTTACTGGTATCAAAGTTCCGAGAAATGCGAACGCGGCCGCCTGCATTGCCGGCGAGGCCGGGAACCGCGTTGACGAAAAATACAGTTGATTTCCGTTACGGTTCGTTATTACACTTTGTCTTGCGATGTTGTTTCTTGGGCGTCATAGACGCTTGCGAAGTCAGCACTCTTGTGGTTTGGCGACTTTCGTCATTTTCTGTCGTGTGTATCCAAAATAACAGACTCACGTCCGCTTTTCAATAAGCGCTCTAAAGGCCGCAGGCATGCACAAGGCGCCCTTAAAAATTTGCATTCTTTGTCAGGATGATTCTGTACCACTCTGGGTGGCAAAGGCCCTCGAAAAACTCGTCACGGAAGATGTTGTACAGATAAGCCTCGTAGCCATACCACGAGGGCCTGTTCCTGGCATCACAGAGGAGTCGCTTAGCACAGTTTCTGGCTGCGTTCCCCCGTGGCGCTTTGCGCTTTACCGGCTCTATCGTTTCCTCTCGGCATTATGCTCCCGGACGCAGGATACGGCGTCAAAGCCGACGGCCATCTCTCATCTCTGTAGGGGCGCTTCTCGTGTTTTTATTCGCTTAATAAGGATACACGGACGTCTCGAAGTGTTCGCTGAGGATCTGGCTTTGTTTCAGGAACGCAACCTGGACGTCGTGCTCTGTTGCGGCAATGCGCCTGTCAATCTTGGGTCCCCGAACATTGCCGCCCATGGGGCGTGGTACGCGGAAGACCCCTGGGACCCGTACGTCACAGACAGTGAAGCCGGAACATGGGAATTCGTTGGCGACTATCCAATCCTCAAGATGGAAATTAGGCGAAGACTCGACCCAAAGTCTCCACCACAAGCGCTTTGCCGTTCCTTTTTGCCAAGCTACGTGCGAGACGGGCTCTGGGCCGTTCGCGGAATCCGAGACGTGAAACTTTGGGCCGCATCTGCGTGGCTTTATAGACTGATCCAGCGTCTCCATACAGTCGGTGCGACTGCGCTTGCTGAGCCTGCGCCGCCAAAAACCCTTGATGCGCCTGTTCCACAGGCTCCACAGTTCCCCCACAATAAACAAATGGCAGCCGTACTGCTAAAAAAAGTTCGGCGCACATGTAAACGCGTGCTCCGTCGTAATAAGAATTTCGATGAATGGCAGATCGCTTATCGGTTTGATGACCGAGGGATATTGGGCGCGCTTGATGGCGGCGGCTTTTCAAGACTTGTGCCACCCAACGGTTTGTTTTGGGCAGATCCTCTGCCTGTGAGATGCGGAGACAATTATTTGATTTTTATTGAGGAGTTGCCGTACGAATCAGGGAAAGGGCATCTTTCGGTGATTCAGGTGGATGCTCGAGGCGGTTGTACGCCGCCCGTGAAAGTACTGGAACGCCCGTACCATCTTTCCTATCCCTTTGTATTTGAATGGGAGGGAGACTACTACATGGTTCCTGAGACGGCGTCCAATAAGACCGTCGAGTTGTACAAGGCTGAGAGCTACCCCTTTGAGTGGTCCTTTCAGAAAGTTCTTCTCGCTAATATCACCGCGGTTGACTCCACCTTGGCGTACATGGACGCGACCTGGTGGCTTTTTGCCGCCACGATGCCCTATGAGGAGCTGAACGACGACAATTTTATGGAATTAAACATTTTTTATGCAAAAACTCCGTACGGACCGTGGCGCGCGCACCCGAAAAACCCCGTAAAATCCGACGCTCGCAACAGCCGTCCTGCCGGCGGCATTGCGGCCTCGCACGGGAAACTCTTGCGGCCTGCCCAAGACTGTCTAAGGGCTTATGGGCACGCAATATCAATCAACGAGATTGAGCGCCTCACGGTTGATGAATTTTCTGAAAGAGAAGTCGCGCGAATACTGCCGTCCGAGTTCGGCGGGGCTCAGCGGATCCATACGATCGGCCGTTGCGAGGGCCTTACCGTGGTTGATCTGGCGTTCAACGTGCGCGATGCATGATCGCGAGGCGGCGGTCAAATCAGCGCGCATGTAGGGTGTGTGCTCTCTCATAATGCGCGTGAAACGCTTTTTTTGAAAGAAAAAACGGAAAAACGACCTAAAAAAGCCTTGGCAGCGCTGTTCTTTCTTGACACGTTCAGTATTGATCTGTAAAAGTGGGCGCGGGGGGCTCATGTAATCACTCGTGTTCCCAAAAGGGATTGGGGAAAGGAGGCGTGGAGATGACAAAGGCTGACTTGGTTGCCCGCATCGCCGAGGATACAGCTATATCCAAAAAATCAGCGGCCCTGGCGCTGGACGCTCTGGTTAAGGTTATCCACGACGTGCTGAAGGCCGGAGACAAGATCCGCATCAGCGACCTTGGCACCTTTAGCGTCGTGAAGAGAAAGGCGCGAAAAGGCGTGAATCCGAGAACAGGCAAGCCGCTCAAGATTCCGGCGACCACCGCTCCTAAATTTTCGGCTGCAAAGGCGTTGAAGGATTCTGTGAAGAAGAAATAGGTTGCGCCTCCCCGTCGCTGCGGTTGCCGAAACAATTGAAGTGACATTGACGCGCGTATCTCAGTAGGTATGGCCGGGACAGACTGCCTAAAACGCAGTCATCCCGGTCTCACATTGAAGAATGTCCTTTTTAACGAAGTTAATCCTCATCATAGCCCTCTTCACTACCGCATCGTGCGCGGCGCTCACTGACGCCAGATTCGTAACGCCCGAGGGAAAACCTAGTCCCTTTCAACCCCAAGGCCGGGATGCGTACGAGCCGCCGAGGGAACCGCAATTGCGTTAGGCCACCGATCCTGAGTCCCAGGCATGGAGGCTCTTGTACGACGCACATTGGTGGGCTCAGGCAGCCAATTTGGACTTCAAATAGTTGCCTTTTAACTTCTTTAATGCGGCCCTCTCGATCTGCCTTGCCCGTTCTCGCGTGATGCCGAATCGTTTACCCAGCTCTTTGAGCGTCAGAGGCGAATCGCTGAGAAGTCTCTGTTCAACGATGTATTGTTCACGTGCATTCAGGGTCTTGATGGCGTTTTCGGCCCAAATCTTGAGGTCCATCTTCTCCTGCAATTCCCCGAGAGTGGTCTCTTGATCAGGCGATTCGTCTCGCAAGGTGTCGGCAAAAGACTCTCGAGACGTGTCGCTGATCAAATCATCCAGAGAAAAATCGTGCGCCTTAAGACGAGCCGCCATATCGATGACCTCATCCTGGGTCACGTTGATCTTCTCGGCCAACTTCGAGACATTCTCATAGTGGTCATCAACATTCTTGAACTCAGGGAGGTCTGAAATGCGGTAAAAAAGCTTGCGCTGCGCCTGCGTAGTTCCCATTTTCACGAGGGACCATGACCGGATGATATAATTCTGAATGTAGGCTTTTATCCACCAAATGGCGTAGGATATGAGTCGATACCCCTTGTCAGGATCGAACCTTTCGACCGCCTTTATCAAACCGATGTTGCCCTCTTGTATAAGATCCATCAGCCTGATCCCGTAATTACGATAGCCAAGGGCAACTTTAATCACGAACCTCAAATTAGCGGTAACAAGTACATCGCCCGCCTCTTTATCCCCCTGTTCACGATAGCGTTTGGCCAATTCATTTTCTTCCTCCCTGCTCAGCACAGGGTAGCACTCAATTTGCGACATATATATTTTGAGACCATCTGTCTCGATTGCCTCGCTCATCAAGCACCTCCGCTCAGCACGTAAAAGTTCTCATTCTTTTTGATGCCTGTCGCGGTAAAAGGTTTCGCGCTTAATGAGAATAATTATCAAAAAATTGTGGATCGAGAAGACAGCGTTTGCGGTTGCGGTTCTCCAAAGTAAGACGAGACTTCGAGAAGGGCTTGACTGATTGCTTCATACTGGCTGCTATTGCCATGTCGCCCGCGGCTCCTCGCAATGACGCAGCAAGGCTTTCTTGTCATTGCGAGGGGCTGCAGCGATAAAGCAATGCCAGCTTGCATGAATCAGGCAGATTGGCTTCTTTCAAATTCCCGGCCGCCCCCACGAGCTGCTAAAAGTGACTGGCGTCATAAGACAACCAAGCTCGCAACGATAAAGAGAGAGATCCCATCGTTATGGGACCGGTTCAGCGCCCCCTCCTTGCTCTTCTTCCTTCTTGCCTTCTTCCTCGTCGCGGCCTTCAGCCGATTCGTATTCCTTCATGCCGCGGGATAGCTCCTCTAGGCGCAAGTTGACCAAATAATTTATGGTGCCTTCAGGATATTCTCCATTTTCATCCGGTTCGCCTGCGGGCACGCCCGTAAGCAGCTCGATGCCTTGATCAACGTGGTCAATTGCCCAAATATGGAATTCTCCTCGTTTTACTGCTTCGACCACCTCTTGGTCGAGCATCAAGTCATCAACGTTTCTTCGGGGAATGATGACCCCCTGGGAGCCGGTCAGTCCCTTTGCCTTGCACACCTTGAAGAATCCCTCTATCTTCTGGTTCACGCCGCCAATAGGTTGAATCTCTCCGTGTTGATTCACGCTTCCTGTGACCGCTATCCCCTGGTCAATGGGAGTCCCGGAGAGAGAACTCATGAGTCCGTACAGCTCGGTGGATGACGCCGAATCTCCATCGACTCCCGAATAAGACTGCTCGAATGTGATGCTCGCCGTGAGATTGAGCGGCTTGTCCTGGGCGAAACGGTCCCGGAGGAAACCTGCAAGGATGAGCACCCCTTTGTCGTAGGTATGACCGGAGAGTTCGGCCTCTTTTTCTATGCTGATGATGCCGGACTTGCCCATGCTGGTTTTCACAGTGATGCGAGAAGGCCGCCCAAAAGAGAACTCTGGAAACGCATAGACGCTCAGCCCGTTGATCTGACCGACGCGAAACCCCTGCGTGTCGATCATGAGAGTGCCCTCTTCTATGAGTTCCTGAATCTTGTCCTCGATCATGTTGACGCGCTCGATGCGGTTTCGATTTGCTTGCTCGACATGCTGAGACGAGATCACAGACGCTCCAGCGCTACGCGCCTCGAGATCAGATTCACGCGTCAAGTCTGCCAGCCTTTCAAATTGGGCCGAAATCTTGTTTTTTCGGCCTCCCCAGCGGATTGCCAATTTGGCTATGGCGCGCACGCCCGAATCGTCGCACGGCAGAAGGTTTTCCTCGCTGCAGACTCGTGACACAAACCCCAAGAGTTTTTGCAAGTTTCCTTCGGTGTTGGGCAACTGATAATCAAAATCTGCCTTGACCTTGAATATCTTTCGGAAATCTTCGTCATACCAGTGGAGGAGATCATAGAGGTCGGGATCGCCGATCATGATGACTCGAAGGTTTATCGGTATTTTTTCGGGCTTCAGCGCGGAGGCAAAGAAAAAGCCGAAAGGATCGGATTGAATGTCCATGACGCCGTTTCTCAGACTCCGCTTGAGCCCCTGCCACACGCCCGGCTCCGTCAACACGTCGTAGGCGTTCAAGATGAGAAATCCACCGTTTGCCTTCAACAAGCTCCCGCCTCTGATATGACGATAATCGGAAAACCATATCCCGTGACGATCCATTACCCTCTCGATGGTTCCGAAAAGGTTTCTGAACGTGGGTGCGGTCTCGACCACGACTGGCGGGCTTTTTGTGTCGGAGTTGTCAATGAGCACATTGACTTCATAATCTGTGAATTGGCTGGGATCAGGGGGGAGTAATACGGGCGGCCCAGGCGCTTCTCCTGCACCTGGCGACGGCACAATGCGCGGCTTAAACCTGTCAAGATGATTTACGATATCTGCTTCCAGTTCATCGAGATAGGTATTCACTGCATCGCTTTTGTGTTGTTCTCGAATGGCGTCCGTGAGGTCTCGTAAAAGCGGCTGAACCCATTCCCGAGACAGTTTCTCCAGGTCTTCCTGGATAGTCTTGTCTATGTCTCGCGCTTCCTTGAAAATCTTCTCCATTTCCATGGAGAGCTCTTTGTATTTTGACTTGAGCCTCTCCAGCTCCTCGGCAGAGAATTTTCCCTCTTCGACAAGGGCCTCGAGCTGTTCGATCTTCATAGGATTGCCAACGATGACGGGGGCAAGGTCAGGTCTTGTAAACGGCCCTACTTGAACCTGCACCATCATGAAATTTTCTGAGCTCACTTTGTTCTCAAAATTCTTGAACAGGGCCTTTTGCGCGCCCATGTGGCGGCTCACTATCTCGTTTCGGGCAGACTGAAACTCCTCGCTCTCGAAGATTGCAGGGATCTTTTTTTGAAGAGACCCTATCAAATCGGTTACCTGCTGTTTGAAAGCCGCGCCTCTGCCGGCTTCGAGTATCAGGAGCCTTGGCTGATCAGGATTCTTGAAATTGTTCACATAGCAGAGATCGTTGGGTATTGGCCCTTCCGAGTGCAGCTCTTCCAAGAGCTTCTTGACGGTGGCAGTTCGACCGGTTCCATTGATCCCCGCCACATAGATGTTGTACCATTTACTTTTGATGACGAGTCCGAGCTTAATCGCCTTGACCGCTCGTTCCTGCCCGATGATTTCGTGCTGCGGCTGGATCTCCGCTGTTGTCGTTTCCACGAGTCCCTGTGGCGGGCCAAGCCAGCACAGGTCTTCCCAACTAAGTCTGAGTTCTTCCTTCAAGTTCCTCATGGTCAAGCTTCCCACCTCATATAATCAGATTCTCATTCACTCCTGTTGCAGACGCAGACCGCAACGCGGTTTGCATATGTCGATGGCCGGAAAACGGCGGCTCGCCGCTCCTAAAGCGTTGGCGGCGCCCCGAACAAGATGCGATCTACCATCTCGACTATGCAGTGATATACCACCAGATGAGTCTCTTGGATCCGCGGCGTCGCGCCTCCCTCGGTCGTCAAGTAAAAGCGACTGTGCTCCTTCATCGGGCTGTCCGCAGGGCCTCCGAGCCCTATGGTCGTCAATCCCAAGGATTGCGCGGCCTTCAAGCCTTTTATGACGTTCAACGATCGCCCCGATGTGCTGATGCCAAAAGCGACGTCGCCCTTTTTCCCTAGGGCCTTGATTTGTTTCTCGAAGACGTCATGGAACTGATAGTCGTTTCCGATGGCCGTCAATATAGAGGTATCGGTAGTCAAGGCCAGCGCCGGCAGCGGCGGGCGTTCAACAAGATAACGATTGACGAATTCAGCCGCCAAATGCTGTGAATCTGCAGCAGAGCCGCCGTTGCCAAATATGAGGAGTTTGTTGCCTCGACCCATTGCCGTTGCAATGGTCTTGATTGCCTCTAGAAGTATGTCCGCATTCTTCGCAAGAAACGCATCGCGCACTTGGCTGCTCTGGCGAAATATATCCCACAAAGCCTCTTTCACGACCGAACCTTTCTCCATGGCGGTCCTCCCCCTATTTCGTCACAATCTATCATAACCACCTCGTTTATTGCATACCTAAAAAGTATTTGCCAAACCAAAGTTCGCCAATCGTATCTGTACGTGCTATGATGCGTCGTAATTCTCGTGCATGCGAAACGGAAAGCCCCCTCACATGATTGTTCAGCCACATGATGTCATTGATTATTACGACAATAAGAAAATTACGTGCGCCTACGTCCTAGAAGTGGAAGATCGAAAACTCAAGATCATAAATGAGAATGGTAAAGAGATAAGAATTTCCCACGCCCGGGTATTGACGTCTGGACAGGACCCAGCTTTGCACACCTTGCGCTCCCGAGACGATCAGACGCGTCGCCTCAAGGAATTATCCCACATAAGGGAAGAGAAAAAGAAAGAAATAGACATACGCGAACTGTGGGACATTGTCCACACAGAGACGTCAGAAATCGAAGTCGCTGACCTGTCAGAATTGTGCTTTGGTAAAGAAGCGAGCTTGGACAGAACCGCCTCGCTGTTGCGAGCGATAAGCGAGGACAAGACATTTTTCAAGTTGACCAACGGCAAGATTGACGTCGCGACGCCGGAGCAAGTGGATCGCGTCCTTTCGCAAAAGAAAAAAGAAGAAGAGCGCGCCGCTTTTCAGACGGCGTGCGCTCGGTTCTTGGGGCTCCTGAAAGAGGGCCAGATGCCTCAGCCCCCTTCTCCGCCGCCTGGTTTGATACCACTTCTCGAGGAAGCAGCCCTTAAGGGCCCGGATTGGACCGAAGTCAAGGAGGTCAAGGAGCTGTTCTCCAAAGCAGGGCTCTCAGGCAACTGGGATCCTTTTGTCGTTCTCGTTAAACTTGGAGTTTGGGACGAGGACGAAAACGTAGCGTTGCGCTCTCAAGAGATACCATTGGACTTCCCTCCTGAAATCATTGCAGACGCGGTCCGGTGCGCAAACAAACCGTTTCTAGAACGCCGCGCCGACCTTACCCATCTCCACGCCGTCACCATTGATTCGGCCACGACTTTGGATATTGACGACGCCTTGTCCTTGAGCGTGGAGGGAGACGAAATTACGCTAGGCGTGCACATCACGGACGCAGCGCACTTTGTCGAGTACGATTCTGTACTTGACCAAGAGGTTCGCCGACGAGCTATTTCTCTCTACTTCCCGGACCTCACCATCCCCATGATACCGCCGATCTTGTCGGAAAACGCAGCAAGTCTTGTCGCGGGTGAGGATCGACCCGTAATTAGTATTATAGCCGCCTTCAACCCGCAGGGGCAGCTCCAGCAGTACAAGGTCTCCGCTGGTATCATAAGGGTCAAGGAAAGACTCACGTACGAAGAGGTGGATGAGCGTATTCGGGATCAGCGCTCCATGGAAAACCGCATGTTTCAACTGGCGTCGCGTCTGAGAAACCAAAGGCTTGACAACGGCGCGCTCATCTTCAGGGACCCGGAAATCAATATCCGTGTGGCTCCAGACAAGACCATCGAGGTCAACTTGAGGGATCGAGAGGCGTGTTCGGAAATACTCGTCTCCGAATTCATGATCCTCGCCAACAGCCTCTTTGCGAAGTTTTTGCAGGAACAAGGACTGCCCGCCATTTTCAGAACTCAGGGACCGCCGTCAGAGAAGATAGAGATCAAGGACGATTACGATCCTGTTGAATCATATCGCTCCAAAAAAATCCTGGCGAGGGGGGATTTTGTGACCAAACCGGCGCCTCACACCACCCTCGGGCTGCCTGCTTACACCACTGCAACGTCGCCTTTGAGAAGATACACGGACCTCGTGGTCCAAAGACAGATACGAGGCGCTTTGGGGCTTTCCCAACAGATATTGACCGAGGATGAAATCCAGAAGATACTCGCCGAAATAAACTTTCGTATCGATCGAGCAGCTATTCTTGAGAGACAGCGTCAGAGGTATTTTCTCCTCAAGTACCTGTCTCAGAGGAAAGAATCGACATTCGAAGCCATCGTCCTTCAACGTTTTCCCCGATTCTACCTGGTGTATCTCCGTGATTTTGCCTTTAACGCGGCCTTGAAGGTTCCGGTCGGCATCGAGCTGAATCCCTACGATCGCGTCTCCGTGACCATTGAGAAAATCATCCCCCGTGAAGAAAAGCTGGTCCTCGCCCTTCCGCAGACAATGTGATATACAGTTTCTTGAGATTTCCGTCTAAACGACGGCCGCGTCGCATTCGTGAGTTATGCCGAGAAGCGCCTTACGCTCCGTAGCTGACGTGCGCGGAGAGATGGGGCCGTACATTTTTTGTAAAAGCTTATCCAGAGACTGCTGGGCTTCCCGTGAGATGGCGTATGAATGGCCTTCTCGTTGCTGCCAGGAGTCCAAGGGGACGAAGGAATTTGGGCGCACATCAATCGGGCCAAAGGCTGCCGGCGAATGCGTGGGGCTGTTTGAGAACCACTCAGGCGGCGCCGATGTTTTTCACGCGCCGCGTCATTTTACTGCTGGATGTTGCGAAGAAGACAGCATGGGCCATGCAAGCTTGCGGCATGACGGTCCTGTTGACCATGGGTTCGTTGCGGTACATGTTAAGAAGGATGATGCTCAGTTTATTGAACGCTTATTACTATAATCGAGAGAACGCGCCATGAATGCCGCTTTCAAACACGAAAAAGATTGGGAGTTCGCTGACCGACTGCAAAGGGCTTTGCAGATGAGGTCGAAGAAAAGACTTTCCCCCAATGGGGTGGTCCAGGCGGCAGTACTTGTGCCCCTGTTCAGACAAGACGAACACGTGAAGGTGCTGTTGACGAAACGGTCTGAACTTGTGGAACACCACAAAGGGGAGATTTCTTTCCCTGGAGGAAAATTAGATGACTCGGACCCCGATTTTTTGTCCTGTGCTCTGAGAGAAACATGGGAGGAAATTGGGGTGTCCCCCCAGGATGTCAGCATCCTCGGAGAGTTGGACGACTTTTACACTGTGGCGACGGGATTCCTGGTGGTCCCTTTCGTGGGGTTTATCCCCTATCCCTACCGTTTTCAAGCGAGTCCTCGAGAGATCGATGAACTGCTCGGGGTTCCGCTGGAAGTCTTTCTTGATCCCGGACGGCGAGAGGAATCCACCATTGTGCTGGACAGTCGCCCTGTGCCAATTATATCCTACCACTGGGAAGGCCATACCATTTGGGGCGCGACGGCGCGCATTCTCCAGCATTTTTCGGAAATAATATCGAACATAAGGAGACAGAGATGACAAGCCACATATCAGACCTGCCGCAAGACTTTGAAGAATGTGTGCGCTTTCATGGCCACTCCTGCCCTGGATTGGCCCTTGGGTACCTCGCCGCCAAGGCCGGGCTAGACGAGTTCAGGACGGGACCAGCCGAGGATGAAGAACTGGTCTGCATCGTAGAAAACGATTCGTGCGCGGTTGACGCCATCCAGGTCATGCTCGGCTGCACCTTCGGCAAAGGAAACCTCATTTTTAGAGACTGGGGCAAGCAAGTATATACCTTTATGGATAGGAGATCCGGCCGCAGCCTGCGAGTTGCGCTTCGCGGGGAACTGCCCGGCAGAAAAGAACGCCAGGCGCTGAGAGAGAAAATTGAAGCCGGCCTTGCCACAGACGAAGAAAGAGCGCAGTGGGAAGCTCATAAAGAGCGCGTAATCAGGGAGCTTGTGACGGCAAACCCTGCGGATTTTTTCAGCATCCAGCGCGGAGCTGACGCCCTGCCGCCCATGGCGCAAATAGTGGAGACGCGCACGTGCCCAGTTTGTGGTGAAGAGGTCATGGAGTCAAGGATGGTCGAGCAAGACGGGGTAAAGGTCTGCCAGGGATGCGTCAAAAGGTAGGGTGCACGTATGCGAATAGGCGACCAACTCTATCTCTATCTCTGGAACAACGCCCAGGACATGAACTGCAACTCCGTCGTCGTGGATGGCAAGGTCCCGTTGCTTATCGACCCAGGATGGCCGCACCATGTGGAGTCCTTGTTCGCGCGTATGCGGGAAGATGGCCTTGACCCCGCAAAGATCAAGGTCGTCCTCTGTACACACGGCCATCCCGATCATTTCGGCGG
>Ga0272446_1003606_pt1 | contig 19294 bp, 24 predicted proteins | sample YNPCB0061_FD_194587 | JGI IMG/M metagenome (GOLD analysis project Ga0272446, IMG submission 194587) | Hot spring microbial mat communities from Yellowstone National Park, WY, United States - YNP-CB-006-1 | ecosystem: Environmental > Aquatic > Thermal springs > Hot (42-90C) > Sediment | place...
CTCCTCCTTGCAGGGAACGACCCTGCGGCGTCGTCGCTTCGCGCCAGACACCCGCCTGGTCCGGCCTTCGGACGCGTTCAACTGAGGTTTTTAGGATGATCGAACTGCACCAGGTCAGCAAGGTGTTCAACCCGGGCCAGGGCAACGAATACACCGCCATCCGGGAGGTGAGCCTGACCATCGAACCAGGCCGCTGCACCGCCCTGCGGGGCCCCAGTGGCTCCGGCAAGACCACCCTCCTGGGTCTGATAGGCGGCCTCAGCCGGCCCAGCCGGGGCCGGGTGCGTCTGGACGGGCGAGACATCTCCGCCCTGCCGGAACGCTTCCTCACCGAGCTTCGCCGCCTGCGCTTTGGCTTCATATTCCAGCAGTTCCAGTTGATCCGGGACCTGTCCGTACTGGAAAACGTCATGTTGCCCGCCATCCCCACCGGGCAACCCTATCGCCAGGTGCGGGACCGGGCCCTGGCCTTGCTCGATGACCTGGAGCTGGCCCCCCGGGCCCAGGCCAAGGCCCAATGGCTGTCCGGCGGCGAGGCCCAACGGGTGGCCATCGCCCGGGCCTTGATAAACGACCCGCCGGTGATCCTGGCGGACGAGCCCACGGCCCACCTGGACAGCGGTCTGTCCCGGCAGATCCTGGCCGTGCTGGCGGAACTGGGCGCCCAGGGGCGCACGGTCATCCTCTCCAGCCATGACCCCCTGGTGTTCGAGGTAGGACTGGTGCAGCGGGTCATCGACATCCGCGACGGGGCCCTGCTGCCATGATCTTCCAGCCCCCGGCCCTGGCCCTGCTGCTGGCCGCCAGCCTGAATGCCCTGGCCCTGGCGGCGGCCGGCGGGTTTGCCTTCCAGCTCTTGCGGCACTGGAACCCGGACCGGGGCAGTGAGGGGCAGATCGCCCTGGAACGGCGCACCTATCTGGTATCCACCCTGGTGGGCCTCTCACTGCTGCTGAGTCTGCCGGCCCTGGCCCTGTTCGTGCATACGGCCGACGCCATGGCGCCCTTCTTCACCGGCGCCATGTGCGCCGTGGGCAGCCTGAAAGCCAATGCCTGGGGCTTGCCCGCCCTGTATGCCATGCTGGCGGGGTTCTTTGTCGCGGCCGCCTGGCTGGTCCTCAACCATCTGGACAACCAGGGCTGGGACACGCCTCTCATCCGGGCCAAATACCGCCTGCTCCTGGCCCTGGCCCCCCTGTCCCTGGCTCAGGCGGGCCTGCTATGGGCCTACTTCCTGAATCTCGACCCCCAGGTCATCACCTCCTGTTGCGGCAGCCTGTTCGGGCCCGCCGCCTCCGGGGCGGCGGCGGAACTGGCCGCCCTGCCCCTGGCCCTGGCCGCCCCCGTCTTCACCGCCAGCCTGGCCCTGACCCTGGCGGCGGGACTGCTGTTCTTGATGCGGGGACGCTTCGGGGGCGTTTTCGCCCTGCTGGCAGTCCTGCATTTCCCCATTGCCCTGGGGGCCGTCGTCGCCTTCATTGCCCCGTATATCTACGAACAGCCCAACCACCATTGCCCCTTCTGCCTGTTGCAGGCGGAACACGGCTACGCCGGCTGGGTGCTTTATCCGCCCCTGTTCCTGGGCACGGCAACCGCCCTGGGTGTGGGCCTGGTCAGCCGCACCCGGGCCGGCAGTCTGGCACAGGCGGCCCCTCTGCTGGCCGGCCGGCTGGCCCGGGTGGGTGTGGCCTGTCTGGCGTTCTTTGCCCTGGCGGTGGCGACCTACATCGGCCGTTCCAACCTGGTGATGTGACATGGCACCGGATCATCCTGCCCGCCCGATCTTCACCCGCCTCATGCTCTGGGGTTGGCTTGCCCTGGTGGCCGGCTGCGGCCAGGAACAGGCCCCTGCCCCGGGCAACGGTACGGCCCCACCGGCCTTCACGGCCCAGGTGCTGGACGGGGGCCAGACCCGGGTGCCGCAGGACTATGCCGGCCGGGTGGTGGCGGTGCGTTTCTGGGCCGAGTGGTGTCCCTACTGCCGCAAGGAAATGGTTGAGTTGCAACCCGTATATGCCCGGCTGAAGCCCCGGGGCCTGGAGATTCTGGCCGTGAACGTGGCCCAGGATGCGGACACGGCCCGGGCCTTCACCCGGCCCCTGGGCATCGGCTATCCGGTGCTGCTGGACCCGGAGGGGGCCACCGCCCGGGCCTGGGGGGTCCGGGCCCTGCCCATCACCTGGCTGCTGGACCGCCAGGGGGTGGTGCGGGGCAAGATCGTGGGCGAGGCCACGCCGGAGGTATTCGAGGCCCAGGTGAAGGCCCTGCTGGATGCAGACTGAACTCACCCTCTCCCTGGCCTTCCTGGCCGGCCTGGCAGGGGCCGGCCACTGTTGGGCCATGTGTGGCGGCCTGGCGGGGGGGCTGTTCCTGAAGGACAGCCCGCCGGGCTCTCCCCTGATCGCCACGCCCCACCTGGCCTACCACGCCGGCCGGATCCTGGCCTACACCCTGCTGGGCGCCCTGGCGGCCACTCTGGGCCAGGCCATCGTGCTGGCGGGCGGCATGGGCCGGGCCCAGGGGCTCTTTTACATGCTGGCCGGGGTGCTGGTGATGGGGGTCGGGGCCTGGCGGGCCGGGCTTCTGCCCCGTAGCTGGGGGGCCTGGCTGGATCAGCGCTGGCACGCCTGCCCGGCCGGCGGCAACGGGGCCTGTCTGCGCCGTGACGCCCGCAGCTACGGCCTGGCCGGCTTCGCCAATGGCCTCATGCCCTGTTCCCTGGTGTTTTCCCTCACCCTCAAGGCCGCCACGGCCCCCGGCATCGCCACCGGCGCGGCCTGGCTGTTCGCCTTCGGCCTGGGCACCGTGCCGGCCATGGCCCTGGCCGCCCTGGCGGCCCATTGGCTGGGCACCCGGGCCCAGCCCTGGCTGTACCGGGGGGCCGGCCTGGTGGTCCTGTACCTGGGCCTGGATGCCGTCTGGGCCGGGGCCAAGTTTTTCCACGTCATGCTGCATCTGTGATGCGGCATATTTTTGTCAAAGGAGAGCACCATGCAACGCCGAGATCTTTTCAAGCTTCCCCTCGCCGCCGCCGCCCTGGCCACCCTGCCCGCCCAGGCTGGGGCCCAGCCAGCTGCAAAGTGCGACACGGACGGCACCCCCTTGCAGTTCATCCCCAAGGCGCCGAAGGACGCCACCCCCCTGGAGGACGAACTGAAGAAATACCCCAAGTGCCCCTACTGCGGCATGGACCGCACCCAGTACCACCATGCCCGGCATCTGGTGCAATACGCCGACGACCTGGTGGACGGCACCTGCTCCATCCATTGCCTGGCCCTGTCCCTGGCCATCAACCTAGACCGGGAACCCAAGGCCATCTATGCCCCGGACAATGCCAGCCCCGCCGCGATCAAACCCCTCATCGAGGTGGACAAGGCCAGTTACCTCATCGGCGGCAAACTGCCGGGGGTCATGACCAAGCGTGGCAAGACCTCCTACGCCAGCAAGGATGCGGCCCTGGCGGCCCAGGCCCAGCACGGGGGCGAGGTGGGCGACTTTGCCGCCGCGCTCCACGCCAGCTATGCCGACATGGCCAATGACACCCTCATGATCCGCAAGAATCGGGAGGAGCGGCGTCAACACATGATGAAGAAGACCGGCTGATGGTGGTCAGGTCTGCCCGCATGGTGCAGCTTGCAGGGCTTGCCGCCCTGCTGGCGGCCCTGGCCCTGCCCGTCCGGGCCGGGGCCTTCCCCGACCCCGCCCCCCGGGACATGTGCCCGGTGTGCGGCATGGTGGTGTCCAAGTACCCTGCCTGGATTGCCACCGTGGTCTACAAGGACGGCCACGCCCACCACTTCGACGGGGCCAAGGACATGTTCAAGTACCTGTTCGATCTGAAACGCTACGCTCCCGGCCACCGGGCGGCGGACATCGCCCGCATCGGCGTCACCGAGTATTACGACCTGAGGCGTATCGACGCCCGCCAGGCCTGGTATGTGGTGGGCTCCGACGTGCTGGGCCCCATGGGCCACGAACTCGTGCCCCTGGCCAGCCGGGCAGATGCAGAGGAATTCCTGCGGGACCACAAGGGCCGCCGCATCCTGCGCTTCCAGGAAATCCGCGCCGACTTGCCCGGCAAACTGGACCAGGGGCGCTTCGAATGAGGCCCCGGAGCAGGTCCTACAGGGGCTTGCCCCACAGGTCGTAGTCGTCGGAACGGGTGATCTTCACCTTTACGAAATCGCCGGGCTTGAGCCCTTTGCCCTGGGCAATGTGCACCACGCCGTCGATTTCCGGCGCGTCGGCGTAACTGCGGGCCACCGCTCTCCCCCCACCCGTTTCATCAACCAACACAGTGAGTTGCCGGCCAATCTTCGCCCGGAGTTTTGCGGCGCTGACGTCCGCCTGTACGTCCATGAAGCGGGCCAGTCGGTCCTGCTGGATGTCCTCATCCACCGGGTCCGGCAAGACGTTGGCCTGGGCGCCCTCCACGGGGGAGTAAGCGAAGGCCCCCACCCGGTCCAGCTGGGCGGCCTCCAGGAAGTCCAGCAGCTCGTCGAAATCCTCCTCCGTCTCACCGGGGAAGCCCACGATGAAGGTGCTGCGGATGGCGATATCCGGGCAGATTTCCCGCCATTTCTCGATGCGGCGCAGGACGTTCTCGGCATGGGCCGGGCGTTTCATGGCCTTGAGAATGCGGTGGCTGGCGTGCTGGAAGGGCACGTCCAGGTAGGGCAACACCTTGCCTTCGGCCATCAGGGGGATGACGTCGTCCACGCTGGGGTACGGGTAGACGTAATGCAGCCTCACCCAGATGCCCAGTCTGGCCAGCTCCTGCACCAGCTCCAGCAGTCGGGTCTTCACCGGACGGCCGTTGTAAAAGCCCGTGCGGTATTTCAGGTCCACCCCGTAGGCGCTGGTGTCCTGGGAGATGACCAGGATCTCCTTCACCCCTGCCTTCACCAGGGCCTCCGCCTCCTTGAGGACATCGCCGATGGGCCGGGACACCAGGTCGCCCCGCAGGCTGGGGATGATGCAGAAGGTGCAACGGTGGTTACAGCCCTCGGAAATCTTCAGGTAGGCGTAGTGGCGTGGCGTGAGCTTGAGGCCGCCGGGGGGGATGAGGTCGGCGTAGGGGTCGTGGGGCTTGGGCAAATGCTCGTGCACGGCGTGCATCACCGCCTCCGTGGCGTGGGGGCCGGTGACGGCCAGCACATTGGGGTGGGCGCCCTTCACCACGGACTCCCGGGCCCCCAGGCAGCCGGTGACGATGACCCTGCCATTTTCCCGCAGGGCCTCGCCGATGGCGTCCAGGCTTTCCTCCACGGCGGCGTCGATGAAGCCGCAGGTGTTCACCAGCACCAGATCCGCGTCCTGATAGGTGGGCACGATGAGATAGCCCTCGGCCCGCAGCTGGGTGAGGATGCGTTCCGAGTCGTAGGCGTTCTTGGGGCAGCCCAGGCTGACGAAGCCGACTTTTGGAAGTGAACTCATGTGGGCAGTTTGTAGTTGTCCTGGCTGAACAGGTCGATGCCGCAGTGCAGGTCCTGGATCCAGTCCAGGAATGCGCCAATGGCCTCCGGGCCCTTGAACCAGCGGCCATGCTGGGGCACCAGCATGTCCAACTCCAGGGTGCGCACCATGTTGACCCAGAAGCGGCAGGCCTTGTTGGATACCATGTAACGGCGATGGAAGCCTTCCATCTTCGTCAGATGGGCCAGGAACTGGGCCTTGGTGGTGATGGGCTCCACAATGGCCTCGTGGTGCACCATGGAGGCCCCCAGATCGCCGCTGAACAGGATGCGGGACTGGGTGTCGTAGAACTGGAAGTTGCCCTCGGCATGGAGGAAGTGGGCGGGCACGGCGATGATGCGGGTGTCCCGCATGGGGACCACCATGCCCGGGTCGGGGATACCCAGGATGCGGCCCTCGGTGCGGTTCAAGGTGCAGAAATGCGGCACGAAGCGCTCCCACAAGGCCGATACGAAGACGGTGCACTGGGTGGCCGCCAACCACTTGTTGAGGGAGGCGACGATGTCCGGGTCCTGGTGGGAGGCGAAAATGTATTTCAAGTCCTTGAAAGGGAAATACTTATGCATCGCCATGAGCAGGGCGTTGTAGGTCATGTTGCCCGCCGGGTCGATGAGGGCCCCCTCGCCGTCGGAGACGATGAGGAACTGGTTGGCCTGTACCGCAGCGCCGCTGCTGTCATCCACCAAGTCGTTGAACATCAGGCAGACATGCCTGCCGTCGTTGTAAAGTTCAATGGCCATAGCCACCTCCTCCCATTCTTACCGTCATGTACATCATTGCCATCGGCTACGCCTATGTGATCTTCATGGTAACCCTGGTGATCATCATGGGGGGCGACTGGCTGAAGGGCGTGGCCATGGCCCTCTTTCTGGGCGTGCTGCCCCTGTGGGTGTTCGTGAAGGCCATGCCCCGACGTCGACGCCACGTAACGCTCCGCCAGGGTGCCCGCGCCCCAGACGGTGAGCACCCCCAGGCCGATGAGTAAGACCTGCTGGAGGGTATGGGCCAGTTCCACCCGCTTGTGCAGGCCGGGGATCAGGTCCGCCACCGCCACGTAGATCATGCCCGAGGCGGCGATGGCCAGCATGTAGGGCAGCAGTTCCCGCAGGTCCGCCAAGAGGAAGTAGCCGAACACGGCCCCCACCAGCATGGCCGCGCCGGACAGCAGGTTCAGCGCCAGGGCCCGGGCCTTGCTGTAGCCGGAATGGAGCAGGATGAGGAAGTCGCCCAGTTCCTGGGGCACCTCGTGGGCGGCGATGGCCAAGGCCGTCACCACGCCCAGCTTGATGTCCACCAGAAAGGCGGCGGCGATCATCACGCCATCCACGAAGTTGTGCACCGTGTCTCCCACGGTGATCATCATGCCGGAGCGGCCGTGGTCGTGGCCGTGGGAAGGGGCGCCGTGGGCCTCGCAATGTTCGGTGTGGCAATGGCGCCAGAGCACCAGCTTTTCCAGGATGAAGAAGCCCAGAATACCCGCCAGTACCACGCCGCCCATGGTCTGAAAATTGCCGGCGTGCTCCACGGCATGGGGCAGGATTTCCAGGAACACCGCTCCCAGCAGGGCACCGATGGCGTAGCTCACCATCACCGGCACCCATTCTGCCCGCATGCGCAGGGCCACGCTGGCCAGCAGCACGGAAAGCAGGCCGCCGCCGGCGCTGGCGAGGAGGATCATGGCGAGCAGGCTCATGGGAAGGTCTGAGAACGGCACGAAAGCAGGGGTGGGCATTCTACCCTTGCAACCAGATCAGGCTGGCCATGCGGCCCGTCACCTGCTCCCGGCGATAGGAGAAGAAGCGTTCCCGGTCCTTGAAGGTGCACAGGCCACCACCGTACACCCGTTCCACCCCCACGGCCGCCAGGCGGATGCGGGCCAGGGCGTAGAGGTCCGCCAGCCACTTGCGGGGGGCTTCATCCAGGGTGCCGGGCAGGACCGGCCGGAAAGCCACGCCCGCCAAGACATGTTGGCTGACGAAGGCCTCCCGCACTTCTTCGCCCACCTCGAAGACATCGGGGCCGATGGCCGCCCCCAGCCAGGCCAGGATGCCGCCCGGCGCCACACCCATGGCGCGGACGGTTGCCTCCAGCACCCCGCCCGCCAGGCCCCGCCAGCCGGCATGGACCGCCGCCACCACGCTACCGGCCTCGTCGCAGAACAGCACCGGCAGGCAGTCGGCGGTCTGCACCACGCACACCTGGCCGGTTTGCCGGGTCACGCAGGCATCCGCCGCAGGGGGGGTGTCCCCACCTGGGGACGGGGAGGCAACCCATTCGAACACCCGGTTGCCATGCACCTGGTTCAGCCACAACGGCTCGCCGGGCAAGTCCATCCGCAAAATATGGCGGTTTTCCGCCACCGCAGCCGGGTCATCGCCCACGTGGGTGGCGGTATTGAAGCTGTCGTAGGGCGGCCGGCCGACGCCGCCGGCACGGGTGGTCATGAAGGCGCGAACCCGTGACGGCGCGGGCCAGTCCGGGAGGATCCAGTCAGGATGCAAGGGGGGGCCTCAGGGAATCCAGCAGTGTCCGCAGATCGGCGGGGGGCGGTGCCTCCCATTCCAGGGCCTCGCCAGTGCGGGGATGCGCCAGACCCAGGCGCACGGCGTGCAGGGCCTGGCGGTGAAAGTGGGGCTGCAACGCCCTGCCCCGCCCTCCATACACCGGGTCCCCCACCAGGGGGTGACCAAGATGGGCCAGGTGCACCCGGATCTGATGGGTGCGACCCGTGGCCAGGCGGCATTCCACCCAGGCGCAGGTATCGTACTGCTCCAGCACGCGCCAGTGGGTCAGGGCCGGCTTGCCGTTGTGATTGTGCGCGGCCAGCACCGCCATCCGGGTGCGCTGGGTGGGATGGCGGCCGATGGGGGCGTCCACGTCTCCTTCCACGCGCTCGAACACCCCCCGGGCCACGGCCCAGTAGAGGCGCTTCACCGTGCGGGCCTGGAGCGCCCGCACCAGCCGGGTCTGGGCCTCCAGGGTCTTGGCCACCACCATGAGACCGGAGGTGTCCTTGTCCAGGCGATGAACGATGCCCGCCCGGGGCAGGCCCGCCGCCTGGGGGGTGTGGTGCAGCAAGGCGTTGAGCAGGGTGCCTTCCCAGTTGCCGGCACCCGGATGGGTCACCAGGCCCGGGGGCTTGTTGATGACCAGAATGTCGGCGTCCTCGTGGACGATGTCCAGGGTGATGGCTTCCGCCCGGTGGCAGGTCTCTTCTGGCAGGGGCTCCGGCTCCACCGCCACGGACTCGCCGCCCCAGACCTTCTGCTTGCGGCTGGCGAAGGTCCCGTCCACCCGCACCCGCCCGGCATCGATCCAGCCGGCCAGGCGGCTGCGGGAAAACTCGGGCAGCAGTTCCGCCAGACTCTGGTCCAGGCGGCGGCCGGCGTGCTCCGGGGGGAGGGTGAGGTGGCGAACGTCAGGCATGGGTCGGCGGGTATAATCCGCCGGTCTTTATGGGGATACCAATGTTGCGAATTCTAGCTTTGATCACGCTGCTCGGCGCCCTGACCGGCTGCGGCCTGCTGCCGGAACAGATCGACGAGACCCAGAACTGGTCCGCCTCCAAGCTCTATTACACCGCCAAGGATGCCCTGAATGGGGGCGACTATGAGAAAGCGGTGAAACTCTACGAGAAGCTGGAGGCCCGCTATCCCTACGGCGCCTTTGCCCAGCAGGCCCAGCTGGAGGTGGCCTATGCCTATTACCGCGACAACGAGCCTCTCTCCGCCGTGGCCGCCTGCGATCGCTTCATCAAGCTGCACCCCCAGCATCCCAACGTGGATTACGCCTATTACCTGAAGGGCCTGGCCAATTTCGTGGAGGACCAGAGCTTCCTGGCCAAATTCAGCGACCAGGACATGAGTGAGCGGGATCCCAAGGCCGCGCGGGAGGCCTTCGAGTCCTTCAAGCAGCTGGCCGAACGCTTTCCCGAAAGCAAATACACGCCCGACGCGGTGGCGCGCATGAAGTACCTGGTGAACGCCCTGGCGGCCCATGAAGTCCACGTGGGCCGCTACTACTACAAACGGGGCGCCTATGTGGCCGCAGCCAACCGGGGCAAGTACGTGCTGGAACACTATCAACAGTCTCCCGCCCTGGAAGAGGCCCTGGTGATCATGGCCCGCAGCTATGAAAAACTGGGCCTGAACGATCTGCGGGACGACACCCTGCGGGTGATCAAGAAGAACTTTCCCGACAGCCCCTACCTCACCGGCAAGGACCTGAAGAAGGATCGCCCCTGGTGGCGGTTCTGGGAGATCCAGAGCCGGGATTGAGGCCGAGGCGGGGATTCGGCCGTGGTTTCGCATGCCCTGACCGCCGCGCCTGACAGCGCCGCCACTTGGCTGCAGGCCCTGGCCGGGCAGTTCCCGGCGGACAAGTGGGAACTGCTGAACCAGGCAGTGGCCTGGCTGGAAGCCCATGGTGCCGAGGCCACCACCGACACCGGCGCGCCCCTGATCAGCCACGCCCTGGGCACGGCCAACATCCTGGCGGGCATGCAGTTCGACGCGGAAACCCTGGCCGCCGCCCTGCTCTGGGGGCTGCCGGACAAGGCCATCAAACGGGACACCCTGGCCAACCGCTTCGGCCCCCACTTGGCCACTCTGGTGGAAAGCGCCACCAAGCTGGCCCGCATGGACCACCTGTTCACGGAATTGAATGCGGAAGGCGGCCAAAGCGAGCCCCTCCGGCAGATGCTGCTGGCCATGACGGACGACATCCGCGTGGTGTTCATCAAGTTGGCGGAACGTACCCAGACCCTGCGGGAACTGGCCTCCGGGGACGAGGCCCAGCGCCGCAAGGTCGCCAGCGATGTGCGGGAGCTCTACGCCCCCCTGGCCAACCGCCTGGGGGCCTGGCAGCTCAAGTGGGAGCTGGAGGACCTGTCCTGCCGTTATCTGGAGCCGGAGACCTACCGCCACATCGCCAAACTGCTGGACGAGCGCCGCCTGGACAGGGAGTGGTACATCGACCACGTGGTGAAAGAGCTGGGTGAGGCCCTGAGGGCGGACGGCCTGTCGGGCTTCTCCATCACCGGTCGGCCCAAGCATATTTCCAGCATCCTCGCCAAGATGCGCAAGAAACATCTGTCCTTCGACGAGGTGTACGACGTGCGGGCGGTACGCATCCTGGTCCAGGACGTGAAGGACTGCTACCACGCCCTGGGCCTGGTGCACAGCCTGTGGCAGCCCATCCCCGGACAGTTTGACGACTACATCTCCCGCCCCAAGGGCAACGGCTACAAATCCCTGCACACCGCCGTGGTGGGTCCCGAAAACAAGGCCCTGGAGGTGCAGATCCGCACCTTCGACATGCATCAGGAGGCAGAAATGGGCGTGGCCGCCCATTGGCGTTACAAGGAAGGCGGCATGGGGGGGGACAAAGGGGGCGGCCTCCAGGACAAGATCGCCTGGCTGCGCCAGTTGCTGGCCTGGCGCCAGGAAGTGGGCGACAGCACGGAACTGGCCCAGCACTTCAAAAACGAGCTGTTCCAGGACGAGGTTTTCGTGCTCACCCCCCAGGGCAAGGTCATCGTCCTGCCTGCCGGGGCCACGCCCCTGGATTTCGCCTATGCCGTGCACACGGAGCTGGGCCACCGCTGCCGGGGCGCCAAGGTGGACGGCGCCCTGGTGTCCCTGGACACGCCCCTGGCCACGGGCCAGCGAGTGGAAATCCTCACCGTCAAGCAGGGCGGCCCCAGCCGAGACTGGCTCAACCCCCATCTGGGCGTGCTCAAGACCAGCCGGGCCAAGGCCAAGGTGCGGCAGTGGTTCAAGCAGCAGGACCTGGATACCCACATTCAGGAAGGCCGTGCCCTGCTGGAGCGGGAAATCCACCGCCTCAATCTCACCAACGTGAATCTGGAAAAACTGGCGGGCCGCCTCAAGTTCGCCAAGCCCGAGGACCTGTTTGCCGCCTTGGGCCGGGGCGACGTGTCCGCCACGCAACTGGACCGCACCCTGCACGACGAATTCGTGCCGCCCCAGGAGAAACCCCTGGTCACCGCCTCCAGGCGCAAAAGCGAGGCCGCCGGCGTGTTGGTGGCGGGAGAACCCGGCCTGCTGACCCAGATGGCGGGCTGTTGCAAACCCGCGCCCCCCGACCCCATCGTGGGCTACATCACCCAGGGCCACGGCGTCACCATCCACCGGGCAGACTGTCCCGTCATCCTGCACCTGCCGGAAGGACGGCAGGGACGCATCCTACAGGCCGGCTGGGGCGCCCAGGCCGGCGGTTTTTTTGCCGTGGACATGGAGGTGGTGGCGCGGGACCGCCCCGGCCTGCTGAAGGACGTGACCGAAATCCTGGCCCAGGAGAAAGTCAATGTGGTGCGGGTGAACACCCTGTCGCAGCAGGATATGGCCTTCATGGAGTTCACCCTGGAGGTGGCGGACGTGGCCCAGCTCACCCGCTGCCTGGCCCGCATCGGCCATGTGCGGGGCGTGGATGTGGCCCGCAGGAAGTAGGCGGGCACGATCACCGTCCGGGCTGCTAGCCAAGCGCCGGAATATCAGGATATTCTTGTCACAAATATGCAAACCATGCCGAGGAGGCCATCGTGCACGCGAAACCCTTTTCCATTGCGCTCGCGCTGATGCTCGCCGGGTCGACACCGCTGGCGGCCGCGGATGATTACACCGCCCGGGAGATTCGCCAGCCCATCGTCGTCACCGTCAAGGAGCGCAATCAGGTCCTGTTCGAGATGCGGGAACTGTTGCACGGCCTATTCAATCTGCACCTGGCCCTGTCCAAGCAGGATTTCAAGGGGGCGGCAGTGGCGGCCCGTCCCATCGGCGCCTTGCTGGACAAGATCCCCGCCTCGTTGCGGGAGCGCCTGCCGGAGGAATACGTCCAGATCGGCATCGCCATGAAGGAATCCTTCGGGCAGCTGGCCCGGGTGGCCGAGGAGAAAAAGGACATGTCGGCGGTGCAGGCCCAGCTGGCGGAAAGCATGACCTACTGTTCCGGCTGCCACGACAGCTACCGCTTCGAAGTCCCCACCGTCAATCCCGGCAAGAAATAGTCACCGAATAGTCACCGACCGCCCAGCAGCCAGGCGGCCACCTCCAGGTCCCGGGGGTAGGTGACCTTCAGATTGGTCAGGTCGCTCTCCACGAGCCGTGGAGACAAACCCAGGGCCTCCAATGCCGAGGCCTCATCGGTCACCCCGGTGCCGGCCTGGAGCAGGGCCCGGGTCAGCAGGCCGTGGCGGAACATCTGGGGCGTCTGAGCCCCCCAAAGCTTGTCCCGGGATATGGTTTCCCTGATGCGCCCCCCCTCCCCTTCCCGCTTCAGGGTATCCGCCACCGGCGCCGCCAGAATGCCGCCCACGGCATCCCCGTCCACCTCCGCCAACAGCTTGTCCAGCAAGGCGCGGGACAGACAGGGCCGGGCGGCGTCGTGCACCAGCACCCAATCCTCGGCGCCCACCTCGCCGGCCATGCTCTTCAGGCCATTGAGCACACTCTCCGCCCGGGTGGCGCCCCCACGGCGCAGGACAGTCAGACGGGAAAAGGCGGACCAGTCGTAGCCGTCCCACCAGCCGTCCTCGGGGGAGATCACGACATATACCCGGGCGATGGCCGGATGGGCGTCGAAGACGCGGATGGCATGCCAGATCATGGGTCGCCCGTGGATGTCCAGGTATTGCTTGGGATGTTCGGCGCCCATGCGGGCGCCCACGCCGGCGGCGGGCAAAAGAGCAAAGTGGCTGGACATGGTTGTGTCTGATGTGGAGTGCCCTAAATTTTAATTGAGCGCACCCATTCGAGAGGGAGACCGGAATGATGAACGCAAGACCCCCCGCGGTGGCGGGCCTCTTCTATCCAGCCGAACCCGACGTTTTGCGCGGGGAAGTGGCCCGCTACCTGGCGGAGGCACAGGAATTCCCCTATCGGCCCAAGGCCCTCATCGTGCCTCATGCCGGATATATCTATTCAGCCCCCATCGCCGCCAGCGCCTATCGGCTGCTGGAGCCCCTGGGGGGGCAAATCAGCCGGGTGGTGCTGCTGGGGCCCGCGCACCGGGTGTGGGTGAGAGGTCTGGCCCTGCCGGGCGTGGAGGCCTTCGATACGCCCTTGGGCACCATTCCCCTGGACCGGGAAGCCATGGATGCCATCGCTGGCCTGCCCCAGGTGGAAACCCTGACCGCCGCCCATGCCAGGGAGCATTCCCTGGAGGTGCAACTGCCTTTTCTGCAGGAGGTGCTGGGCACCTTCAAGCTGGTGCCCCTGGTGGTGGGCGGGGCCACGCCCCAGGAGGTGGCGGAGGTATTGGAGCGGCTTTGGGGGGGCGATGAAACCCTCATCGTGGTGAGTTCCGACCTGTCCCACTATCTGCCTTATCAGGCCGGCGGCCATGTGGACAAGGCCACGGCCCGGGCCATCCTGGACCTGCGTACCGATCTGGTGGGGGAGCAGGCCTGTGGCGCTCATCCCATCAACGGCCTGTTGCTGGCCGCCAGGCATCACGGGCTTCGGCCCCATCTCCTGGACCTGCGCAACTCCGGCGACACCGCCGGCGACCGGGACCGGGTGGTGGGTTATGGGGCCTTCGCCTTCACGGAGACACAATGAACACCTCCGAGAAAGGGCGTCTGCTTACCACCCTGGCCCGGCAGGCCATCGCCGCCAGGTTCGGCCAAACGGTGCAACGCCCCACCTTGCCCGAGTGGCTGTTTCAGCCCGGGGCGACCTTCGTCACCCTGACCCAGGGCGGCCAGTTACGGGGCTGCATGGGTACCCTGGAGGCCCATCGCCCCTTGCTGGAGGACCTGGAACAGAACGCCCTGGCCTCCGCCTTCGGCGACCCTCGCTTCCCACCCCTGGATGAAAACGAGTTGCCCCATACCCGGGTAGAGGTGTCCATCCTCTCCAGGCCCGAGCCCATGCATTTCAGGGACGAGGCGGACGTCTTGGCGCAGCTGCGTCCGGGGGTAGATGGCGTGATCCTGGAGGCGGGCTGGCACCGGGCTACCTTCCTGCCCCAGGTGTGGGAACAGTTGCCTGATCCTGCCGAATTCATGGCCCATCTGAAACGCAAGGCGGGGCTGCCCGCGAACTACTGGTCCGACGACGTGCGCCTGTCCCGTTACACCGTGGAAAAGTACAAGGAAGCAACACCATGACCATTGCCGAATCCCATTACCCCGCCCGCTGGTGGCACGACTTGGGCGATGGGCGTATCCAGTGCGACCTCTGCCCCCGGGACTGCAAGCTCCATGAAGGGCAAAGAGGCGCCTGCTTCGTGCGCAAGATGGAAGGCGGGCGCATGATCCTCACCACTTATGGGCGCAGCTCCGGTTTCTGCGTGGATCCCATCGAGAAGAAGCCCCTGAACCACTTTTTCCCCGGCACCTCGGTGTTCTCCTTCGGCACCGCCGGCTGCAACCTGGCCTGCAAGTTCTGCCAGAACTGGGACATCTCCAAGTCCTGGGACATGGACCGGCTCATGGACGCCGCCAGTCCCGAGCAAATCGCCCGGCGCGCCAAGGACATGGGCTGCCTGAGCGTGGCCTACACCTACAATGATCCCGTCATCTTCGCCGAGTACGCCATGGACACCGCCCAGGCCTGCCACGCCCTGGGTCTGAAGAATGTGGCCGTCACCGCCGGCTTCATGCACAAGGCGCCCACCGTAGAGTTCTATGCCCACATGGACGCGGCCAACGTGGACCTGAAGGCCTTCACGAACGATTTTTATGTCAAATACTGTGCCGGGCAGTTGCAGCCCATCCTGGACACACTGGTCTACCTGGTGAAGGAAACCCGGGTCTGGGTGGAGATCACCACCCTGCTCATCCCCACCCTCAACGACTCGGACGGGGAAATCCGCCGGCTGTCGGAATGGATATTCAAGGAACTGGGACCCGACGTGCCCCTGCACTTCTCCGCCTTTCACCCGGACTGGAAAATGCAGGACCTGCCCCCCACCCCACCGGCCACGCTCACCCGGGCCCGCAGGATTGCCCTGGAGGCCGGGCTGCATTACGTCTACACGGGCAACGTCCACGACCCGGAAGGCGGCACCACCTACTGCCCGAAATGCCACACGCCCCTCATCGTGAGGGACTGGTATGAGATTCCCGAGTATCACCTGACGGACGATGGGCGCTGCCCCCACTGCGGCACGGCCATCGCCGGTCGCTTCCGGCCTTTCGAGACGGCCTTCGGATCACGACGGATACCGGTGGCCATGGGGATGTAGCCGCGCCGTCGGCCAGTGTAGGTCAATCCGCGCTGGCCAGCAGGGTCTGGCTGGGGACGGTGTGCTGCTTGCGCGCATCGATGCGCTTGGCCCGCTGGCTCAACGCGGCCACCAGTTCTGGCTCCTTCACGGCCCGGATCATGGCGTGGCGGGCATCTTCCACCACGGGGCCGGACGGGGCACTGGTCTGGAGGGTGCTCACCTGGGCGGCGGCCATGAACAGCAAGACAACGAGATTCTCGGAATACATGGTGGACCTCCTGCAAGGCATCCCGGCACATGCCGGACGATGCGTACCTTAGGTTTTCCGCCAAGTCGCCGTTACTGACTCAGTTGCAACCGGGCCGGCCAACGGGCGAGGCCAAGCGGGTGCACCAACCCGGTTGGTGGTGAAGGCCCCCGGGGCCCACTAACCTGAACACCGTGAGTCGTGATGAGGAGGAAATTCCATGCCTTTCCTGCAAGAACAGTGGCAGGCCCAGAGCCGCCAGCTCAACCCCCGCCGCCGCTACAGCAGCCAGCGGGAATTCGAGGCGGACTGGGTGGGGGGGCTCCGACGCCGCCACGGGCTGTCCCAAGAAGCCCTGGCAGTACTGGCCAGCGTATCCGTCACCACGGTGCAGAACTGGGAAAACCCCGCCAGCCGCAAGCATATCGCCGCCCATAACCAGGACCGCCTGCGGGACATCGACCGGGAACTGTGGATCAAGTCCCACGTGACCCTGCTGGAGCCCTGCCCCCCCTTCATCCGGGCCCTGTATGACCTGCTCACCGCCAACAAGGACGACAGCGCCCAGGGGCTGGCGGACTACCTCCTGGCCACCTTGCCCCACACCGATCCGGAACGCCCACGCCTGTTGCATTGGGCGGGCCTGGCCCACAGCATCGCCGACCCCTTCTCCGCCAAGGCGCGGGAGTACCAGAACGCAGCCCTCAAGGCCCTGGGCCACAGCGGCAACGGCCTCTCCGCCGCCATCGAGAACGAGATCCTGGGCAGCCAGTTCGAGGATCTAGTGAACCAGCCGGACAGCGAGGACAAACACCAGCGTGGCTGGTACCTCATGGAAGCCTGCCAGCGCCTCTACGCCCGGGATCAGCACCCGGCCTACAAGTGGAACGCCCTGGAAGTGGCCTGCCGCACGCCTCTCAGCAAGGAGGTGCAGTACGGCCTGCTGCGGGAACTATCGGAAATCCTGGGCAGCGCGGCGGTGAAACGCAGGGTCATGAGCGACGATGCCTACGAGGCGGTGCGGGAGGCCTATGCCCAGCCCAGCACCTCCGATGCGGTGAACTGATGCCTGGAGGACAGAACATGACCACCAAGCTCATCCCTCTCACCGCTTTGTTGCTAATGCTGAGCAGCCCGACCTTCGCCGCACCGGCGACGGAGCCGGCCGGCAAGGTGCAAGGCATCCAGCCATCGGACCGGACCGCCCCGGCGCCCCAGCCACCCCAACAGCTCGCCTGGCAACGGGTGGGGGCTCCCATCAGCCAGGAAACCTGACCACCAGAGGGCGCAAACAGTTCGACACGGCCAGGCCGGCGATGCCTGGCTTTTTTTGCCGGGTGCCGACGCCAGCCTTGCCGAGCCGGGCAGCATGGTCTAGCCAGAAATAAATTACCGAGAAATTCACTCGGTTATTCCGCGGCTCAGTCTGGCCCTGCACACTTCAGGAGGAGCAATATGACATCACCCACCCTCAAATTCACACATATCGGTGCCGTTGCACTGGCGGTGAACGATTTCGAACGCGCCATCGATTTTTACACGAACACGCTATCTCTTCCCCCCGCTTACGAGGAAGGCAAGCGCGTTGGCAACCAGATCGGTGACACGGTGCTGATGTTCAAAACCGACTGGTACGCAAAACCCTCCGACAACCTGAATCCCCGCCTCACTCTGGAGACCGAGAACGCCTTGGACACGGAAGCCGCGCTCCGCGCCAAAGACGTGGTGATCACGGATACAGTCGCGCCTTATGGGGCATTCCTGGTGGGTGGTTTCCTCGATAGCGAAGGAAACAAACTGTGGTTCTGTTCCAAACAGCCTCCTGCCTGATCACCTTGGCTGGTCGGCGGGGAAGATCCATTGCCGAGGCTCTAGTTTAAACCCAGATTGTCCATTAGGACGCGCGAAGATGGCGCGGCGGTTTTCGAGTGGATTCGCGCGCGGGGGGGAGCCAATAGCCGAGTCTATTGGCGACGAGCACGGGCGCGAAGACGCCGAAAAGCGACTGCCAGGGCGCGCGTAGGCCCGTAGGGCCGCCTAATGGACAATCTGGGTTAAAACAGCCAGACAAACACCCCCAGCAGCCCTGACAGCAGCAGACTGCTGGTCAGTGGAAAGACATAGCGGCCATGGCGGCCCCTGAATTCGAAATCGCCAGGCAGACGCCCGACCCCCAGGCGGCGCAGCCAGGGGGCCAGCAGGCCACTGAGCAGGAGTCCCACCAGCAGGGTCAACAGCCACTTCAGCATGATTCCCCCTATTCCCCCCGGGCCTTGCCTCCCAGCCTTTTCCGATAGGGATGGGCGGCCTTGGGCGCGGGTGGGTGACGTGGCGGACGAAAGGCCTCTTCCCGACCCTGGCCCCCCTCCTCCCCCCGGCTCTTGCGGGCCGTGGTCTTGCTCACAGGGGCCTTTTCCAGGCCGCACCACTGCATGAGCGCAGCCACTTCCGCCTCTGCCAGTTCCTCCCGCATGCCCCGTTTCAGACGCGGCGGCATGGCGATGGGGCCGTAGCGCACGCGGATGAGGTGGCTGACGGTGAGGCCCAGGTGTTCGAACAACCGGCGCACCTCCCGGTTGCGGCCTTCCTTGATGATCAGGTGATACCACTGGTTGATCCCCTCGCCACCGGCGGGGACGATGCTTTCCACGTTGGCCACGCCATCCTCCAGGGCCACGCCCTGCAGTAGGGCATCCGTCTGTTCCTGGGTCAGGCTACCGACGATGCGCACGGCATATTCCCGTTCCACTTCGTAGCGGGGGTGGGACAGGCGATTGGCCAACTCGCCGCTGGTGGTGAAGATGAGCAGGCCCTCGGTGTTGAAATCCAGCCGCCCCACGCTCACCCAGCGTCCACCCCGCACGCCCGGCAGGCCGGCGAACACGGAAGGACGACCTGCCGGGTCGTCCCTGGAGACGATCTCCCCTTCCGGCTTGTGGTACAGCAGCACGCGGGGCATTTGCTTTTTCCAGGCGAGGCGCACCAGCTTGCCATTGACCTTCACCAGGTCGCCGGGCTTGACCCGGTCCCCCACCTTGGCGGGCAGGCCGTTGACGCTGACCCTGCCTTCGCTGATGAGTTGCTCCATGTCCCGGCGGGAGCCCATACCGGCGGCGGCCAGGGCCTTGTGGAGCTTTTCGCTTTGTTCTTCGAGGACTTCGGAGTCGGCCTCCAATGGGCGGCCCCTGTAGGGATGGCGTGGCATGGTGTGCAAAATGGTTTTGGGTAGGGGACGGTATTATTAGTCACCGTTGAGAGGGTGTCTACAAAATAAATTATAATAGTGGCATCCTTTTCTGCCGGAGCCGCCATGTCCCGCCCAGGAAGACCACCAAAGCTGACTCCCGAACATCGGCAGACCTTGCAAGCCATGGTGAGCGA
>Ga0272446_1003607_pt1 | contig 19289 bp, 19 predicted proteins | sample YNPCB0061_FD_194587 | JGI IMG/M metagenome (GOLD analysis project Ga0272446, IMG submission 194587) | Hot spring microbial mat communities from Yellowstone National Park, WY, United States - YNP-CB-006-1 | ecosystem: Environmental > Aquatic > Thermal springs > Hot (42-90C) > Sediment | place...
AATTCCTTCAGAAAAGTTAAATAAGATATACGAAGCATTCCAGCATCAGCAATTTCATTTAATGAAATTTTCTATACCTGAATTTAAAGATCAGTTTCAAGCAAATATTCATGATGTTCAACAAACCGGAAAATTAATTGATTCTTTATTGATTGAATTTAAAAATGTTGCTACGGATGAAAACATAAAGAAATATTCAGATGATATAGAAAAAACATTTAAAGAGTACAACAATCTTGTTGTTGATGCAACATTAAGTGCAGCTGCGATGCAGGATTTTGAAATGGCTTCAACTATTGCAGCGACAAGCGGTGATGAAATTGGAAACAGACTTAGAGCAAACATTCAAAACATCTTTGATTATCTCAACGTAAAAAAAGAAAGTCTCGACCAATCAACAAACAATATTCTTACTCTTTCAATTTACTTTATTGCATTTATGGTTGTTGTAGGAACTATTTTGTTTTTTATAACATTCGGAAAAACAATTCCTTCTCTTGTTAAGCCGGTGAACATAATGCTTGCCGCTATTGAAAAGTTTTCTGTCGGAGATTTTCAGGAAGCTGTTGATTATAAACAATCTGATGAATTTGGTCAGATTGCAAATGGATTGAATAAACTCAGAGAAGCAACATTAGAAAAAATTAAAGCCGCTGATAGAATAGCTGAAGGTGATTTAAATGTAGAAATAAATGTTCTCTCAGAGCAGGATTGTTTGTCAAAAAGTTTCAATAAAATGAAGGATAATATTTCCTATCTGATAACTGAAGTTCAGTTCCTGATTGAATCACTTTCTGAAGGTAAAAGCCGCACCCGCGCTAATGCAGAAAAACTAATGGGAGCTTATAAAGAAATTCTTTTAGGATTCAACAAAGCTCTTGATGAAATTTATACTCCATTAGCAGATGCAATGGAAGTTCTTAGAAAAATTTCAGCCGGTGATTTGACTGTTAGATTGACGAAAGAATATAAAGGCGATCATCAGCTTATTAAGACAAGCATAAATCAGGTTACTGATTCATTAAGTACAGCAATCACTCAGGTTACAGAAGCAGTTGAATCAACTGCTAGTGCAGCTAATCAAATATTATCCAGTACTGAAGAAATGGCTTCCGGTGCACAGGAACAATCACAGCAAACTGCGGAGGTTGCAAATGCAGTTGAAGAGATGGCAAAAACAATTATAGAAACCACGAGAAATACTGTAGCGGCAGCAGAAGCATCCAAAAGTGCCGGTGAGGTTGCCCGTGATGGTGGAATAGTTGTACTTGAAACAATTGAAGGAATGAAACGCATTGCTGATGTTGTGAAAAAAAGTGCAGATACTGTTACGCAATTAGGTAAAAATAGTGATCAGATTGGTGAAATAATTCAGGTTATTGAAGATATTGCAGATCAGACAAATCTTCTTGCACTTAATGCGGCTATAGAAGCTGCAAGAGCAGGTGAACAGGGAAGAGGTTTTGCTGTCGTTGCAGATGAAGTAAGGAAATTAGCTGAAAGAACTACTAAAGCAACAAAAGAAATTGCCTCAATGATTAAACAGATTCAGAAAGATACAAAGTGGGCTGTTGAAGCAATGAATGAAGGAAAAAATGAGGTAGAAAAAGGAAAAGAAAAAGCCGAGCAAGCGGGAAGATCTCTTGAAAAAATTATTGTTGAGTCCGAAAGAGTTGTTGATATAATTTCTCAGGTTGCTGCTGCAAGCGAACAGCAATCGAGTGCATCCGAGCAAATAAGTAAAAGTCTGGAATCAATTTCAAATGTAACACATCAGAGTGCAGCCGGCATTCAGCAAATTGCTCGCGCTGCTGAAGAACTTAATAACCTAACTTTAAATTTGCAAAATCTTGTTTCAGCTTTTAAGATAGAAAAAGTCGATGAGTTTAATAAAAGGCAGGGGAGAGCCAGGGGGAGAGAAGAAAAAGGTGAGATGTTTGTTAAACATAACGGAACATTTCACTTTAAATAACTCATTCTCTTCTTGAGAGGGGTGAACTATCACCCCTTTTTTATTTTGTTCAAATACTCTCACTTGGCTAATAATAATCAGTATAAAAAAATTTTTGTGTATGTAATTGATTTTTTTACATAATTCTGACGGCACTAAAATTGTCAAAGCAGGTTGATAGTTAAGTAAGAATTTTTAACTGAATGACAGAAATGAAAATATCAATTGCAGAATTAGATCGAATCTTTCAATCTGATGATATTAACACTCAGATTGAATTTTTGGATGAGCTTAAGTGTGAAGAATACGATCCAAACATCGCAGCTCACCTGTGTTCTTATCTGCAAAAAAAAGATAAGGGATTAAGAAGTGCTTTAAGCCATTTCTTCATTCAGCATAAATGTTATCTGGTTGCTGATAAACTTACCGAATTTATTTCCTCAGATGACATTAGTCTTAGAAATATTGCAGGTGAAATTTTGATTTCCTACGGAGGATTTGCAGTTGATTCACTCATTAAGTTTTTGAAGAAGACAAAAGATGCTATTGACTTAAAATTTGCCGCAGATATTCTAGCTGAAATTCACGATAAAAAAGTTGAACAAGCAGTACTTGAGCTTATTAAACAAACTGATAATGAAAATGTTCTCATCTCATATATTGAAGCTTTAGGTAATAACAGAAGTGTTCAATCGGTTGATTTATTGATCCTGCTTTATAATCAGAATGAAATTCTAAAACCTTATATCATCAATGCTTTGGGGAAAATTGGTACGGTAAAAGCTTTTAATTTTATACTTCAGCAATACAATGATGAAGATGATTTGGTGAAATATATGATTATTGAAAGTCTTGGTGATATCGGCAACGAAGAATCATTTTTCTTTCTGTTATCAGAACTTCAAAATGTAACAACTCCATTTATACCTCCTATTGTTGAAGCTGTTTACAAACTTCATGTTCGATATGGTTTTGATATTCCATTTGATGAAAAAGTAAAACGAGCATTACTAATTATGCTCAATCATAAAGAAGCAGACTACAGAAAAGTTGGTGCTAAGTTATTGGATGAGTTTGATGATTCGGAAATAATATCTGAAGCATTGAAACATTATGGAACAGACAGTGAATTTGATGGAGTAATTTATCACAAATTATTACTGAACAAAGAATTGGTATTAAAGCATGTAAACAATCTCATTAAAACCGATACACCCAATCTTTCAAGTCTCTTAAAACTTCTTGATGAATTCATTCAACACGAACCAAAAGTGATTAAAGAGATTGATAAAATTCAATTGCACAGACTAATTGATTCAATTTCAAGATGCTTAAAACACACAGATGAAATAGTGAGATTATATGCGGTTGAACTTCTTTTTAAGCTCGATATTGAAACTGCAATTCTGTTTCTCGATGATGAATTTCTGAATGAAAATTTCTGGATTAAAATAAGATTAACTGAATTGCTTGAAGATATAAGTCATCCCGCTGTTTATGATTTTCTTGAAAAACTTTCTGAAGATGAAAATGAAATGGTAAGTGAAAGGGCAAAAGAAATTTTATTTATGAAAAAAAATAGTAACTGAGAACTGAATCTTGAAAATTAAAGCCACAAATAATTTGAACACGACAGAATTTTTTACTACTAAAAATTCTGAGAAACTTTTTGTTGAAATGCCTGTGGAAATATTCAGACAATGGCGGGATTTTATTTATGAAAAAACCGGCATCTATTTTCAAGATAACAAAAAGTACTTGCTTGAAAGCAGATTGATGAGTCGCTTGCTTCATCTTAAAATGAGTAGCTACCAGGAGTACTTAAATTTTGTGAAAGCAGCACCACAAGGAAGATACGAACTACGATATCTGTATGATGCTATCACCATTAATGAGACTTTTTTCTTTAGAAATCAGGCACAACTTGATGCATTAGTATTAAAAGTTATTCCCGAAATTATTTCTGAAAAGAAAAAACTTAACCAAAACAAAATAAGAATCTGGAGCGCTGCAGTTTCATCCGGTGAAGAAGCTTATTCAATTGCAATGATGATTAATGATTTGATTTCAAATAAATATCCTGACTTTGAATTTGAAATAATGGGAACTGATATAAGCAACACTGCATTGGAAGCTGCTGTAAGAGGAATTTACAGCGAATATTCAGTTCGAAATGTTCCGATACAATTTCTGAAAAGATACTTCAGAAAAATTGATAGCTATTACGAAATATCTCCAATGATTAAAGGAATGGTCGATTTCAAATTCCTTAATCTTTACGAAGATGTAAGTATGATCGGTGTAAATAACATTGATGTTATTTTCTGTGCAAATGTATTAATCTATTTCGATCAAAATTCGAAAATAAAAGTGATAAATAGTCTTTATCGTGCTCTGAATAAGCATGGATATTTATTTATAGGTTATTCTGAATCGCTGCACGGAATAAGTAAAGCTTTTAAGATTATAAGTTTTCCTAAAACAATCGGATATAAGAAGGAGTAAAAGCGGTGAAAAAAACCATAATGGTGGCAGATGATTCACCGATAATAAGAAAATTAATTTCATTCTCACTTTCCATTAAAGGATATGAGATAATAAGTGTTAATGATGGAATGGAAGCATTAGAAACTCTTCCAAAAGAGAATATTGATTTGATAATTACGGATTTGAATATGCCGAATGTTGACGGCTTTGAACTCATAAAAGCTGTTCGTTCAAATGATGATTTAAAGTCAACTCCAATAATTGTGCTTTCAAATCTTTCAGAGACTGATGACATTGAAAAGGCGCTTGAGTTTGGTGCCGATTCATATCTCATTAAACCTTTTGAGCAGAAAACGATAATTAATGAAGTTTCAAAATATTTAAACTAAACGGAGCTGTTATGAACCTTAAATTCTTAGTCGTTGATGATTCAGTTACAATGCGTCGTATTGTAATTAACTCACTCGCAAATCTGAACTACCTTGATTATGTGGAAGCAACTGACGGAAAAGATGCATTGGCTAAACTTGAATCAGATCCTGAAATAAATTTTGTTATCACTGATTGGAATATGCCTGAAATGTCTGGTTTGGAATTAGTGAAAGCAATTCGAGCCGATGAAAGATTCAGTGAATTGCCTGTTTTAATGGTTACCACAAGAGGTCTTAAGAATGATATAATTGAAGCTCTTAAAGCGAGAGTGAATAATTATATCCTGAAACCTTTTACTCCTCAGGTGCTTCGGGAGAAAATTGAACAGATTCTTTCAACAACAATCACGGAGAAATAGATGAATTCAGAAGCAGTAATGACCAGATTGTTTGAGAAGCTGAACGATCTGAAGTCAATATTTTTATACTCCGAAAAATTAATTCCTGTCATACAAAGCTTAATTGATTTTATGCGGGATACAATTCCTCTTTTGGAAAATATCAATCACTCAATTGCTGATAGTGCAGCTAAAATTCCGAAAGTCAGTCATCAGATTAACAATGTAACCAACGCAACTGAGCTGGCTACCAATGAAATTCTTGATTTGGTAGATAAGATGCTGAACGAAACTCAACACTCAGAGTCAATGCTTGAAAGATTGCTTGAACTTGAACAGGAAAAAGCTGAACTTATTCGCGAAGTTGCAATGGAATCAAACTCACCAAAAGCAGCAGAGTTATTGCAGAAATATGATGAGAAATATGACAACACAGCCAGACTTGAAGTTATGCTTGGTGTTATAAAAAACATAAAAGAATATGCAAACAACATCACAATCTCTCTGCAGGTTCAGGATATTACTTCACAACAGCTTGCCGCAGTTAATCATTTGATTGATTCAGTACAGAAAAAGCTTGGCTCATTGATTCACGATATTGAAAAGACCCAACTAAAATCTGCTGACGATCTGCATATTCCTTACGAAGAAAGTATGACATTTGATCCAAATGCAAGATATCAAAACAGATTTTCATCTCAGCAAATGGTTGATGATGTTATGTCAAAGAAAATCAGTCCGGCAACTCAGGAAGAAATAGATAAATTGTTTCATAAAGAATGAGCGATACATTAGTAAATTCAATGCTCACTGATCCCGAAATGAGGGAGATAGTTGAGAGCTTTCTCGTCGAGTCGAAAGAAATTGTTGACTCACTTGATCTGGATTTAATTGAACTAGAAAAAAATCCAACAGATGAAAATCTTTTAAATAAAGTTTTTCGTTCTTTTCATACGATTAAAGGTTCATCAGGATTTTTGAATCTTACAAAACTTACTGCTCTAACACATCGCTGTGAAGACATACTGAATAAGCTCAGAAAGAAAGAAGCTGCACTTAATTCTGAAATTATGGATTCAATTCTGATTGGATACGATAAAATGAAAGAGCTGCTTCAATCAATTGAAAATAACCATAATGAAGATGTTGACATTGAAAGTGTTATAACTAAACTTCAGTCAACTTTAAATGGAATTTCAAACAGGCAGGAAGAAAGTTCTGCTCAGCAAGTTGAAGAAAAACCCAGGCGTGGAAGAAAGAAAAAGAATGATAAAAAAAATGTAGAGGTGAAAACTTCAGAGGTAATCAAAGAACAAAAGGAAGGCGTTGAAAGTAAAACTTCACAAGTAACCGAACAAAAAACAGAAAGTGAACACAATTCATCTGAGAATAAAAAATCTGATAATACAATTCGTGTTGATGTTGAAAAACTTGACGACCTTTTGAATATGGTTTCTGAACTTGTACTTGGCAGAAATCGTCTTGCTCAAATTAATCTTGATGTATCACGGGAATTTGAAGGAACCCAACTTGCAAGAGAGCTTGAAGATACGACTAAGCTGATTGATATGATGACCAATGAACTTCAGCAGCTTGTTATGAAAACAAGAATGGTTAAGATTGGTAAAGTCTTTAATAAGTATCCGCGACTTGTTAGAGACTTATCTAAAACAGCAAACAAAAAGATTAATTTGATCATTGAAGGAGAAGAAACTGAACTTGATAAAACTCTTATTGAAGAAATAAATGATCCGCTTGTTCATATAATCAGAAACAGTATTGATCACGGAATTGAAAAGGAAGAAGACAGGATTAAAGCAGGTAAAAATCCTGTTGGTACAATAAAACTTAAAGCAGAGCACGAAGGGAACAACATTCTTATCACAATAGAAGATGATGGAAAAGGAATTGATCCTGAAGTAATTAAATCAAAAGCAATCAGCAAGGGATTGATATCAAGAGAAAAAGCAGATGAACTTTCTAAACAGGATTTGTTGAATCTGATTTTTTTGCCGGGATTTTCTACAGCTGAAGTTGTTACTAATATTTCAGGCAGAGGAGTTGGAATGGATGTAGTTAAAACCAATGTTACAAAATTAAGAGGAATGATAAATCTGGAATCAACGATTGGCTTAGGAACGAAGATTCAAATCAAACTGCCGCTTACTTTGGCAATAATCAGTGGAATGGTTGTGAAGGTTGATAGTGAACAATTTGTTATTCCTCTTAATTCTGTAATTGAAGTAATAAGGGTTCATTCAGAAAATATTTACACTATAAATAATAAGCCGGTAATAAAACTTCGGGATAGAATCATTCCGTTAATCTCTTTGCGTGAAGTAGTATTAAACAGAAAAAATGAATCAACAGAAAATATCTGGCAATATGTTGTAATAGTTGGAATTGCAGAACGACAAGTAGGAATTGAAGTTGATGAATTGCTCGGACAAAAAGAAATTGTTATAAAATCTCTTGGCTCATACATTGGAAGAGTTCCAGGCATTGCAGGCTCTACAATTATGGGCGATGGTACTGTTATCTTAATTCTCGATATAAACGAATTGATAAATAAAACTCAACATGACAGTAAATAACAAAATAAAAGTTTTAGTTGTTGATGATTCTGCATTTATGCGCAAGACACTTACCTTTATGCTCGAAAGTGCTGGTGATATTGAAGTTGTTGCAACAGCAAAAGATGGACTTGAAGGTTATGATCTGATAAAAAAAATTCAACCTGATATTGTTACTTTGGATTTCGAAATGCCTAAGATGAATGGATTAGAAACACTTGAAAAGATAATGGCGGACTGTCCTTTGCCGGTTTTAATGGTCAGTTCTTATACAACTGAAGGTGCTGAAGTAACAATTAAAGCTCTGTCGCTTGGTGCCGCAGATTTTTTACCTAAAGAGCCGAGCAATATTTCTACCGGCATAATGAAAATAAAAGATGAACTGATAGAAAAAGTAAGAAGTATTTATAAACAAACTTCTATTGCAACCAGATTAAAAAGAATTTCATCAATTGTTGTAGGTGAAGAAAAAAGACAAACACAAATAACAAAAAGTAAAGTTTGGTTTCCGAAGTTTGATATCAAAGCAATTCTTATAGGCATTTCAACGGGAGGACCATTATCACTTCAAAAAGTAATTCCTCACTTGTATGCACACTTACCAGTTCCGGTAATAGTTGTACAGCATATGCCACCGATGTTTACAAATTCATTGGCAGAAAGATTAAACAAGCTTAGTGAAGTTACTGTTAAAGAAGCTTCAGATGCTGATATTCTGCAACCAGCAAAAGTCTATTTCGCTCCAGGTGGTAAACATTTGTTTGTTAATCAAACTGCGGGAAAGGTGACTATAAAAATTTCAGAAAATCCCGATAATACATTGTACAGACCTTGCGTAGATGTTTCTTTAAATTCGATGATTGATGTTTATGGTAAATCGGTTCTTCCGATTATTATGACGGGAATGGGCAAAGATGGTTTGGAAGCGGTCAGAAGACTTAAACAGCTTGGTGGTTTTGTGATAGCACAGGATGAGGAAAGTAGTGTTGTTTACGGAATGCCTCGTGCTATAGTTGATAACGATCTGGCAGATTTAGTTTTACCTTTAGATAAAATCGCTTTTCAGATAAATAATATATTTAATCGTGAGTTAGCTTATGCAGGAAATGTTGTTTGAAATAATAAATTCAAATGGATTAAAAAGCGGAAAGAATGTAATAAAGTCCGAAGAACTTCATCTAGAAGGAAAGACAAAGATTTCCTTCGAAGAAGATGATATTGACGGAATAAAAATCGTACTTAATAAGGATGAAAATAACAATGTCCGCGAAATAAAATTTATTTGCAGCTGCGGACAAACAAAGTCAATCATTCTGGATTACGGCGAATAGTTTTACGCATAGCATAGCTCCCTCCGATGAGCCGCCTTACTTCGGTGAGGCGGTTCCTCTCTCTAATTTTTAATTTCAACTTTTCAATTTCTCTAAACGCTAAAATTATTTTCATCAACTGGTTTAATGAGTAATAACTAACAGTTGTTTATAATTAGCCAACTGATCTGTACTTAGATCAAAAAAACTTCTTCTAATGAAACCAATTTACGTGGTATCATATTTGTCACTGCCATACCAAAACAGGTTTAAGGTAATGAATACACCGACAATAAAACTTCTGGAAAAATTTATTGACTACTGTTCAGTCAAGAACAAAGTTATAAGCAAAAACATCGCAAACATCGGTACAGAAAATTACAGGAGAGAAGATGTTTCCTTTCAGGATATGCTTGACACAAAAATGAATCAATTAAGAACTACAAATCCCAAGCATATAAGCTTTCTTCCAATGAATGAAAGTCAGTTTCAGGTTTATCAGGATAAAGGAATGGAAAATGTTTCGGGAGTTAATAATGTAGATATTGATAAAGAAATGTCTGAGTTAGCATCAAATGCAATTCTTTTCAGATTCTCTTCAAAGAAAATCGGCGATTACTATCGCGGGCTTCAAAATGTAATTAAAGGCGGAGGTAAATTATGAAAATTGGTGACAACATTCTCGGCTTCGGGATTAGTGCAAAAGGATTGAGTGTTCAACGCAAAAAGATGAACCTGATTGCTGAGAATCTTGCAAATGGAAATTCAGTTCGTACGGCTGATGGTCAGCCAGTTAAGAGAAAAATTCTTAATGTAACTCAAAAGAAAAATGTATTAAGCCAACAGGTAGTTGATTTCTCAAAAACAATGAAGCTTGCAACTACAAATCCGAACCATATTCAAAACCCAACAATCACTACGAATAAATCAAGTTCAACTTCTGATCTTGAATTTAAGGTTTCTGAAGATAACACTCCCGGCGATGTAGTTTACATGCCCGAACATCCGAATGCTGATGAAAATGGTTATGTGCAAATGTCGAACATCAACACAATAACTGAGATGATTGATATGATTGCTGCTTCAAGAAGCTATGAAGCAAATCTCACTGCATTCAATGCATCAAAGCAAATGGCAAAAGATTCATTGGAGATATAAAAAATGAAAGTAGGTCAGAACCTTACGCAAAATTTTATAAATAATGTTTCTGTTAACAGCAGAATAAACAGAACTTATTCCCAATCGGCAAAATCATCAGACGAAGTTCTGAATGAAAAGGAAAAACAATTCTTTGCACAAATGTATCCGGATAAAAGCTCAGAAATTATGGAATACAGTTTTTATGGTAAGTCCGGTAAAGTTAATAATGTAAAACTCGGTTCACATTTCGACAGGAGAGGATAAAATGGCAATTGAATCTATTGGCGGAAAACTACCTTCGCTTATTCAGGAAGCTCAGAAGCAGACAAAAGATATTTCCGGATTCGGAAATGTTCTTGGTGAATTCATTGGCTCAGTGAATGATGATCAACTGAAGTCTTCTCAGATAACCCAGGATTTTATAAATGGCGATGGAGTAGAGATTCACGAAGTAATGATTGCAGGTGAAAAGGCAAAAACGAGTTTAGAACTTCTGATGGAAATCAGAAATAAAACAATTGATATGTATCGCGAATTAACAAGAATGTCAATTTAAAGTTATGAGTAAAAATCCAACTGAAGCATTAACGAAAGCATTAAACTCACTTTCGCTTCAACAAAAAGTATTGATTGGCGGAACTGCAGTAATAACAATGGTGCTTATTATCATTCTCGTAACAATGATGAATGAGCCGGCTTACTCAGTTCTATATTCAAATCTTGCACAGCAGGATGCATCAAAAGTAGTTGAATATCTGAACGCTCAGAAAATCCCCTACAAGATTGAAGACAACGGAACAGTAATCAAAGTTCCTAAAGATAAATTGTACGAAACCCGACTTGAACTTGCCGGAAAGGGAATACCAACCTCAGGAACAATTGGATATGAGCTGTTCGATAAATCTACAATGGGAATGTCTGACTTTATGCAAAAATTAAATTACAAAAGAGCGCTCGAAGGTGAACTGGCAAGAACAATTCTTGGACAAGATGGTGTTGAAGGTGCAAGAGTTCATATAGTTTTTCCGGAAAGAACAATCTTTCGTGATGAACAAAAACAGCCAACAGCTTCAATTGTTCTTAAGCTGAGAGATAATTATAAACTTCAGCGAACAAGTGCAATGGCAATTGTAAATCTTGTTGCAAGCGCTGTTGAAGGACTTTCAACAAACAATATAACTTTAATTGATACACACGGACGATTACTTTGGAAAGAAGACAGCGAAGGAAATTTAACAGTTTCTTCTTCCAAGCAATATGAAATTAAAAATTCTGTCGAAAGCTATCTCGCACAAAAAGCGCAGTCTATTCTAGATAATGTGCTTGGTTATGGAAATGCGCTTGTTCAGGTAAATGCTGAATTAAATTTCGACCAGGTAGAAAAAACAATGGAGCTTTATGATCCCGAATCGCAAGTAGTTGTAAGTGAGCAAACACTTAAATCTTCTAATGTTGGAAAAGCAATTAGTGATACTTCTGCGCAATCAACTGAAAATGTTACAACAAACTATGAAATAAGTAAAACAGTACAGCGTGTTGTTGAAGGCACCGGAAATGTTTTAAGATTAAGTGTTGCCGCAGTAATAAACGATGTTCCCAAACAAGTTCAGAAAGATGGCAAAACAGTAATTGAATATGTTCCTCGTTCTCAGGAGCAGTTGAAGAAAATAGAAGAATTAATTAAAAGTGCTGTTGGTGTAAACCCCGAAAGAAATGATCAGGTGTCAATCGTTAATCTGCCATTCGAAACAAAACCAACTGACGAATTAGTTGAAGAATCTTCTCCCTGGTTTGAAGATGCAAACGGAATTTCAAATTTGGTTTTAGTTCTTCTTGCAATCGGTGCATCAATATTTCTGTTAAAAGGTCTGATGTCGAAACTTAAAACCGAAAAAATATTTTTAGGAACTATTCCTAGTGAACTTAGCCCTGCAACTGCAGGAGGAGGATCACCAATGTTAACACCAAAACATTTGCCCGGTGCGCTGAATGAAATTAAAAAGAAAAAAGATTTACTTCCGATTGGTGATATTGAGGATGAAATAACAGATGAAGCAATAAGAAAGAAAACACGACAGGAAAAAATCCAGAACTATGTTTCCAAAAATCCAACTGAAGCAGCAAAACTAATCAATACATGGTTGCACGAAAATGAGTGAACAACAGTATAAAGAAGATATCCTCAGTAAGGATCAGATTAATGGAATTCAAAAAGCAGCATTGCTGATGATTGCTCTTGATATCGAAACAGCTGCTGCTGTATTGAAGTATCTTGATCCTGAACAGGTTGAAAAAATTTCCGCAGAAATTACAAGAGTAAAAAATATTCCTTCAAAGGTTGTTGATTCGATAATGCAGGACTTTTACGATATGGTTACTGCAAGAGAATATGTTCTTGAAGGTGGTTTGGAATATGCTCAGGCAATCCTTGAAAAATCTTTCGGAATGAACAAAGCAATTGAAATTGTAGATAAAGTTAAATCACTTACAACTCTGAAAGGATTTGATGTACTGAAGAAAGCTGATTCTGTGCAGCTTGTGTCATTCCTGAATAAGGAACATCCTCAAACTATTGCACTCATTCTATCACATCTTAATCCGGATCAGACTGCAGAAGCATTGAAAGAACTTCCGCCGGAATTAAGAGCTGATGTGGCATATCGTATTGCAACTTTAGGAAAAGTATCGCCGCAAACCTTAAAGCAAATTGAAAAAGTTGTTGATGAAATGGCAGGAACAACACTCAGCCAATCAGTCAGCAAAATTGGCGGTTCAAAAAGTCTTGCAAATATTTTGAATAGATTAAATGTAAATCTCACTAAAGAAATTCTGGAACAAATTGAAATCAATGATCCTGATGTAGCAACAGAAGTTAAACGGCTGATGTTTATGTTCGAAGATATTGTGAACATTCAGGATAAAGACATACAGAAAATTCTTAAAGAAGTTGATAGAAAAGATCTTGCACTTGCACTCAAAGTTGCTGATGAAACTCTTCGAAACAAAATTTTCTCAAATATGTCTGAAAGAGCTGCTGATCTGTTGAAAGAAGAATTGCAGTATATGGGAATGGTTAAACTGAAAGAAGTTGAAGCTGCACAAGCAAAGATAATTGACATAGTTAAAAGTCTGGAAGAAAGCGGAGAGATTTCTCTCAATATGCGCGGAAGTAAAGAGGATGTTTATGTCTAATGTAATTAAGCTAAACGGAAAATCTGCAAGAGTAAATGTTAAGATTAGTGATGAATCATTTTCTCCGATTGAAAATGATAGAAAAGATAACTCAATCGAAATTGAACTTCATAACAGATATATAACCGGGTTTAACGACGGACAAAAAGAAGCAGTTGCTAAACTACAGCACGAGTTTCTTGAAAAGCTTAAATCAAAATATGAACAACTTGATATGCTGATGAACCAGCTTTATGAACAGAACAAGTTGTTGAATGAAAATTTTAACAAAGCAGTATTGGATACAGCATTTGCATTAGCTGAAAAAATTGTTCAAAGAGAAATAGAGAAAGAATCCACCATTACCAATTTGATTGATAGTTGTTTGAAAAAAGTATTAACTGCAAACGAAATAATTATAAAATTAAATCCTGTTGATTTTGAAACTGTAACAAATGACCTGAAAGAGATTAACAAAAGCATTGATGTTTCAAAAATTAGATTTGAAAAGGATGAGATGATTGATAAAGGTGGTTGTCTGGTCGAAACAGAGATAGGCAATGCAGATGCAAGAATTTCTTCGCAATTGAGTGAACTTAAAAGAAAACTTGAAGAATTAATCAAATCAGATGATGATAACTGAGCAGATAGAAAAATATAAAAGAATTATCCGAAACACTGAAACAATAAAACTCAGCGGTAAAGTGAGTGATGTAATCGGTTTGGTTATTGTATCTGTTGGACCGAATGTTTCTCTTGGTGAAATCTGCTCAATCATTGATCGCAATGGAAATGAAGTTTGCAAATCTGAAGTAGTAGGATTCAAAGATGGAAAAGTTTTGTCGGTAGCTTTAGGAGAAGTGCAGAACATTTCACCAAAATCAGAGATTATTGCTGAAGGAAAAACCTTTACTGTTGGAGTTGGAAAAGAATTACTCGGAAGAGTAATTGATGGACTTGGAAATCCAATCGATGGTAAAGGTGATTTAAAAGTAACATCATACAGATCTATATATCGTGAAGCACCAAATCCATTGCATCGTAAAAGAATTGATACGCCGCTTCAAACCGGTGTAAGAGCAATTGATGGATTGCTCACAATCGGTAAAGGCCAGCGAATGGGAATTTTTGCAGGAAGCGGCGTTGGTAAAAGTGTTACACTTGGAATGATTGCACGCAACACAAATGCAGATGTGAATGTAATTACTTTGATTGGTGAAAGAGGAAGAGAAGTTCGTGAATTTATTGAACGCGATCTTGGTGAAGAAGGATTAAAAAGATCTGTTGTTGTAGTTGCAACAAGCGATAAATCAGCTTTAATACGAATGAAAGGAGCTTACATCGGAACAACGATAGCAGAATACTTCCGTGATTTAGGAATGGATGTTCTGCTAATGATGGATTCTGTTACAAGATTTGCAATGGCTCAGAGAGAAATCGGATTGGCAATTGGTGAACCACCAACTACAAAAGGATATACTCCGAGTGTTTTTGCAACTCTTCCGAAACTGCTTGAAAGAGCCGGAACTTCTGACAAAGGTTCAATTACTGGTTTATACAATGTTCTTGTTGATGGAGATGACTTAACAGAACCAATAGCAGATGCAGCCCGTTCAATTCTTGATGGACATATTGTTTTATCGCGTCGACTTGCAAACAGCGGACAATTTCCTGCAGTTGATCCGTTGCAAAGTGTAAGCAGAGTAATGCCTGATATTACTACGAATGAACATCGTGAAAGAATAAAAATCTTTAACGAAATTCTTGCGACTTATAAAGAAGCCGAAGACCTAATAAATATTGGAGCTTATGTGAAAGGCAGCAATCCGGCAATTGATCATGCGCTTTCAAAAATTTCGCAGTTAAAATCTTTTTTACGACAGGATATGTTCGAGAAAACAGATTATTATTCAACGATTAAAAGATTAAATGAAATTATTCAATTATAAGTGAAGCTATGGCAAAATTTATTTTCAGACTTGATTCAGTTAAGAGAGTTAAAGAGAATTACGAAAAGAAAGCTAAACGTGAATTAGCTGCTATAAATAATTTTATTAATGATCATCAGAAAATACGAGAACAACTGATTGATGAGGTTAACTCTTTGAGAAACAATATTAAGCCAAGAATGACCGCATCAGAATTGAAATTTTTAGGCGGATATAAAAATTCACTTTCAATGAAAATTAAAAATGAAGAAGCTGAATTGAACAGACTTGAACAGGAAAAGAAGAGAAAAGTTTCTGAAGTGATGCAAAGAGCAAAAGAGAAAAAAATCTTGAATCAATTAGAAGAACATCAGAAAGCTGAATTCATTAAAGAAGAAAATAAAGCTGAACTCAAACAATTTGATGAAATTGCTATTCAGAATTTTAGTCGGGATAAAAAATGAAATCATACATTTTGAATACAGTGCCGTTTTTATTTGCATTCATTGTTGTTACAGGTGCAATCATATATCTGAATGGACAGTACAACAATATTTTTCAATTTGATTTTTCTCCAAGAAATCAGGTAACAGGTGAGTTAAAAGATTCTCTTAATACACAAACAAAGAATAATCCGGAAGCGAAATTAAATCCGCCTGAAGAAAAAAATGATTCTTTGCAAGTGGAAGAAGCTATTAAAGATTCAGGTGAAGTCGCAACGAAGACTGAAGATAATTTGATTAAAAGTGCAGATGTAAAACCTGACATAAAACAAATTTCAAAAAAAGAACTGGAAGCACAATTAGAAAAAAAACCAGAACCTGAAAAAGAAAAAATAGAGCCGAAGTTTGCTTCTAATGATATTACTCAAACTCAGGATTCAAAACAGCAAAAGCAAGATTCAACTTATCAGAACTGGTTAAAAAAAGTTTCTAAGCTTTTAGAACAGATGGAACCTGCAAAAGCTTCTAAAATAATTCAGAACTATTCCGATAATGTAGCGAGAGATATTATCTACTCAATGAATAAGAAAAGTGCTGCAAAAATTGTTTCTGAATTAAGTCCGGAAGTTGCTCAAAGAATTATAAGGTATGACTAATGTTTATTAATTCATTATTTCTGTCAAAGCTGCTGAATCTGAAAACCGATAGTCAGTCATCGAAAGATGTTGGCGATGAATTTAATTATTTGTTTTCAGAAATAATAAAAGTAAAAACATCTGAAAATGATGCGGTATTTATTCCTGAAAATATTGGCGGAACTTTACTCGATCATAAAACAATTTTCATCGCAAATTCATCACCCTTGGATAAAGTAAAAGTTTCCAAAGCCGGTAATGAAATAAATCAGATTGAAAATCTTTATAAACTTTTTTTAGAGCCGACTAAGCAAGTTGAAACCGGAAACGAACAAATTAATTTATCGTTGAATAAAATTATTTCTGATAAGGCGCAATTTATAAAAAGCATTGAAAGCTTAATCAAAAACATTTTGAACAGTAATTCCGATAAACAGGTTAATAATGTTGAGATAAAATATGTTTCGAAAAATCTGATTGAGACAGTCAGGTTAAATGAAAAAAACTTATCTCAGTTTACAGAATTTCTATCAGGACTAATTGATAATAATTCTTCATTCTCCTTTGTGATAGGAGCTAATACAAAACAGATTTTATTCGATGTTGAAAATGTAAATCGGGAAACAGAAGAGTTTGAATCACTAAACTTAAACAGCGAAAAAACACAAAACCAGGAAAGCATTTCGAGTAATTCCCCAAATTCAGGTGAAATTATTCAACAAGTTGAAAAGCTAACTAATGAATTATCTGAAAAAATTCCTGTAGTGAATGTTGAAAATTCATCTGACAAAAATATCAGAGCAGAAGCATCCCAAAACAAGCTCGTTCAATCGGAAGAAAATTTTATAGTTAAACAAAATACAATATCAGATGATTCGCTTTATTATGAATCAAAAAATGTAATTGATGTAAAACCTTCTAATGAAAAAGCTGAAACAAAATTAAATCCTGTAATTCCGAACGATAAAGGAACTACCCATAAATCTTCTAAAGAAAATATGATTGATCTGAAGTTGCCAGACAATTCAGTGAAGACTAATGCAACAAGCAAATATGAAAAGGAAAATAATTCAACGGTCATATTTGAATTTGATGAAGAATTAAAAAATGAGAAGACATTCCAAAATAAAAATTCTTTGGAGTTGAATGAACTCAAAGATAAAAATCTTGGTGAAGTGAAGATTGTTATAAAGTCAAAACCAAATGAATATCATTTCCAGCAGGATATTAAACCTGATGTGAGAAGTGTTGATAAAGTTAAAATTGAAACTGCGCCTGTTTCTCAGAGACTCAATGAATCAAACTCAAACAGAGTTTCATTTACAGATCAATCACTTAAGAATATTATTTCATTAAAAAATACTTTGAACGAAAACTTCGAAAAAGATTTGCCGGAAATTTCCGCTGCTTCTGTCAATGAACCGCGAATTAGTCGTGCCGGATTGCCTTTAATAGCTGATTATCAGGATTGGGATTTAGTTTTTGAAAGAGCTGAGAAAAGTTCAATCGAGCAAGAGCAAGTACAAACAAATTTTTCAGCTGAAAAGAGAGATGTAATCCGACAAAAAATAGATGAACAGGACAGAAACATTGGAGTTGAAATAAAAAAATCTGTTTCAAGTAAAACCTCAGAAAAACAAAATGAATATGCTAAAGCAAGTCAGAATACTCAGAAAGATGTTTCTAAATCGGCACATAAAGCGAATGATTCAATCAGGATTAACGATTCAGAAGTAAAATCAGAAATAAATGAAAAAGTAATGAACCTGAAATTATCTGGTGATAAGAAGATAGTATCAATAAGCAATTCTATACTAGACGACTCAAGAAATATTATTGAAGTGAAAGAAAATTATAATGACAATAATAAAGTGAATTTTAAAGACGAATTCACACAACGGGATAAATCTTTTGTTCAGGTAAGTAAACAAAATTCCTTCACTGATGATAATCTTGAAAATGAAAAATCTGCGTTAAGACAAGATGCTAAAGCAGAATCATCATCAACTAAGAATGATTCTTTTGAGCATTCTTCTGAAAGTAATTTGAAAAAAGCTAACGATCATTTTCAGCAAGTAAATGATAAAACTAAAATTGACAACTCAACTGGAAAGGACAATGAATTCAGAAATGAATTCCAAAATGTAAGTCGCCAGGAATTTGTTCCTTCAGGAAAAACTAATCTGATTAACAATAAAAGTATTGTTGAGCATTTTATTAAAAATCCGGTTGAATCAAGAACACTTGAGAAGTTCATTCAGATTTTAGATAAGCAGGATGTAGTTCAGCGTTCCGAGATTGTCAATTATTCAAAATTAAATCATTCGGTTGAAATTAAATTAGCTCCTGAAGAGCTCGGGAAGATTAAAATATTATTAGATACAAACGATAATAATGTGAGTGCAAAAATTGAAGTTAACAATGAGCAGACAAAAGTTATTGTTGTGAATAATCTTCCGCAGCTTAAAGAAACATTAACTCAGCAAGGTGTGAATCTGAATAATGTCAATGTAACTGTAACTTCGGAAGAACATAAAGGTTCGGAACAAACTAAACAGAAGAGTAAAAAGAAATCACAGGAAAGTAATACTAAAATTGAAAATGCTGAAGAGAAAAGAACTGTGAGACATCTCGGATATAATACTTATGAATATTTAGCATAGGAGAAAATTATGCAAACAGGAATTACAAATGGTTTGGGATATTTTAATAGTCCGGTTGCAGGAAAATCAACTTTGGGTAAAGATGATTTTCTGAAGCTGATGCTTACACAAATGAAAAGTCAGGATCCGCTTAATCCGATGGAATCAACCGAGTTTGCAGCACAACTTGCACAATTCAGTTCATTAGAACAATTACTTAATCTTAATGATCAGATGAAA
>Ga0272446_1003608_pt1 | contig 19289 bp, 22 predicted proteins | sample YNPCB0061_FD_194587 | JGI IMG/M metagenome (GOLD analysis project Ga0272446, IMG submission 194587) | Hot spring microbial mat communities from Yellowstone National Park, WY, United States - YNP-CB-006-1 | ecosystem: Environmental > Aquatic > Thermal springs > Hot (42-90C) > Sediment | place...
GGGGATGTTACGATTCCGCCTTTTTCTTTCTCGGCAATCGCTGTGTTTTTTCCGCCTCAGGGATGACGAGGGGCGTCGCCGCAATGGACTCGGCGACAGCCGCCTCCGATTGTGTCGTTTCGGTGACAGGTCCGAGGTCCAGTTCGACCGTTTCTTCCATCCGAATTTGACCGCGCAGGAAGGCGCCTTCCTCCGTCACAAACGCGGTGGTGACCACGTCGCCCCACACGCGCCCCGTTCCGCGGATTTCCAGTTTTTGGGTGGTAATGTTGCCGCGCACCGCGCCCGCCACAATGACTGTGTTGGCGCGCACGTTCTGGCAGGTGACGCGCCCCGTCTCGCCGACGACGAGCAAACCGCGCAGGGCAATTTCGCCTTCGAACGCCCCTTCGATGCGCACGCCGCCCGAGCCGCTGATCGAACCGTGCCAGATGACCCCCGATCCCAGCACCGACGTGATGCGCTCCACCGCCTGCACAGGCTGAGGAGGTTCTTTTGCAATGGGTGTTGTGTTACGTTTGAACATGGAGTTGATTTTACCGTTAAAACAAACAGGGCGGACAACCACCCGCCCCGCTGTTCACTGATTACTGCCACTGATCACTGGCTACTGCTCCCCGCTTTCCCCTTCTTTTGCGCTAATTTGCACCCCCATGATGTTGAAGCCCGAATCAACGTAAATCACCTCGCCCGTGATGCGCCGGGAGAGATCGGAGGCAAGGAACACCGCCAGATCACCCACGTCTTCGATGGTCACATTTTCGCGCATGGGCGACATATCGGCAAAGTGCTTGTACATATCGCGGAAACCGCCCACCCCTGCCGCCGCCAGCGTGCGGATGGGTCCCGCCGAAATGGCGTTGACGCGAATCTTCTGCGGACCCAGGTCATAGGCAAGATAGCGTGTCGAAGATTCCAGCGCCGCCTTTGCCACCCCCATCACGTTATAGTGCGGGGCGACTTTGCTTGCCCCCGAACCATAGGTCAGGCACATGATCGAAGCGCCGGGATTCAAAATGGGCAAAAAGGCGTTTGTCAAAGCAACAAACGAATACACCGAAATATCCATTGCGTTCTTGAAGCCCTCGCGCGAAGTCTGGTAATACGGGCGGCTTAATTCCTCACGCCCGGCATACGCAATCGAGTGCACCAGCACGTCAATCTTCCCGAAATGGTCGGCGGCTTTCTTTGCCACAGCCGCAATCTGCTCGTCGCTGGTTACGTCGCATTGTTCCAGCCACTTGCAATTGACCCTCTCTGCGAGCGGCTTGACGCGCCGTTCGAGCGCCTCGCCTGCGTAACTGATGCCGATGTTCGCCCCTTCCCGATGAAACGCCTGCGTAATCCCCCACGCAATCGAACGTTCATTTGCAAGACCGAACACCAACGCGTTTTTCCCTTCAAGTAATCCCATTGTTCCTCCGTTTGTTTGTGTAGGCGACGTTCTCTAACGTCGCACGGCGCAAGAGAGCGCCTTCTACGCAGGAATAATTTTCCAGCCTTTGACCAAAAACCGCCACGGTTTGGACTTCCACGGTTCAGGCACACTATTTAAACCCACACGTGGGGATTTCGTCACGAGCGAATCAGGGACAGAAACCCCCGCTTCGATCCACAAGCCGGAGCCTGATTCTGTCAAATCAAGCCCATTCTCCCCTTTGCCTATCCCCATCGCCTGACACAGTTTCCCCGGCCCGAAGGTGTCGCGCCCGCCGCGCCTTTCCAGCATAATCTCCACCCCCTCAATGGGCTGGATGGCGCGAATCAACACTGCCGCCGGAAATCCTTCACGTTCTGTCACCGCGTTGAGCATCCAATGATTCCCATACGTAAAATAGACATACGCATGTCCCGGCTCGCCATACATCACCTGAGTGCGCGGCGTCCGCCCGGCTTTGGCGTGACATCCCAGGTCCTTCTCACCGATATATGCCTCGGTTTCTGTGATCAGGCCGACCAGTTTCACGCCGTCTAACACCCGAACCAGCCGTGCGCCGATCAGTTCCCGTGCAACGGTAAGCGTAGGACGATTATAAAATGAACGGGGAAGAATGTTCATATCAGGCTGGAAAGTTGGCGGGTTGGCAAGTTGGAACGTTCAAACCTTCAAATCTGTCAACTCCCAAGCGCTATTTGAAGCGGTCATCTCGTTTCATCGTTAACCTCAGCCCATCTTCCAGGTTGATGGATGGGCGATACCCCAACTTTTCCCTTGCCAGCGATATATCGGCGCACATGCGCGAAACGCCGCCGGAGGTTTGAGCATTATAGATGACCTCGGCTTTGCTCCCCGTCACCTCCAGCACCGCCTTGATCAACTCGCGGATGCTGGTCTCCCTGCCTGAACCAATATTGAGGACCAGCCCATTGATATTTGGTGCAGTTGCCGCGGCAACCAGCGCACTGATCACGTCATCCACGAAGACGAAATCGCGGGTTTGGGTCCCGTCGCCGTGCGCCACCAGTGTCCCGCCGCGCAGCGCCTGTTTGAGATAATGTGGAACCACAGGCGGATGAGAAGGGGGCAGGTGCTGCCCCGGTCCGTAGGCATTGAAGATGCGCAGGCTGACCGTCTCGATGCCCCACAGCCCGCCAATCGTGCGGACGTAATATTCCGCTGCCAGTTTCGAGACCGCATACGGCGAGCGCGGGTTGGGCGTGAGAGTCTCTTTCAGCGGCTGTTCGGCCTGGTTGCCATACACTGCCCCGCTGGAGGCAAGAACAACGCGGCGTACGCCCACATCTCGTATGGCTTCCATGAGCGCCACCGTCCCGCCCACGTTGACGTGGTTGTAGTCCCGCGGATACAAAACCGACTCAGGTACCGACACCCGCGCCGCCAGGTGATAGACGACATCCACATCCTGAAGCAGCGTCCACAACTTGGGGCGGTCGCTCACATCGCCGCGTGTGAAGTGAACGTCGGGCGCCAGCGCCTGAGGGTCGCCTGTGGAAAGATCGTCCAGCCCACGCACCTGATGTCCCTCGCGGGCAAGATGATTGGCAAGTGATGAGCCGAGGAATCCCGCGGCTCCGGTGATGAGAAAGTTCATAAATTGTATTATACGGGGAATTGAAGAAACTTGATTAGTCGAGCAAGCCGGAGGAGGTCAGGATTTGCTGCGACCCGTTGTAAGATTTCCAATGCGTTTCACACGTTGATTTACAGGATTTTTAGTAAGGTTTTTTCCTTGACACATTCCCGTTATGCTGTTACTATGAAGCCCAGTAGGATAACGGTAAGTTACGTTGGTTTGAAGAACACAGCGGCTCACGGTTTGACTTCGTGAGCCATTTTGTTTTGACCTCCGATGGAACGAACAAGATGCCTAAAATCTATAAATTGCCATAGGAGGCAAAACATGTCTGAAAGAATAATTGGTACAGTGAAGTGGTTCAACGGTGACAAGGGCTTCGGCTTCATCGAACGCGCAGGCGGCAAGGACGTTTTCGTCCACTTTTCCGCTATTCAAGGCGATGGTTACCGCAACCTGACCGAAGGTCAGCAGGTCGAGTTCAATGTTGAACAGGGACCCAAAGGACCGCAGGCAAGCAACGTCAGAATGATGTAGCAACCAAGAGACTTCGGAAGTCTGGTGAAAGGAGCCTGATGCGAAAGCGTCAGGCTCCTTTTTGATTTATTTTTTGTGTCTCGGCGCCAGCCGGTTTTTTGAAAAACTCTTCGGCGTGGGAGCGGGACGCGCAGGGCGGGGCGCTGCGCGCCCGTGGGGGTCAGAAGCAGTTCTCGGCGGGGGAGGAGCCGAGTAGTCGAAATCAGGCAGGGTGATTTTTTCCAGCGGTTGCTTCATGATGCGTTCGAGGGTCCGAATCATATCCCGGTCTTCATCGGTGACGAGTGTGAACGCGTCGCCGCTGCGCTGGGCGCGTCCTGTGCGCCCGATGCGGTGGATGTAGGCGTCGGCGGTGTCGGGCATGTCGTAGTTGATGACGTGCGTGATGCTTTCAATATCGAGACCGCGCGCCGCAATATCGGTGGCGACCATGATGGGGAAATGCCCGCTCTTGAAACCGCTGAGCGCATTCTGGCGTTGTCCCTGGGTGCGGTTGCCATGCAGACTCGTGACGCGGAACCCTGCATGCGCGATTTGCCGCGCAACCTTGTCGGCGCGATGCTTGGTGCGCGTGAAAACCAGCACCGAATCTGAATCGATTTGCTTGAGCAGTTTGATCAGCAGCGCAGACTTCAAATGCGGCGGCACCGGATACAACGCGTGCTTCACCGTAACCGCGGGCCGACTGATGCCCATTGCAATTTTCTGGGGTTCCTTGAGCGCTTGTGACGCGAGCAGTTCCACTTCAGGAGGGAAAGTCGCTGAGAACAACATCGTCTGCCGTTCGGCAGGCACCGCCTTGATGATGCGTTTCACATCCGGGAGAAAGCCCATATCGAACATGCGGTCGGCTTCATCGAGCACCAGGATTTCGATGCGCTCCATCTTTGCCTGCCTTTGCTGAATGAGGTCCAGCAGACGCCCCGGCGTGGCGACGAGGATTTCAGCCCCCTGTCGTAATGCTTTGATCTGGCGGTCGGCTCCGACACCCCCATAAATCGTTACACTCCTCAACCCCGTCCCTGTTGCCAGCATTTTCGTCACCTGATGGATTTGCTCGGCGAGCTCGCGCGTCGGTGTGACGATGAGCGCACGGGGCATCCCTTTGGGACCATCGAGTAACCTGTTGAGAATAGGGAGAACGAAGGCGGCGGTTTTACCGGTCCCGGTCTGCGCGGTGCCAATGATGTCGCGTCCGCGCAGCGCAGCGGGAATTGCCGCTTCCTGAATCGGAGTCGCGGTTTCATAACCCGCCAGTTTGATTCCCTGCATCAGGCGGGAATCCAAATTAAATTGTTCGAAGTTCAAAATTTTTCCTGTTCTTCAGAAGTCGTGCCTTGTAAAGAATGAGTTTCCCTCAAACGAACACAGCGGTGGACTGCTGATATTGATGATTGATAAACGAATTATACACTGCTTCTTCCGAATTGCACCGCGACTTTTCCATTCATCGCCAAAAGATTAGACTTTATCGGAATTAACGTTTTTTTCCACGAAGTTCACGAAGAAACGCGAATTTTGCCTCTTTTTCGTGATCATTCGTGTTCTTCGTGGATAGAAACTCTTATTTCCGATAGAGTCTATTATTTTCGCTGCCTGCATCTCTTTGCCTCACCAAAAAATCCATTTGATGTGCGATATACACCAACTCGCCGCGTTCGATTTGTGCGCGGCGTTCATTCAGCCAGTCTGCAAATACTGCTTCATCTAACTCTCCATGTCCCATCAACGACTCTTCGAAAAAATGCAAAATGAAATGCAAAAAATACGCCTCCTCCTCCGCATACCTTCCATTCCGTGCATACACCACCCAATCCGACGCGCCCGCTGCCAAAATGTCTGCGCCTGCGCCGCGCAAATGCCCAAACAGATGACGCCCGCTTCGACTGTCGCCGCCTGTTGCCCGCCTGTCCATCGTCTCGTGATACAACCGCTCGATCTGCTCGTCCAGCGCCGCGTCAATCGTCGGCTCGAACGTCGTCACGCCGTCGAAGTTGACCGTCAGCCACGCCAGCCCCTTTGTGAGAGACAATAACTTCGGCAACGACTCAGGCATTGGCAGTAAATCCAAAAACGCATGTGCAATCAACAGATCGGCGGGCGTTTGATTTTTTTGGATGAAATCGAAAACGTCTGCCCGCTCGAAGCGGATGCGGACCTCGCGCCTCGCATCGAACACCCGCGCCTGATTCTCCCCGCCTCTCTCCACACTCACATCGTCTCCGAAGGAGAAACCTGCCTCCTCCGCCCAAACCTTCACCCACTCTGATGCGTACTCGATATTTTCCGCCATCTCATCCACCATCACATACTCAGCCCGTTGAATGACATCCCACCGCATCAGCCGCCTGAGCATCGTCCCGACCCCCGCGCCGACTTCGATAATGCGAAGCGGCTGCGGCGGCAAATTCGCTTTCAGTGCAGATAACACATCCTTGTTCAGGGCGCGGTCATCCACGCTTTGTTTGGAGAGCAGGTAGCGGGGGAAGGAATAGTCCCTTGCTTTCATTTCTCGCGGCGCTCCTTCCAGGTCTCGGTGAACTGATACAAAAACGCTCGAATTTTCTCCGCCGTCTCCTCCCACTTTGGCTGGGATTTGTACCTCTTCACCGCATTCAAGGACAATTTCACCAGTAGCTCGCGGTCATTTGTCAGTTCATCGAGAAGCCCTGCCAGCCTCACGTCATCCCCTGGCTCGATGAGATACCCATCCTCGCCATCCGTGATGATCTCGCCTGCCGCGCCCGCCGTCGTCCCAATCGCAGGCAGACCGAAGCCCATCCCTTCGAGATACACAATTCCAAACCCCTCATAACTCGACGGCACGACCATGACATGCGACCGCCTGTACATTTCGATCAATGGTTCATTATCGAGCGCGTCGTGGAAAGTGACCCTGGACGATAGACCGTTGACGGTGACAAATCTTCGCATTTCCTCGGCATACTTCGGTTCAGCCGCCAGCCCGCCAACCACCTCCACCCTGACTTTAGACGTTTGACGTTCGATGGCTTTTAGCAGGGTGTGCAGTCCTTTCCGATAAATCACGTTTCCCAAAAACAAGATCCGCAACTCTGCGCTTTGGGCGCGTTCTCGAATCTCTTTCTCCGAAATGACCTGTTCGCTAAACCTGTCTGTAGGCGGGTGAGCGACAACGCTCGGTTTGTCGTTTCCGATTAAACCCTGTACCACGCCTTGCGTCGTTTTCGAGTTGAAGATGAACCCGTCTGCGCTTTGCAGGTATTTCTTTTCGACAATGCGGTACAGGTCATTCTGCCACTTCGATCGCAATTCCGAACAGCGCAAATGGTGAACGAGGCTGATGACGGGGTATGGATGCGGCTTGCGGTTGGCAGCCAGCAGGGAGGGGTGATTCAGTTCGTCTTCGATGATCAGGTCCAGGTCACGCGGGAGGCGGAAGCGAAGATTATCGGTCAGATGCGAAGCGTAATTCCTCCACGGCAGGGAGATGATCTCCACCGTGTCACCCTGTCCGCGCAGGTATTCGACCAGTTTACGGTCATACAAATACCCGCCGCTGAGGGTTGCAAGAGAGCCGTAGATCACCAGTCCAATTTTCATAAACACCAGTTCGAAGGTTTGAAAGTTAGCAGGTTGAAACGTTCCAACCTGCCAACCTGTTAACTTGCCAACCTGTCAACTCGAAATGCCGCCCACGCCGACTCGTTCTCCCACAATACCACCTTCAGCGCGGAGATGTTTGCCGCCTTGATGCGTTCGCTCAGTGAAGCGGCGAGTATCCGCGCGAAATGCTCGATGGACGGATTCAAGCCTGCAAACTCAGGCTTGTCGTTCAGCAATTGCTCCTTGTAGTAGTTGACGATCTCGTCCAGATGTTTCTCCACGTCCACGATGTCCACGAGATAGCCGTGCTGGTCGAGTTCGCTCCCTTCGAGTTGTAGCTCAAGGATGTAGTGATGCGAGTTGGGGTAATTCTCAGGTCCCCAGTCGCCTCCGATGAGGAAGTGTCGGGCGATGAAATCTCTTCGGACTCCAAGTGTGTACATAACCGACTCCATATAGTGGGTAGCCAGCGTTCTCTAACGCTGGATGGATCGAACATCCAGGGGAGTTACTGGGTTTGCATTTGCTTCCACTTCTGCAAAGGTCTCTTTGTCTGCAAGGACGATGAGGGTATCGCCTGCCAGCAGTTCGATTCCGCCGCTGGGCATGATGAATTCCTCTGGCAACGGAGGCATTCATGGGTAGTTGAAAATCACCTGTATCGTCTCCTGCGGATTTTCATCGAGCAGACGATACGCCTTCCCCGCCTCCTCGATGGGGAAGCGGTGCGTGATCCACTTCTGCGGCTGGATTCGTTTCAACGCCTCCCACGCGACCTCGAACCTGCGCGCCTTGTCCCAGCGCCCGCTCAACGCTGGAGCAATGGTACTGACCTGCGACGAGATCAACTGAATCCGTGACCGATGGAATGCGCCGCCCAAATCAATTTGCGCTCTCTTCTTCCCATACCATGAGCCGATGACAATCCGCCCGCTGAAGGCGGTCAACGCAATTGCGTCGTTCAGTGCAGAGGGGGAGCCGCTCAGTTCAAAGGTCAGGTCGAAGTTTTGTGCGTAGAAAGACCGCTGGATGGTTGGTGTCTCAAAGGTGGAGGGCGGCTGTTCGGGCTGCGCGTAGCCAGAAAGGGAGGAAAAGTCATTGGAATAAGAAGAAGTGTGGCGGTCATAATTTTCGCCCAATGTTTCAGGGTCGAACGAGTCGTTCACCCCAATTTCCAGCGACGCCTTTCGCCGCAGCGCATAGCAATCCGAAGTCACCAATTTCTCCAGCGGAAATTGGCGCAACAAAGCGGCAACCAGCAGCCCGACAACCCCCTGTCCCAGAACCAGTGCACGCTCGCCCAGCATTGGCGCGCCATCCTGCACTACATTCACGGCGGTTTCCATGTTGGGGAGAAAGCAAGCGGTTTCAGGTGAATAGGAGGGGGGGATGGCAATCAGGGATTTGGGCTTCGCGATGAAGTGGGAGGTATGCGGCTGGAAGGCAAAAACAAGGCGGTCTTTCCAATTCTTGTTTACCGATTTCCCCATATCCATCACTTGTCCCACGCACGCATACCCAAACGCGAGCGGAAACTGCAACTCACTGCTGAGGGTATCGTGCGCATCGGCGAGGTGCGGAAACTCCCCGCGATAGACGAGCATCTCAGTCCCTGCACTGATGGCGGAGCAGAGCGTTTGCACCAGTACTTCGTCATCCTGCAAGGCTGGCAGCGTGGATTCTTGAATTTCAACCTGCCGGGGGGCAGTGAAAAACAAAGTGTGCGCTTTCATGGCTCAATTGTATCTTTGATTTTGCAGGATGGCAGGCTTCGATTATTGATTGTCAATAGATCACGAAAACTTGGCGTAATTTGCGCTTTTTAGCGCAAATGCGGCGGTAGAGACCGCCTAATACACGCTTTCGTGAAGTACTGATTGTGATTACCACAAGACAGATTTACCCCTGCTCTCAATTTTTTCACCGAGCAACGCCCGCGTCCGCTCGATGACTTTGGCGTGGATGGCGTCTGAAGCCGTCGAACCGACCTCTTCCAGCGTAATCGGTTTGGCAAACTGCACGTGGACTGTGTTCGGGCGGGCGTCGCGCGTGACGAGCGCCAGCAATTGAAGGGCGGCGGCGAGTTTTTCACGTTCGGCGCGCGTGCGTTTGAGACGGGTCAGCGGGTGGCGTGCGGCTTTGTCCCAGATGACTCCGCTCACTACAACAGGGACGATTCTCAGGTCAGGTGCGAAGCGGAGGAATACGCCAGCCGAGTCCGTCCACCTGGAGAGGGAGTCCAACGCGCCGGGGTAAACCAGCGGGTCGGGTTCGATTTCTCCAGCGGGGAAGGTCAGGGCGGAGCCGCCGTTCCGCAGGTGATTGGCTGCTCCTCTAACAGCGTTCATGCGTTTGGCGGGGTCATCATCTATGAAAAACAGGTGGGTGGTGGTGTTTTTCAGGGCTTCCAGAAACGGGCGGTGGAGGGCAATGATTTTCAGGTCGGTGCGGTTGATGGCGGCGAACAGGCTGATGGTATCTGCCATGCCGGGGTGGTTGGATAGGAAAAGCGCCGCTCCTTTTGTTGGGATGTGTTCGCTTCCATGTACGCAAACATCACGGACATATTGCTTTTGCATGATCGTCCGTGAGGCTTGGGCGAGGCTGCCCTTCGCGACAAGTTCGTCGAATTCGACCATTTGACGGGCAAACTTGCGTGCAGGGCGGAGGAAGGCGCGCTTTATCAACCAGGCGAGCGGGGGAATGTTTTGCCAGCCGAAGGCTGAAACCAGGTCATCGAGGTTGATTTGGGTGAGGGTGTCGAGTTGGGAAGTCATCATTGTTAGTGGCTGCAAAACGTCCCGAAGGTGAATTTACAAAGGCACCTTGCGTTGTAGAAACCTTCGGACGTTTTATTCTGGCTCCATGGTGAATTGCAGCGGATAGCCTGCATTGTTTGCTTCGGCGTGCGCTCTGGTGATGCGCTTTTCTGCTTCGGATTTGGCAAGTGTCTGCACGTATGCCGTTCCGTAGTAATGGGCGGTAAGCATGATGTCAGTGGCTTTGTCGGTGGCAAGGTAGAAAATAGTGGTCAGAATATGTACAACGAAATCCATCGGCGTGACGTGGTCGTTATGGATGATGACGCGATAGAGTGGTTCGAGTTCTGTCTCGGTTGCTTCGATGATTTCGATTTCAGGCAGGATTTGCAGATTCATAGTTTGTTTGACAGACTCTTACCATTCATCTGCCAGTTGCGACATTTCACCGTCGGTCAGTTCGATTTCTGCCGCAGCGAAGTTTTCTTTGATGTGCTGCGGATTGAACGACATTGGTATCGTGATAACGCGCGGCTGCATCACCAGCCATGCCAACGCAATTTGAAACGGTGATGCGGCATGCGCTTCTGCGATTCGGTTCAAGGTTTTGTTGACACGCATGCTTCTGAATTTGACGGGTGAGTAGGCTGTAACCAGTATGTCGTTTTGCTGGCAGTATTCGATGACGCCATTTGCCACGTAGGAGCGGTCTGGCAGACGGTAGGGAATCTGGTTGGTGAGGAGGGGCGTTTCGGAAAGTTCCTGGGCGCGTTTGAGCCATTTGAGGTTGAAGTTGCTCACGCCGAGATGCCTGACCCTGCCTTCGCGTACGAGTTTGTTCAGGGCGGGGAAGGCGGTGTCCAGTTTTGAAAGTGAGCGCGGGGGCCAGTGAATGAGGTACAGGTCAATATAGTCCATTTTGAGGCGGCGCAGGGAATTCTCGCAGGATTTCAAAACATCGTCATAAGACAAATGCTCCGGCGAGACCTTTGTTGTGATAAACAAGTCCTCACGCTTCTTTCCAGACTCTCGAATTGCTCTGCCGACCAGTTCCTCGCAATGCCCCCCTGCATAGCGCTCCGCGGTATCGAAGTGAGTGTAGCCGCTTTCCAGTGCGGCATGGAGCGCGGTCAGCGATGCGTCGTCGAGTTCGGGGTTGGACGACGCTTCGCCGCCGATGCCCCAGGTGCCAAATCCAATTTTGGGAAGTCGAACGCCGTGAACGATTTCGTATTTCATAACTCTAATTGTACAACAAGAAAAAACCCGCCTCAGGCGAGACGGGTAACTGGTCTCTGTTTACTGGTTACTTTTCTACGCTGGGACTTTCTGTGCCGCTTCAAAGCCTCTCTTCAAAGCCTCGTAGTTCTTTGGCAGCAGGTGCTGATGCCTCGCGGGAAGGTGTGCCTCCAGCGCCTTTTCCACATCTTTCAAGGTCAACTCTGGCAGAGCCGTCAGCAATGCGCCAACAGCCACCATATTGAGCAGTTTTTTGTCGCCGATTTCTTCGGCAATTTCGTTGCACGGCACAAAGATGACGTGGATGTCTGTCCGTTTTGCGCCGCGATCCACCATGGATTGATTGACGATCAGGGTCCCGCCGGGGGCGAGCAATTCTTCATATTTGTCGAAGGATGGCAGATTCAGCGCAATTGCCAGCGGCGGATGTTTGACCAGCGGAGAGCCAATCTCCTCGTCGGCAATCACGACTGTGCAGTTTGCTGTCCCTCCGCGCATTTCAGGACCGTAAGAGGGAATCCACGTCACGATCTTTCCTGTGTCCATGGCTGCATAAGCAAGAACCTGTCCGGCAAACAGTACACCCTGTCCGCCAAACCCTGCAATGAGAATTTCTTTTTGCATGTTACCTACCTTGAAGGATGAATATGAACGCTTTCATCTTTTAGAGAGTGTCTGGAAAGTCTATTTTTTGCGTGTACTTTGCGCTCTAGTTTTCAGAGGCTTTCTTATATCTTCACCTGCTTCACTGCCTCGCTCACCTTGTAATCGCCGAGCGGGAAGAACGGCACCATTTTCTCTTCCACGAACTTGAGCGAAGCGACGGGCGTCATGCCCCAGTTGGTGGGGCAGGTGGAAAGTAACTCGACCAGCGAGAAGCCCAGTCCGCGTACCTGCGTTTCAAACGCCAGGCGGATGGCTTTCTTTGCCAGGCGGATGTTCTTTGGGTCGTGGAGCGAACGGCGCACCACGTAGCCGGCGCCTTCCAGCGTGGAAAGCATTTCCGCCATGCGGATGGGATAGCCCTGCGTTTCCACATCGCGCCCGCCGGGCGAAGAGGTGGTCTTCATGCCGGGCAGGGTGGTGGGCGCCATCTGTCCGCCGGTCATGCCGTAGTTGGCGTTGTTGATGAAGATGACGGTGATGTTCTCGCCGCGTGCCGCTGCGTGGACGATTTCGCCCATGCCGATGGATGCCAGGTCGCCGTCACCCTGGTAGGTGAAGACAATTCGGTCCGGTAAGACGCGTTTGATGCCGGTTGCCATGGCGGGGGCGCGTCCGTGCGGGGCTTCCACGAAATCAGTATCGAAATAATTGTATGCAAAGACCGAGCATCCCACCGGCGCCACACCGATAGTCCGGTCAATGACGTTCATCTCCTCCAGCACTTCTGCAATCAAACGGTGCGCCACCCCGTGGGTGCAGCCGGGGCAGTAGTGGGTAGGGGTATCGGTAAATGCTTCGGGACGTTCGTAAACCAGGTTGGTTGGTGCAGTCATTTTTACCTCACAAGCAGAGATGCCATACGCCTTTGCCAGGCTTCACGCGGGTCACTGCCGGTTGTCCATTGCCCGGCCGCAATGCGGCGGATCTCAGAAAGAATTTCATCGGGGAAGGGCACCATGCCGCCCGTCCGCCCGTAAAATTCGACGGGGACTCGTCCGCGCACTGCCAGGCGAACATCATCGTACATCTGCCCCATGTTCATTTCAGTGACAAGAAAACCGCTCACACTCCCCGCCAACTGATCAATCACCTCATACGGATACGGGCTGACAGTGACTGGGCGCAACAAGCCAACCTTGATGCCCTCTGCCCGCGCCGCACGCACTGCCGAAAGCGCCACACGGCCAGCCGTTCCAAAACCGACGACAACAAACTCGGCATCGTCCAGATAATATTCCTTGTAGCGAACTTCATTTGCCTGCACTTCCTGCCAGCGTTTACCCAGGCGCAGGTTGGCTGCCTCCTCGGCAGGCGGATCAATGTAAATCGAAGATAGGATGCGGCGTTCGCGGTTGATTGCGCCGTTTGTCGCCCAGTCGAAATTCCGTTTCACAATGGGTTTCATTTCGGGCATCTCCGCCGGCTCCATCATCTGACCGATGGAGCCATCCAGGATGACCATACAAATCATGCGGTATTTTTCCGCCAGATCGAAGGAAAGCCCCATCAGGTCAATAGCTTCCTGCACCGAAGAGGGCGCCAGCACAATGCGCGGATAATCTCCATGACCTCCACCATGCACCGCCTGGTTGTAGTCCGATTGTGCCGGAGCGATGTTTCCCAGACCGGGTCCGCCGCGCATCACGTTGACCAGCACCGCCGGCACCTCTGTGCCGGCAATGTACGAAAGTCCCTCCATCATCAGGCTCACGCCAGGGCTGGAGGAAGTGGACATGACGCGCGCACCCGTGCACGCCGCACCGTACACCATGTTGATTGCCGCAAGTTCCGATTCGGCTTGCAGGAAGACACGTCCCAACTCCGGCATGCGCCGCGAGAGGTATTCTAGAATTTCGGTTTGTGGTGTGATGGGGTAGCCGAAATACGCCTCCAGTCCCGCACGGACGGCGGCTTCTGCGATAGCTTCATTGCCTTTCCATAATTCACGAGTCATGTTTACTCCAACTTATATCTTTGGGGAAGAGAGAAGTGCATGGGTACACACCTACACACGTGCACAGGTACACACCTGCCCTTCCTCACCCTGTTACTGGTACGGCTTTGGTTATCTCGCGGTACACCGTAATCGCCGCATCCGGACAGACCAGCGCACAAATAGCACACCCCGTGCATCCGTCTTTGAACGTGTGCGCGGGGTGGTAGCCTCTGGGGGTCAACCTGGACATGTCCAGTTCCATCACCCCCTGCGGGCAGGCGCTGACGCATAATTCGCAGCCCTTGCAATACGTGTCGCTTACTTCAATCCAACCTCTGGCAGGCATTGATCCTCCTTCGATATGTGTCGTATGCGTTTTTTTACCGCACTCAAATTCAACGCAGATACGAGAAGTTTGACAATAATTAGCGGGTTTCCGCCGCTTTGATTATGGCTTCTAATTCCCTCTGGGTGTAGTGCCAAGCGTCACGCCGCCGGGTGTACGAAAATCATTCGTTTCGAGGTGGTAGAATTGCTTCATCTAACATACAGCGCAAAGGTAACTGCCTACCCCATCGAACAGGATATGCAGGATAGGCAGGATAAACTTCGAAATACTTCGAAATACAATGAAACACAATCCTGAATATCCTGTTTATCCTGTTTTCGATGCTTTTGCCGCCTTCGCGCTCAGGAATATCCTAACAGGGCAGGCAGTTACAAATCATCTCAAAAATGTCGCCCTGAGCCATTGCCAGCGGATAAATCCGCCGGCTGCGCCCACAAAGTCGGCTAAAACCGACTGCCAGCCCGCTTCAGCGGGCTTTGGGCGGTGGGGCGGAAAATGAAACTGTCAGGCGGCCAGGTATTTTTGAGACAAGTTCTAAACACTCTGGAGGAAAAATGACAGACGTTGTCATTGTGGATGCAATTCGCACGCCGGTTGGGGCTTTGGGTGGGTGTCTCGCTTCGGTTCGCCCCGACGATATGGCGGCGCTGGTGATTAAAGAAATTGTCCAACGCTCGAACCTTGACCCTGCCCTCGTGGAAGAGGTCTTCTTCGGCTGCGCAAACCAGGCTGGAGAAGACAATCGCAACGTGGCGCGGATGGCGGCTTTACTGGCCGGCTTGCCTGTCGAAGTGGGCGGCGTGACAGTCAACCGCCTGTGCGCTTCAGGCTTGAACGCCATCAATCAGGCGGCGCGCGCCATCAAAGCAGGCGAGGGCGATGTGTATATCGCCGGCGGCGTCGAATCCATGAGCCGCGCACCCTACTCACTTCCCAAAGCAGAGACGGGATACTCCTTTGGCAACCTGACCGCATGGGATACAGCGCTTGGCTGGCGTTATCCTAATCCCCGCATGAAGGAAATGTACAGCACCGAATCTATGGGCGAGACCGCTGAAAACATTGCCCGCGAACGCCCGCACATCACCCGCGAAAAACAGGATGCCTTTGCCCTGCGCTCGCATCAGCGCGCCATTGCCGCCATCGATTCGGGGCGATTCAAAGAAGAGATTGTTCCGGTCAGCATCCCGCAAAAGAAGGGAGAGCCGCTGATCGTGGACACAGACGAACGCCCGCGCCGCGATACCTCCATGGAATCACTTGCCAGACTCAAACCCGCCTTTGCCAAAGAAGGAGGCACCGTTACTGCAGGCAACTCCTCCGGCTTGAACGATGGCGCCGCCGCCCTGCTCATGATGAGCGCAGAACGGGCAAAGTCGCTGGGGCTGAAGCCGCTGGTTCGGGTGGTAGCGTCAGCCTCCGCCGGAGTCCCGCCGCGCGTGATGGGGCTGGGTCCTGTGCCTGCAACGAAGAAAGCGCTCCAGCGGGCGGGTCTGCAAATCAAGGACATCGGTCTTGTCGAACTCAATGAAGCCTTTGCCGTCCAGTCGCTGGCGGTGATGGAAGACTTAGACCTCGACCCGGAGATCGTCAACGTGAACGGCGGCGCGATTGCCATCGGGCATCCGCTGGGATGTTCCGGCGCACGGCTGATGACGACCCTCGTCCACGAAATGCGATTGCGCCGTAATGTGAAATATGGACTGGCAACTCTGTGCGTGGGAGTCGGTCAGGGCGAAGCGACGGTGGTTGAGTTTATCGGTTGAAGATCGAAATTCAGGTTCTGGCTTTCGACCTTTGACGTTTGACTTTGAGTGATACTTGTGAAACAACTATTGCCTTTCATCTTTCTTCTTTCACTGGCGCTGGGCGCTTGCAACGTACCCTCCACCCCCGCACCTTACGCTCCCGATACCCCCGCGCCCCCGAAGATTGACGCCCCACTGGTTGAGGCGCCGGCGCTGATTTCGGTTCAATTCATCAACTCGCTCGATGGCTGGGGCGTGACCGAAAGCCAAGTCCTCCGCACCAACGACGGCGGAATTACCTGGTACAACGTCACACCGCCCAATGTGACCGCCGCAGGGTATCAGGCAAACCTTGCGCTGATCGATAACGCTCAAGCCTGGCTGCACCTTCCCGCCTCACAAAACGACTTCACCAGCGGCATCCTCTATCGCACCTCCGACGGCGGGCTTTCGTGGACATCCTTCCCCGTCCCCTTTGCCAGCGCCGACCTGCATTTCCTCGACGCGAAAAACGGTTGGGCGCTCGCCGACCTCGGCGTAGGGGCAGGCTCAAATGCCGTAGCCATCTTCCAGACCACCGACGGCGGCGCAACCTGGACACAGAAATTCACCAACGACCCGAACCTCGCCGGCGCGGGCGATACCCTCCCGCTGGGCGGTTTGAAGGCTGGCATCGCCCCTGTGAGCATGCAAGCGGCGTTCGTTTACGGCGTCACCTACGCGCCGGGCGCACCCTACCTCTTCCGCACCGATGACGGCGGCGCAACCTGGAGCCCGGTCTCGCTGCCCTTACCGCCCGGCGCCGAAAATGCCGAACTCGGCATCGAACGCGGACAGATGAAATTCCTCTCCCCATCCGATGGGTTCATCGCCATGCGACTGACGAGCAGCAGTTACCAGCTTGCTATCTACGTCACGCACGACGGCGGCAATTCCTGGGCGCTCACGCCCAATCTCCTGCCCGGAAGCGGTTCTGCCGATTTTCTGTCGGCGCAGGAAGCGGTTATATCGAGCGGCGACCAGTTCTTCGTCACGCGCGACGCGGCGCGCACGTGGAGTATCGTCCTGCCCGATGTAAAATTCGGCGACACATTGGCCGGCATGGATTTCGTTGACACGATGACGGGTTGGGTCATTACATTAGACCCCGGCGGCCGGCGTGTTATGTACCGCAGCACAGATGGAGGTGCGACATGGTTTCCTGTCGTCGCTCCCTGATTGGGATTTTGACGTTTAGCCTGCTGCTGACGGCTTGCCGAACCTTCGCGTCTCCCTCACCGACGCCTGATTCGGCTTCCGAACCAACTTCTCTCCCCGCAACCGCCACCCCCGCTCCCGATTACGTCAACCGCCTGCGCAACGCCGAATACCAGCTTGGGCTGACCGACACGCCGCAACTTGTGCAACTCACCGACGGCTCGTTTTCACGGGGAGAGCCGGGCAGCATAGACTTCACCTCCGTGAAGATGACCGATTTCATTGCGCGCGGCGACCTGAACGGTGACGGCGTGGATGAATATGCGGCAATCGTGGCAGAAAACTACGGCGGGACCGGCACGTTCGTTTTTCTGGCTCTTTTTGTGGAGGCGGGCGGATCGCTCAAATTTCAGACCTCAACGCTGGTAGATGACCGCCCTCTGCTGAACGAACTCTCGATTGCCAGCGGCGAAATTTTCCTTGATGCCACCATTCACGGCGCAAACGACCCCATGTGCTGCCCCACTCTGCGAACCGAACGGCACTATCGCCTCTCTCACAACCACCTGCGCCTGGCAGATTACGTCACCTTTACGCCCGATGGCAGACCGCGCACGATTACCATTGATTTCCCCGCCAACGGAATGGAGGTGTTCCGCTCTGTGCCAATCAAAGGCAGTGTAGCAATTGCGCCGTTCGAAAATAACCTCGTCTATCGCATCTACGACCTGGGCGGCGTGGAACTTGCCGTTGGCTCAATTACCGTCACCGCCGCCGATTTAGGAGCGCCCGGCGTCTTCGACCAGACGATTTTGCTGGGAAACATCCTCTCCGGCACCGTCATCCGCCTGGAAGTGCAGGATGTCAACGCGGAGGATGGGTCGCTTTTTGCGATGGATTCGGTCGAATTGGTTGTAAAATAATGTGAATTCAGCAAGCGTACAAAATGCGTTTCGTGAACAGACACCTACCCAACATAATTGGAGGAAAGCATGCCCAACACAGTCCGCGATTGGATGTCCAGCCCTGTCGTTGTTGTTGACCCTGATTCGAGCGTCTCTTATGCGCTGACGTTGATGCGCCGCCGCAAAATCCACAGCGTGGTGGTAGACATCAGCGACAAGAACCCCTCGTATGGCATTGTCACCACCACCGACATCCGTGACAAGATTGTGGCGGCAGACCGCAACCCCGCCGAAACAACCGTGCGCGAGATTATGTCGGGTCCTGTTATCACTGCAAAGCCCGAATGGACGCTCAAAGAATGCTCGCGGGTGATGCAGGAGCATCACATCCACCATCTCCCTGTGGCGGATGAAAGCGGCACCTTAATTGGAATCATCTCTGCTACCGATATTTTCATGGCGGTGGAGGAGACCGGCTGGAAGGATAGAAGTTGAAGCGCCGTCTGAAAGGACATTTTGCAGATACAATTGGGGCATGCCAAAGGAAAAATTCTACGTCGTTTGGAAGGGGCGTAAGACCGGTATCTTCACATCCTGGGCGGAGTGTGAGAAGCAGGTGAAGGGATTTGCCGGGGCAGAGTTCAAGGCGTTTGGGTCGCTCAAGGAGGCAGAAGCAGCCTTCAGGTCCAGATATGAAGCGTTTAAGGGCAAGCCAGCCTCTTTAGGCAAATGGAAGGAAGCCAGTGTCAAACCAATTGTCCCCTCCATCTGTGTGGATGCGGCATGCAGCGGGTCGCCGGGCGAGATGGAATATCGCGGAGTCTTTTTGGAATCGGAGGAGGAATTTTTTCGCTTCGGTCCATATCCCGATGGCACGAACAATGTGGGTGAATTTCTGGCAATCGTTCACGCCCTGACCTGGCTGCTGAAGCACAGCAAAACCATGCCCGTCTATTCTGACTCGGAGAATGCCATCGCCTGGGTGTACACGGGGGAATGTAAAACACAACTGAAGCGAACTCCGCGCAACCTGCCGATCTTTACGTTGATTCGAAGCGCCGAGAACTGGCTTGCCGAGAACGAACTGCGCGACGACGCCGTTTTGAAATGGGACACCGACCTGTGGGGTGAAAACCCCGCCGATTTTGGAAGGAAGTAATTTCTTTTTAGCCACCTGACAGTTTCATTTTCCGCTCCACCGCCCGACGATTATGGTTTTTAACAAAATAATCTCGTAACGTTGTGTAGGGCGCGTTCTCTAGCGCGCCTGTTGGCGTTAGACGCCTTCGGCAGCGCCAACTATAGTAATACTCTTGAACATCTATCACGACCG
>Ga0272446_1003609_pt1 | contig 19288 bp, 20 predicted proteins | sample YNPCB0061_FD_194587 | JGI IMG/M metagenome (GOLD analysis project Ga0272446, IMG submission 194587) | Hot spring microbial mat communities from Yellowstone National Park, WY, United States - YNP-CB-006-1 | ecosystem: Environmental > Aquatic > Thermal springs > Hot (42-90C) > Sediment | place...
GTCGTCGACGCCGAGCACGAACACCTGCTGCAGCCTCCCGTCGGGCGCGCGGGCGACCGCGAGCGCCTTGAAGAACGGGCTCGCCCAGTCCACCCCCGGAACGGAGCGGACGCGCCAGAGCGCGGTCTCGGGCAACGGCTCGGTCTCCTCGACGTAGATGATGCGCGGGTCCATCACCCAGAGGTCGGCGTCCGTCACGTCGATCACCTGGGCGGCGGTGCGCAGCATCAGCCCGACGAAGATCGAGGCCTGCTGCGTCATCAGCATCACGGCGAAGGCGACGCCGAAGACGAGGCCGAGATATTTGGCCCTGTCGCCGGTCAGCATCCGCCACGCGATCGTGCCCAAGCGTCGCTCCTGAACGATGTTCAAGTGAACGACGTTCATTTACCCGCTTCACCGGGGGCGGCGCAAGCGCTATCATGAACGCTGTTCAGGTCGTGATCAGGCCGAGAGACGAGCGGGAGGCGGCGTGGCAGGTCGGGCCGGCAGAAGGGCGGCACCGCGGCGGCGCTCCGCCGCCGACCGGCGCGCCGAGGTGATCGCCGCCGCCCGGGCGCTGATGACGCGCAACGGCGCCGCCGCGGTGTCGATGCGCGCGATCGCCGCCGCCGCGGGTGTCTCGCCTGCCGCTCTCTACCTCTACTTCCCCGAGAAGCTGCGGCTGATGGCGGCGGTGGTCGATGCCGTGTTCGAGGGGCTGCTCGCCGCCTTCCGCGAGGCCGTCGCCGCGGCCTCCGCCTCGCCCGATCCCTTCGCCCGACTCGCCGCGCTGATGGACGCCTATGTGGCGTGGGGCCTCGCCCACCCAGACGAGTATCGCCTGGTGTTCATGACGCCCGTGGTCGGGGTCGCCGGCCACCGCCCCGGCGCTCCGGACGGGCGGCCCCTCTCGCCCAACGGAGTGGCGACCTTCGCCGCGCTTGCCGCCGAACTCGCCCGGCTGATCGAGGCGGGCGAGGTCGTTGCGGCCGACCCGGCGATGCTTGCGGAGCAGATTTGGGCCGGCGGCCACGGTCTCGTCTCGCTCATGATCACCTTCCCCGAGTTCGCGTGGAGCCCGCGCGAGTCGCTGTGCGCGGCGCTGCGCGCGACGCTCCTGCGCGGCATCAGCGCGCGAAGCGGCTGAGAGGGCCGGCGCGGCGCGCTTTCCCCGGGCGCGGTGTCGCGATACATCTGCCCGGTGGTCGCGATCGACCAGCCCCGCCCGACGCGCGCCCCCCAGCTGCGAGGTCCATCGCCATGACCGGCATTGCCCACCATTCCTGGCTCGCCTTCGTCCTGCCGCCCGTCCTGCTCATCGGCTCGAACATCCTGATGACCGTCGCCTGGTACGGGCATCTGACGCGCCCCTCCTGGTCGCTCTGGTTCGCCGTGCTCGTCTCCTGGGGCATCGCCTTCTTCGAGTACTGCCTCGCCGTGCCGGCGAACCGGATCGGCTACGGCACCTACACCGCGCAGCAGCTCAAGGTGATGCAGGAGGTGATCACCATGGCCGTGTTCGCGGGCTTCGCCGTGCTCGTGCTCGGCGAGCGGCTCACCTGGAACTACGGCGCCGCCGCGCTCTGCCTCGTCGCCGCCGTGGTGTTCATCTTCCTCCCCACCGGGAGATGAGCGCCCGGACCCTGCTTGCCGAGGCCGCGCGCGCCGTCGCCCGCGCGGGCCTCGTCTCCGGGACCTCGGGCAACCTCTCGCTCCGCGCGGGCGAGACCTTGCTCGTGACGCCGACGGGCCGCGCGCTTGCCGCGCTCGCGGCCGAGGACATCGTCGCGCTCGATGCCTCAGGCCGCGTCGTCGGCGCTGGGCGCCCCACGAGCGAGTGGCGGCTGCACCGCGCCGTGCTCGCCGCCCGCCCCGACCTCGCCGCGGTGGTGCACACCCACAGCCCGGCAGCGACGGCGGCCTCGGCGCTCGGCCGCGCCATTCCGGCCGTGCACTATTCCGTCGTCGCAGCGGGCGGCGAGGACATCCCCTGCGCCCGCTACGCCACGCCCGGCAGCGACGCGCTCGCCGAAATCGCTGCCGCGGCGCTCGCGGGGCGCGATGCCTGCCTGCTCGCCCATCACGGCGCGGTCGCCGCGGCCGCGAGCCTCGAGGCGGCGGTCGCTCTCGCCGAAGCGGTCGAGCTGCTCGCGCGGATCTGGCTTGACCTGCTGGCCGTCACGCCCGAGCCGCCGGTGCTCGGCGCGGCGGAGATGGCCGCGCTGAAGGACGCCTGGGCCGCCTATCGCGGGGTCTGAACGCACTCAGCGCGCGCTTGCCACCGGCTCGGGCGTGGCGGCGGGAAGCCACACCGTGAAGCTCGAGCCGCGCCCCTCCTCGCTCTCGATCTCGAGCGTGCCGCGATGGCGGTTGACGATGTGCTTGACGATCGCAAGCCCGAGCCCGATGCCGCCGACGGCGCGCGAGCGGGCGGCGTCGACGCGGTAGAACCGCTCGGTCAGGCGCGGGATATGCACGCGCGGTATGCCGACCCCGTCATCGGTCACGGTGAGCGCCACACCGGCGCGCCGACGCGCCTTCGGCCCGCCCGGCCCGTCGGCCTTCAGCACGATGCCGATCCGCCCGCCCTCGCGGCCGTATTTGAGCGCGTTGTCGAGCAGGTTCGACAGAACCTGGGCGAGCTGGTCGGCATCGCCCGTCACGGCCGGGAGCCCCGGCTCGACCGAGAGATCGAGCGTGACTCGCCGCGCCGCGAGTCGGGGGCCGATCGCCTCGGCGCTGCGGCGGGCGAGCACGGCGAGGTCGAGCGCTCCGGTCGGCGGCGTGTGCTCGGAGAGCTCGATCCGCGAGAGGCTCAGGAGGTCCTCGATCAGCCGGCCCATGCGCCCGGCCTGCTCGGCCATGATCGGGAGAAAGCGCGCCTGCGCCTCGCGATCGTCGGCGGCGGGGCCCATCAGCGTCTCGATGAAGCCGATCAGGCTGGTCAGCGGCGTGCGCAGCTCATGGCTCGCGTTCGCGACGAAGTCGGCGCGCATCTGCTCGAGCCGTCGTTCGCGCGTCCGGTCCGACAGAACGAGCAGGAGCCGGCCGCCATCGGCGAGCGGCGGGTCGAGCAGGATCGCGGTCGCGAGCAGCTCGCGCTCGATCGGCACGGGAAGCGTCAGCTCTGCCGTCTGCGGCCCCGCGCCGGCGAGCGCCCGGTCGATCGCGCCGCGCAGCGCGGGGTTGCGGAGCAGCGCGCCGAGATCGCCGCCGTCCTCGCCGAGCAGGGCGCGCGCGGCGGGGTTCAGGGCGACGGGCCGCGCATCGGCCCCGAGCACGGCGAGCGGGTCGGGCAGCTGCGCGACGATCCGCACGGCGGCGGCGGCGTTCGCTGCCGCCTCGGCGCCGCGCTGGCGCAGCCCGTCGGCGAGCCGCCCTGCGGCCTCGGCGACGCGGCGCAGCGGCGGGAAGATCGGCCGCGGCCCCGGCGGCTGCCCCGCTTCCGCCGCCTGCAGCGCCGCCGTCAGCCGCTCGACATCGCGGTGCCAGAGCCAGCCGAACGCTCCCGCCGAGAGGCCGACGACGAGGCCAGCGAGCGCCGCCGGCCAGGGGGCGAGGATGTCGGAGGCGGCGAGCCCAGCGAGCAGGGCGGCGGGCAGCCCGCCCACGCCGGCCGCGACCGCAAGCGGCGTCCACCCGGGCTGAGCGACGATCCGCCGCGGCATCGGCAAGCCCGCTCAGAACATGCGGTCGTCGAACCGTTCCGGAGCCGGTTCGACGACGCGCGCCCCGTCGCGCGTCACCGCCATCAGCGACAGGCCGCGCTGGTTCGTGCCGTCGGGCAGGAGGCGGACGATGCCGAGCACGCCCGCGAACCCGGCCGGGTCGGCGATCGCCCCGCGCGAGACGTCCCGCCCAGCGGCCAGCACCGCGGCGATCGCCGCGGCATCGAACGCAACCCCGGCGACCAGCGGCGGGGTGCTGCCGAAGGCCTCGGCGAAGCGGGCCTCGAACGCGGCGCGGCGCGCCTCGTCGGGGGCGGCGTAGAGCGTGCCGACCAGCGCCGGCTCGCGGCCAGCGTCCGGCATCGCCGCAACGAGCGGTGTGGCGAGGAAGCGCACGGGCGGGTTGTCGATGTCGTAGAAGGCGAGCAGCGAGGCCACCGCGCGCAGCCGCTCGCCACCATCGGCGAGGATCAGCGCGTCGAACTCGGGCGGCGGCACGCGCGCCTCGCGGGCGATCGCCGCGGCGCGGCGGCGGCCCTCGGCCGTGCCTTGCGCGCGCGCCGCACGGATCTCGGCATCGATCGGGCCGCGGCGGCGCGCATAGTCGGCGAGCGCGCGCACGGCCGGGTCAGGGTTGCCGGAATAGACCTCCTCGCGGACGACGGTTCCTCCCGAGGCCGTCACAGCCGCGCGATACGCCTCGAGCACGACGCGGCCGAACGGCGTGTCGGGCACGAGCGCGGCGAACCGCTCCGCGCCTTCCGCGCGCGCTGCCGCCACCACGCGCCGCACCGCCGGCCCCGGCAGCTGGCCGAGCACGAACACGTTGTCGCGCGCCGCCCCCGCATCGGTCGTGAAGGCAAGCACGTTCACCCCGGCCGAGCGCGCGATCGGGCCGACGGCCTCCGCCTCGGCGGCGAAGAGCGGGCCGAGGATCAACGCCGCACCCTCGCGCAGCACGGCCTCGGCCGCCGCCGCAGCACCCGCGGGCGTGCCGCCCGTGTCCTTCGGCAGAAGAACGAGCGGGGAGTCGTGCTGGAACAGGGCGAGCGTCGCCGCATCGAGCATCGCCCGCCCCACCGCCGCCTGCGGCCCGCTGAGCGGCAGGAGAAGACCCGCGCGCACCCGCCCGTCCGGCCCGGCGGCGGGGCGCTGCGCCAGCGGCGGCAGGCCCGGCTGCGGCACGATCACGGGGCCCCGCGCGGAGGGCGCTGGCGGCTGTGGCCCGGCACAGGCGGCAAGGGCTAGGCTCGCGAGCGCGAGCGGGAGAAGCCAGAAGCGTGCCGAACGAGCCAACGGACCATCCCCCTCTCTCGGCCGGCGAGGCCGCGACCGATCCGGCCGGCCCTCCCGGGACGCTGACGCTCGTCGCCACCCCGATCGGCAATCTCGGCGACATGCCGCCCCGGGGCCTCGCCGTGCTCGCGGCCGCGGACACGGTGCTCTGCGAGGACACGCGGGTGACGGCGAAACTGCTCGCCCGCCACGGCCTCGCGCGGCGCCTCGTGGCCTACCACGAACACGTCGAGAGCGCGATGACGCCACGGGTTCTTGGCGAGCTTGCGGCGGGCCGCCGCGTCGCGCTTGCCGCCGACGCCGGCATGCCGCTTGTCTCCGACCCAGGCTACCGGCTGGTCGCCGCCGCCGCCGCCGCCGGGCATCGCGTGACCGCCGTGCCGGGGCCGTCGGCGGTGCTCGCCGCGCTCGCGCTCTCGGGCCTGCCGCCGCACCCGTTCCTGTTCCTCGGCTTCCTGCCGCCCAAGCCCGGGCAGCGGCGGCAGCGGATCGCCGCGGTCGCGGCGGCCGAGGCGGCGGGGCTTGCCGCAACGCTCGTGCTGTTCGAGGCGCCGCAGCGCCTCGCCGCGACGCTCGCCGACCTCGCCGCCGCTCTGGGGCCACGCCGGGCGGTGGTGGCGCGCGAGCTCACCAAGCTGTTCGAGGAGGTGGTGCGTGACGACCTCGCCGCGCTCGCCGCCCGCTTCGCCGCAGCCCCGCCGCGCGGCGAGGTGACGGTTGTGGTCGCCCCGGCCGAAGCGACCGTCGAGGCCTCGGATGACGATGTCTCCGCTCGACTCGCCGCAGCGCTTGCGGCCGGTGCCAGCGTGAAGGACGCGGCCTTCGCCGTCGCCGCCGCGACGAGGCGGCCGCGGCGCGCCGTCTACGCGCTCGCGCTCGCGCTCGATTCCTCCTCGCGCCGCCGCCCCTGAGCCGGGGCGCGCGCGACCAGCCGCACGACGCTCGCAGCACCCCGGTGGCCCGCGCCTTCCGCAAGCAGCGTGGTCTCTTCCATGAGCGAGACGATCTCGAGGCCGGCGAAGTCCTCGCGCAGCATCGCCACGTCGTAGCGGCTCGCCTCGCCGCGCGGCCCGCAGTCGCGCGCTGGCCCGCGCGCGAAGGCCTCGAGCACGAGCAGCCCGGACGGTGCGAGAGCGCGCGCCGCGCCGCGATGGACGGCAACGCGCTCCCCGGCGTCGAGCTGGACGAAGATCAGTGCCACGAGGTCGAACGCCGCCTCGGGCCAGGACCAGAGCGCGAGATCGGCGAGGATCGTGGTGACGTCGAGCCCCGCCTCGCGCGCGCGCGCTCCGGCGCGGGCGAGGGCCGTCGGCGCGAAGTCGACCGCCGTGACGGAGAGGCCAAGGCCGGCGAGGAAGAGCGCGTTCCGCCCCTCCCCCTCGCCCGGGCAGAGAGCGCGCATCCCCGGCCGCAACAGGCCCGACTGGGCGGCGAGGAAGGCGTTCGGCGCCGTGCCGAAGAGCGACTCGCCGGCGCGGTAGCGCGCCTCCCAGCGCAGCGCCCAGGGGTTGGCCGCTGCCGCCGGCTCGTCATGGTCGGCCAACACGATGTCTCCATCTCAGCGCAGAGCCCCGAGCCGCGCCGCACGTCCCCGCGGCTTCGGCGCGTGGCGCTGGTCGGGGAGCGCGTCGCGGCCGGAGGCGAGCAGCGTCACCGCGTCGGCGAGGACGGCGACGAGCGCGCTGCGCGGCCCGGCCGGCAGCGGGCTCCCCGCGATCGTCTCGGCCGCGCGCGTCGCGGCCTCGGCGAGCAGCGTGCGCTGCCCCGTGCGCAGCCCCTCGGCCACCAGGGCCTCGCAGAGCACGGCGGCCGTCTCGGCCCGCTGGCCCGGGTTGCGGACCGGGTCGAGCATCAGGAGCGCATCGCGCAGGAGCGCGAGGCGGATCGCGGCTGGCATCGCGTCGGTGGTGCGCATGGCGGTCATCCCTTCCGGCCTTGCCGGAACAATGCACCGCGGTGCAGGCGGCGGATGTGACGATCATCACAGCGCGCACTGTTCCGCCATCGGCGGGCCTTCCCGGCGCCATGATCGGCACGGGCGGCGCGGCTCAGCGCGTCGGTTTCGGCGGCGTCACGGCATAGTCGTAGAAGCCGCGCCCGCTCTTGCGGCCGAGCCAGCCGGCGGCGACGTATTTCGCAAGCAGCGGGCAGGGGCGGTACTTGCTGTCGGAGAGGCCCTCGTGCAGCACCTGCATGATCGAGAGGCAGGTGTCGAGGCCGATGAAGTCGGCGAGTTCGAGCGGCCCCATCGGCTGATTCGTGCCGAGCTTCATCGCGGTGTCGATCGAGACGACATCGCCCACCCCCTCGTGCAGGGCGTAGACCGCCTCGTTGATCATCGGCACGAGGATCCGGTTGACGATGAAGCCCGGGAAGTCCTCGGCGATCGCGGTGGTCTTGCCGAGCCGCCCGGCGAGCGCGACGGTCGCGCGGAACGTCGCCTCGTCGGTGGCGATGCCGCGGATCACCTCGACGAGCTTCATCACCGGCACCGGGTTCATGAAGTGCATGCCGATGAAGCGCGCCGGCCTGTCGGTCGCGGCGGCGAGCATGGTGATGGAGATCGAGGAGGTGTTGGTGGCGATCATCGCCTCGGGTTTCAGCGCGGGGCAGAGCGCCTTGAAGATCGTCTTCTTGAGCTCTGGGTTCTCGGTCGCGGCCTCGATCACGATGTCGGATGCGGCGAAGGCGGAATAGTCCGTCGCCGTGGCGATGCGCGCGAGCGCGGCTTCCTTCGCCTCGGCCGTGACGGTGCCCTTCGCCACCTGGCGGTCGATGTTCCGTCCGATTCCCGCCACCGCCTTCTCGAGCGCCGCCGGGTTGATGTCGACCAGCGCGACCTCGAGGCCCGCGAGTGCCGCGACATGCGCGATGCCTGAGCCCATCTGGCCGGCGCCGATCACGCCGACGCGGGCGATCGCGTCGGCGGCGGAGTCGGCTCCCGCAGGGTCGGCGGCGGCGATCTGGTCCATCAGGTCTTCTCCAGTTCCTTCGCAAGCTCGGGCAGGACGGTGAACAGGTCACCGACGAGGCCGTAATCGGCCACCTGGAAGATCGGCGCCTCCTCGTCCTTGTTGATCGCGACGATGACCTTGCTGTCCTTCATCCCGGCGAGGTGCTGGATCGCGCCCGAGATCCCCACCGCGATGTAGAGCTCGGGCGCGACGATCTTGCCGGTCTGCCCGACCTGGCAGTCGTTCGGCACGAAGCCCGCATCGACCGCGGCGCGCGAGGCGCCGACGGCGGCGCCAAGCCTGTCCGCCACCGCCTCGATCAGGCGGAAGTTCTCGCCCGAGCCGAGGCCCCTGCCGCCCGAGACGACGACGCGCGCCGCCGTCAGCTCCGGCCGTTCGGAGGCCGAGCGCTCCTGGCCGAGGAAGCGCGACAGGCCAGGGTCGGGCGCCGCCGCCACCGGCTCGACCGGGGCTGCGCCGCCCTCGGCGGGCACAGGGTCGAAGCTCGCCGCGCGCACGGTGATCACCTTCCGGGCATCCGCCGACCGGACGGTTGCGAGCGCGTTGCCGGCATAGATCGGGCGGACGAAGGTGTCGGGCGAGACCACCGCCGCGATGTCGGAGATGGGCTGGACGTCGATCAGAGCGGCGAGCCGCGGCATCACGTTCTTGCCCGTGGTCGTCGCGGCGGCGAGGAGGTGCGTGTAGCCCGGGGCGAGAGCGGCGAGCAGGGCGGCGAGCGGCTCGGCGAGAGCGTGGGCGAGGGAAGGCGCCTCGGCGTGCAGCACCTTCGCGACCCCGGGCAGCCGCGCCGCCGCGGCGGCGGCCTCGGCGCAGCCCTCGCCGGCGACGAGCACGTGCACCTCGCCGCCGGCCTGCGCCGCGATCAGGGCGGCGGCGGCGAGCGCCGACCGCGTCGGCTGCCTGATCGTGCGGCCGTCATGGTCGGCCAGGACAAGGAGCGCCATCGCTGCCATCCTCCCTCAGATCACCTTCGCCTCGGTGCGAAGCTTCTGCACAAGTTCCGCAACCGAGCCGACCTTCGCCCCCGCCTTGCGCCGGGGCGGCTCCTCGACCTTCAGCACCGCAAGCCGCGGTGTGACGTCGACGCCGAGCGCGGCGGGCGAGAGCGTCTCGATCGGCTTCTTGCGCGCCTTCATGATGTTGGGAAGCGAGGCGTAGCGCGGCTCGTTCAGCCGCAGATCGGCCGTGATCACCGCCGGCAGGGCAAGCTCGACCGTCTCGAGCCCGCCATCGACCTCGCGCGTCACCGCCACGCGCCCCTCCGCCACCGCCACCTTCGAGGCGAAGGTGCCCTGCGGCCAGCCGAGCAGGGCGGCGAGCATCTGGCCGGTGGCGTTCATGTCGTCGTCGATCGCCTGCTTGCCCATCACGACAAGCCTGGGCGACTCGCGGGCGACGATCGCGCGGAGCAGTTTCGCCACCGCGAGCGGCTGGAGCTCGACCTCCGTCTCGATCAGGATGCCGCGGTCGGCGCCCATCGCGAGCGCGGTGCGGATCGTCTCGGCCGAGGCGGCGCTGCCGGCGGAGACGGCGACGATCTCGGCAGCGACCCCCTTTTCCTTGAGCCGAACCGCCTCCTCGACGGCGATCTCGTCGAAGGGGTTCATCGACATCTTGACGTTGGCCGTCTCGACGCCGGTCTGGTCCGCCCTGACGCGGATCTTGACGTTGTAGTCGACCACCCGCTTCACGGGCACGAGGATCTTCATCGCCATCCTGCCATGCTGGTCGCGCCCCATGCTGGTCGCGCCGATGCGCCTCCGCTCTGGGCCAGAGCGCCTTCCACGGGGGTGGAAACCGCCGAGGGCCTCTGGTCCGAGCCTCTTCTCGCCTACGGCCGGTTCGAGCCGTGTGCGATCTGCTCTGGCGGCCGGTTTGTCTAGCGGCGGGCTTTGGCGGTGGCAAGCGAACCCACCGCCGTGCGCCCGCGCGCATGCCCGCTCACCCCCCCGCGAGCGCGAGCAGGAGCAGAAAGAGCCCGAGTGCGGCCGCCTGCAGCACCACGCGCCAGCGCATCAGCGCGTTGCTGCGCGCCGGGTCGGCCCCCCGCGCGAGCCCGACGACGCCGGCCAGCAGGACCCCCAGCGTGGCGAGCATCGCCGCCGCGACGAGAACGATGAGAAAGGTCGTCATCGCCAGACCGTGCCACGGCGCGGCGCTCCCGTCACCGGTGCTTCACCGCCCCGGCTCACGGGCGCGGATGCTCGCCCGCCGGGCGCGGCCCGGCCCGGCGCAGCGGTGCGAGCAGCCCGACGCCGACCAGAGCGCACAGGCCGCAGGCGACGAAGCCCGCGACATAGGTGCCGGTCGCCTGCACAAGGCCGGAGAAGGCGGTCGGTGCGACGATCATCGCGAGCGCGAAGACGAAGGAGAGCATGCCGGTCGCGGCGCCGACCTGGCCGACCGGGGCGAGCCGCGCCGTCTCCGAGAGCAGCACCCCGTTCCAGCCGATCGCGGTCGCGCCCATCGCAACGCCCGTGGCGGCGACCAGCACCGGCGGCCAGCCCGGATCGGCGAAGGCGAGCGCGAGCGCGGCGGCGGCGGTGGCGAGGCCGAGCCCAGACAGCACGGCGATCGGGCCGACGATGTCGGCGACAAGCCCCCACAGCACCCGCCCGGCCACGCCGGCGGCCTGCCCGAGCGAGAGGTAGAGCCCGGCGAGCAGCAGGTCGTAGTCGAGGATCTCGGTCTGGAACACGACAAAGAAGGAGGAGAAGCAGAACTGCGACACACCGAAGGCGGCGCCGACGAGCGCGATGGCGCGCAGCTTCGGGTGGCTGCGGAACATCCCGAGCGAGGCCTTGGCCCCGGCGAGCCCGACCTTCGTGGTCGGGTCGCGCTGGCCGTCGAGCTTTGCCCTGAGCGGCTGCAGCGCCGCCGCCGTCAGCACCGCGAGACCGGCAAGCCCGGCGATGCCGCCGCGCCAGCCGAGGGCGAGGCCGAGCGGCGGCGCGATCAGCCCGATCAGCATCGCCCCGCCCGGCACGCCCGTCTGCTTGAGCGAGAACACGAAGCTGCGGCTTCGCTGCGGCGCGATGTCGTGCAGCAGGTGGCTGCCGGCCGGGGTCAGCGGCCCGTGCCCGACGCCGCAGACCAGCGCCGAGCCGATCAGCGCGGCCGGGTGGCCGAGGGTCGCGACCATCAGCCCGGCGGCGATCACGAAGAGCGCCGCCTGGCAGAGCCGCACCGGCCCGAGCCGCGTGATCAGCGGCCCGGTCAGCGGCCCCGACAGGAGCGACCCGGCATAGACCAGTGCCACGTTGATTCCCGCAAGACCGGGTGGGATTCCGGTATCGGCGGCGATCAGCGGCGCGAGAACGGGAACGCCGAGGAAGGCGCCCATGGCGGCGACGTGCGTTCCGAGCAATGCGACCAGGACGAGCGAAATCTGCGGCGACGCTGCACGTGATGCGTGAACAGACATGACGGGGCTGCACACTAGAGCGGTTTCCACATGGGTGGAAACCGCTCCGGGAATCTGACGCGAGCATCTGCACGCTCACGGCCAACTCCGGCCGTGTGCGATCTGCTCTCGGCGACCGCGCCGTGCTTGACACCCCCGGCGCCGGCCTGTTCCGTGCGGGCGCTTCCAGGGGAAAGGGCAGGAGAACGATGCGTCGCCTCACGGCCCGCCGCACCGCAGCACGGCTTGCCGCAGCGATCCTTGTCGGGCTCGCCCTGGCCCTTGCTCTGCCCGCCGCCCCTGGGCTCGCCCAGGGCCAAGGCGCGCTGGCCGCGGCCGAGGCGCCGGCGGCGAGCCGGGCGCCGCATGCCGTCGACCCCTCGCCGCCGTCGCCGCGCGAGGCGGAGGAACTCGAGGTCGAGCGCCGGCGCGCCGCGCCCGCCCCTGCCGCCGCCCCGGCGGGCGCTGCGGCGCCGCTGCTGCCGGCGGCGGAGGCGGCGAGGCTCGCCGAGCTCCTGCGCGATGAGGCCAAGCGGCGGGAGCTGCTCGCCACGCTCGACAGCCTCGCCCGCATTGGCAGCGCCGACCCGCCAGCGCCGGAGCCGGCGCTTGCCCTGCCGCTTGCGCCGCAGAGCCTGCTCGCGCAGGTTCTGCTCGCTCTGTCCAACACGCTCGGCGACGTCTCCGAGTGGGTGGTGGCGGCAGCGCGCAGCGCCTATGACCTGCCGGCGGTGCTCGCCGCGGTGCGGCGCTTGGCCTTCGACCCGCTGGTGCGCGACCGGATCTTCAACATCCTGTGGAAGGCGCTGGTCGTGCTCGCGGCCGGGATCGCGGTCGAACGCACGCTCGTGATGATCTTCCGCCCGGCGCGTCGGCGGATCGCCGCCGCCGCCGAGGGGGTCGAGCGCTACCCCCAGCGCGTTGGGCTGTCGCTCGCCCGCTTCGCGATCGACCTGATCCCGGTGATCGCCTTCGCCGCCGTGAGCTATGCCGTGATCACGGCGATCGAGCGCTGGCCCTCGCAGCGGCTGATCCTGATCGTCGCCAACAACGCCTATCTCGCCGCCCGGCTTGCGCGGGCGATCGGCCGCGCCGCCTTCGCCCCGGAAGTGCCGCAGCTTCGCCTGATCCCGATGGCGGACGAGACGGCTGCCTACTGCCAGGTGTGGCTGCAGCGGCTCACGGTCTGGGTCGTCACCGGCTATGCGGTGGCGGAGGCGATGCTGATCTTCGGCCTCGGCCAGGCGGCGCATGACGGGCTCGTCAAGGTCGTCGAGCTCGTCCTGATGCTGTTCCTCGTGCTGATCGTGCTGCAGAACCGCGCCGCCGTCGCCGCTCTGATCCGGGCGCCGGAGGGGGCGCGGGGGCCGTGGGCGGTGGCGCGCAACCGGCTCGGCGATGTCTGGCACCTGCTCGCGATCGCCTATCTGGTCGCTGGCTGGGCGGTCAGCGCGCTGCAGATCTCCGATGGCTACGCCTACCTGCTGCGGTTTACGGCGACGACGATCGCCGTGCTCGGCGCTGCCAAGCTCATCGAGCTTGCGGTCGACCGGCTGCTCGCCCGGATCCTGCGCGTCGAGCCTGACCTCTCGGGGCGCTATCCGGGGCTTGAGGGGCGCGTGAACCGCTACACGCCGATGCTGCGCACGCTGACGCACGCGATGATCTGGGCGGTCGCGGTGGTGGTGCTGCTGCAGTTCTGGGGCCTCGGCGCGTTCCAGTGGTTCGAGCACGGGCGGCTCGGCGCGCGCATGCTGTCGGCCGCCGCCTCGGTGCTGGTCACGCTGATCATTGCGCTGGTGATCTGGGAATCGATCAACTCGGCGATCAACCGCCACCTCGAGAAGCTCTCGCGCGACGCCGAAGCGGCGCGGACGGCGCGGGTGCGGACCCTCCTGCCGATGCTGCGCACAGCGCTTCTCTTCGTCATGATCATCGTCGTCGCGCTGATCATCCTCAACGAGCTCGGCGTCAACATCGCGCCGCTTCTCGCCGGCGCGGGGGTGATCGGGATCGCGATCGGCTTCGGGTCGCAGAAGCTCGTCCAAGACGTGATCACCGGCATCTTCCTGCTCGCCGAGGATGCGATCGCGGTGGGCGATGTGGTCACTGTCGCCGGCCAGGGCGGGGTGGTGGAGGCGCTCTCGATCCGCTCGATCCGGCTCCGCTCGCTCGACGGGACGGTGCACATCGTGCCGTTCTCGGCTGTCACGACCGTCTCGAACATGACGAAGGACTTCGCCTTCGCGGTGTTCGACATCGGCGTCGCCTATGGCGAGGACACCGACCGGGTGGTTGAGGTGCTGCGTGCGCTCGGGGCGGAGATGCGGTCTGAGCCGCGCTGGGCGAACGTGATCCGCGAGCCGCTCGAGGTGATGGGGGTCGATCGGTTCATGGACAGCGCCGTGGTGATCCGCTGCCGGTTTCGGACGAACCCGGGCAGCCAGTGGGCGGTCTCGCGCGAGTTCAACCGCCGCTACAAGAAGCGCTTCGACGCGGTCGGAATCGAGATCCCCTTCCCCTACCGCAAGGTGGTGGTGCAGACGGAGACGGGCGCCCCGCCGACGGAGGCCGAGCGCCGCGCCGCGATCGCCGGCGCTGGCTGAGCGCGCCTCCAGCTCAGAGCCCGAGCCCGCGCGCGGCCCAGAACGCGGCCACACCGGCGCCCAGGGCGGCGGTGGCCGACCGCGTCGCCGCCATCACCGCGAGCGTCGCCGCAGCACCCGCAAGCCCCGCAAGCCCCGACCGCGCCACCACCGGCGCGGCGAAGGCGACGAAGATCGTCCCCGGCAGGTGGCCGAGGAAGGCGCGCAGGAACGGCCCCGGCTGGATGCGCCGGAACACGAGATAGCCCGCCGCACGCACGGCAAAGCTCGCCCCCGCCATGGCGAGGATGGCCGCAAGCGTCAGGAGGTCGGTGCCGCTCATGACCCGCCGCGCCCAGCCCACGGAGGCCCAGACCCGCGCCGTTCGGTGTCGCGCCAGGCCCCCGCCGCGCTCCCCGCCACCGCGCCAGCGACCACCGCAAGCGCTGGGTTCGGCAGGACGGGCGTGACCGCGAGCGCAACCAGAGCCGCGACCGACCAGGGCAGGACATCCGCCCCGGGCCCGCGCCAGAGCGGCACGAGCAGCGCGATCAGGCAGGCTGGGGCGGCGAAGAACAGCGGGTGACCGGGCGGCAGGGCGACGACGGCGCCCGCGAGATGGCCTGCGATCGTGGTCACGACCCAGGCCGCCCACAGCCCCGACGCGGCGCCGAGATAGAGAGATAGAACAGAGCGTCCTGCCGCCCAGCCCGAATCTCGGCGAGCGACAGCGCCCACGCGTGATCGACGATCGCCGCGACCGAGAGCCACCGCCGCCAGCCGCGCAGAGCGTCGAGCCACGGCGCGAGCGAGGGGCCCATCAGAGCGAAGCGGAGATTGACCGCAAGCGCGGCAAGCAACGCCGGCAGCACCGGCGCCGCCTCGGACCAGCTCTCGAGCGCGAGGATCTGTGCCGTGCCCGCGAAGACGAGAGCGCTCATCAGAGCCGCCTCGACGAGCGAGAGGCCCTTGGCCTCGGCGAGCACGCCGACGACGAGGCCGAAGGGCAGAAGGCCAAGGGTCAGCGGGGCGACGGCGCGCACCCCCCGAACGAAGCCCGCGCGCGTGGCGATGACGGTCACGCCAGAATTACCCGAGTGAGAGTCACCGGAGTGTCACCGTCGGAACCGCGCGATCCGCGCCTCCGCCTCAGCCATGTCCATCGCCACCGCGGCCTCGGCGACAGGGCGCGGAAACCCCGCCCGGGCGAGTGCGGCGAGCGCACGCCGCAGCGCCTGCTGGTCGGGCGGGGAGGCGGCGAAGGGCCCGGCGCGGCGGCGGCGCAGCGCGATCAGCGCCGCGGCGAGCTCTGCGTCGCGGTCGGGCAGGGCCGCTTCGATGGCGGCCCGCGCCGCCTCGCCTGCCCCTTTCGCGGCGAGGCGGGCGGCGATCGCAGCGCGCGACCGCCCGGAGCGTGCGAGGCTCTGCGCACGGCCTGAGGCGTAGGCCGTGTCCGACACCGCCCCGGCGGCGGCAAGCCGGGCGACAACGCGGGCGATCGCGGCCCTTGCATCGGCAAGACCCGCCTCGTCCTCGACCCCGGCCGCGCGCGCCCAGGCCCGGACGCGGTTGCCGAGCACCCGCGCAAGCCCCGCCTCGGTGGTGGCGTAGCGCGCGAGATGGGCGAGCGCGGCTTCGTGGAGCGAGGCCTCGGTCGGGCGCTCAGGCGGGGCGCGGCGCGGCATCGGCCAAGAATGGCAAAGCCCGCGCGCTGCGGCACCCCGCCCGGCGCATGGCGGGCCAGCGCCCGCGGCGCGCTCCGGGCAGGCACGCAGGCGGTTCATTTGACTTCGGCCTGGGCGGTCTCCACTCTCGCGTTTTCCCCGGAATGCCCCGGGGAGAGAGCCCGGAGAGAGGACAGGATCGTGATCGCCGCCCTGATGCCGACCTACAACCGCGCCGACCTCGCCTTCGCGCGGGGCGAGGGCGCGCGTCTGTGGACGGAGGATGGCCGACGTTTCCTCGACTTCGGCTCCGGCATCGCCACTTCAAGTCTCGGCCACGCCCACCCGCACCTCGTCGCGGCGATCACGGCGCAGGTGGCGAGGGTGATGCACGTCTCGAACCTCTATCGCGTACCGGAGGCGGAACGCCTCGCCGCGCGCCATGTCGCAGCGTCGTTCGCCGATTCCGTGTTCTTCTGCAACTCTGGCGCCGAGGCGAACGAGGGCATGGTCAAGGCCATGCGCAAGACCATGGCCGAGACCGGCCGGGGCGAGCGCTTCCGGATCATCACCTTCGAGGGCGCCTTCCACGGCCGCACGCTGGCGATGCTCGCCGCCACCGGCAACCCGAAATATCTCGACGGCTTCGGGCCAAAGGTCGACGGCTTCGACCAGGTCCCCTTCGGCAACATGAACGCCGTGCGCGACGCGATCGGCCCGGCCACGGCGGGGATCCTGATCGAGCCGGTGCAGGGCGAGGGCGGCGTCCGCACGGCCGAGCTTCGCTTCCTGCGTGAGCTCCGCTCGGTGTGTGACGAGTTCGGCCTTTTGCTCGGGCTCGACGAGGTGCAGATCGGCATGGGCCGGTCTGGCAGGCTCTGGGCGCACCAATGGGCCGGGATCGAGCCGGACGTGATGTCCGCCGCCAAGGGGATCGGCGGCGGCTTCCCCTTGGGCGCGATCCTCGCCAAGGAGCATGTCGCGAAGCACCTGAAGCCGGGCACGCACGGGACCACCTATGGCGGCAGCCCGCTCGCCTGCGCCGCCGGCAATGCGGTGCTCGACGTCATCCTCGCCGATGGGTTCCTCGATCAGGTCGATCGCGTCGCGCGGCATCTCTGGCGCGCCCTGCTCGCGCTCAAGGCCCGTAACGAGGACGTGGTCGAGGCGGTGCAGGGGGCGGGGCTCCTGCTCGGCCTGAAGCTGCGCGAGGGCTTCGTCAACACCGAGGCGCAGGCGGCGGCGGTGGCCGAGGGGCTGCTCACGGTCGCTGCGGGGCAGAACGTTCTCCGCCTCGCCCCGCCGCTGATCATCACCGAGGCCGAGGCGGACGAGGCGGTGGACCTGCTCGGCCGGGCGCTCGCGCGTCTGCGCGCCGCGGCCGCCGCACCCAAGGCGGCGGCGCAATGAAGTTGCAGCGCGCCGTCAGGCTCCGGCCCGAGGCGGGGAAGGACGCGGGGCCGGGCGCGGGCCAGGGGGCGTCGTCCACGGGGGCGTCGTCCACGGGGGCGTCGTCCACGGGGGCGTCGTCCACGGGGGCGTCGTCCACGGGGGCGTCGTCCACGGGGGCGTCGCCGACCGCTCCGCCGCGGCACTTCCTCGACCTCGCCGACCTCGCCGAGGAGGACCTTCGGCGGATGCTCGCGCTCGGGGCGGCGTTCAAGGCGCGGGAGGGGCTCCTCGCCGCGCGCCCGCTCGAGGGGCGAACGCTCGCGCTGATCTTCGAGAAGCCGTCCACCCGGACGCGCGTCTCCTTCGAGGTGGCGATGCGCCGCCTCGGCGGCGACGTGGTCGTTCTCTCGGCGAAGGAGATGCAGCTCGGCCGCGGCGAGACGGTGGCCGACACGGCACGGGTTCTCTCGCGCTACGTCGATGCGATCATGCTGCGCACCGACAGTGCCGCCAAGCTCGCCGAGCTCGCCTCCGCCGCCACCGTTCCCGTGATCAACGGCCTGACGGACAAGTCCCACCCCTGCCAGATCATGGCCGATGTGATGACCTTCGAGGAGCATCGCGGCCCGATCCGCGGCCGGACGGTCGCCTGGTGCGGCGACGGCAACAACGTCGCCCGCTCCTGGGTGCATGCCGCGGCGCGCTTCGGCTTCACGCTCCATCTCGCCACGCCTGAGTCGCTGCGCCTGCCAGCCGAGACTCTGGCCTGGGCAGCGGCGGAAGGCGCGCGGATCGAGCTGATGGAGGACCCGGAGTTGGCCGTCGCCGGCGCCGATGCGGTGGTGACCGACACCTGGGTCTCGATGAACGACGCTCCGGGCACGAACCGGCACAATCTCCTCCGCCGCTTCCAGGTGAACGAGGCGCTGATGGCGCGGGCGAAGCCGGAGGCGATCTTCCTCCACTGCCTTCCCGCGCATCGCGGCGAGGAGGTGACCGACGGCGTGCTCGACGGGCCGCAGAGTGTGGTGTTCGACGAGGCGGAGAACCGCCTGCACGCCCAGGCCGGAATCCTCGCCTGGTGCCTCGGCATCGGCGTTGCGAGCCGCGACGCGACGCGATGATGACGAAGGACGGCGCCGCCCCTGCCCGGAGCCCCGTCCCCGACCTGACCGTTCCGAACGCGGTCCGTCCCTTCTATCTCGGCGGAGCGCCAGCGCGCGGGCAGCTCGTCCGGCTCGGGCCGCTGGCCGATGCCATACTCTCCCGCCACGCCATGCCCGCCCCCGTCACCGCGCTGCTCGGCGAGGCGCTCGCTCTGACCGCGGGGCTTGCCACAGCGCTGAAGTTCGAGGGCTCGTTTTCGCTCCAGGCGCGCGGCGACGGCCCTGTGGCGATGCTGCTCGCCGACGCCACCGCCGCCGGGGCGCTGCGCGGCTACGCCAAGGTCGACCGCGCGGGCGTTGCCGCGCTCGATCCCTACCCCTCGGCGGCGCGGCTGCTCGGCGCCGGCCACCTCGCCTTCACGGTCGACCAGGGGCCGGAGATGGAGCGCTACCAGGGAATCGTTCCGCTCGAAGGGGCGAGCCTCTCCGACCTCACCCACACCTGGTTCCGCACCTCGCAGCAGGTCGAGGCGGCGGTGAAGCTCGCCTGCGCGCGCACGCCGTCGGGCTGGCGGGCGGCGGCACTCCTGCTCGAGCGGATCGCCTTCGAAGGCGGCGAGGAGCGCGTCCGGGGAACGCCCGAGGAGCAGGACGAGGCCTGGCGCACGGCGGTCACGCTCGCCGGCTCCGCCACCGCCGCCGAGATGCTCGATGAAGGGCTCGCGCCTGAGCGGCTCCTGTGGCGGCTGTTCCACGAGCTCGCGCCCAAGGCGCAGGCGGCCCGGCCCGTCTCCTTCGGCTGCCGCTGCACGCGCGAGCGGATCGGCCGCGTGCTGGAGGGCTTCGGCGAGGAGGACCTCGACCACATGGCCGAGGACGGGGCGATCACCGTCACGTGCGAGTTCTGCAACGTTGACTTCCGCTTCGCACGCGATGAACTGGGGCGCGACGAGCCGGGCCGCGACGAGCCGGGCCGCGACGAGCCGGGCCGCGACGCGCCGGGGCGGGACACGCTGGGCGCCCGCTGACGCACGCGCCGCGAGGAGGGGGGAGACAGCGCCACCCATGGGCCTGACGCGACCGCGCCTGACGCGAATGCGCCTGACGCGACTGATCCTGACGCGACTGATCCTGACGCGACGCCACCTCGCCCTCGCGGCCCTGCTTGCGGCCGCCGGCTGCGCGTCCAGCGAGCCGCCACCGCCCGCACGCCC
>Ga0272446_1003610_pt1 | contig 19280 bp, 18 predicted proteins | sample YNPCB0061_FD_194587 | JGI IMG/M metagenome (GOLD analysis project Ga0272446, IMG submission 194587) | Hot spring microbial mat communities from Yellowstone National Park, WY, United States - YNP-CB-006-1 | ecosystem: Environmental > Aquatic > Thermal springs > Hot (42-90C) > Sediment | place...
GAAATGTATCAAGCAAGCGATGAACATCGGCGTAGCGCAGTTTGTAACCGTGCAAGTCGGGCGAGAATGCCTTTAAGCCTTTGGAGAGTTGCGCAAGTGTTACAGTCGTGCCTGCAACGCCAACGGCACTCTCGCGTCCAGCGATGAAGGTCGGAAGGTGTTCCGCGAAGCCTTCGTTAATCAGCATTTCAGCTTCTTCAAATTCAATGGGCAAGGGCGGTATGTGTTTAAAGAGCCGTTCTGTCAGGCGAACCGAGCCGATGTCGAGGCTGGCTCGAGCCTCGATGCCGTGGACTGTTCCTAAGACAAGTTCGGTGCTGCCGCCGCCAATGTCAATGACGAGAAACTTATCGGGCAAGTTCGTCCAGCCTGCGACCGCGCCAAGAAATGTCAGCTCGGCTTCTTCTTCGCCAGAAATCGTTGTAATGTGAATGCCGGTTTCCTGCGCCGCCAAGCAAGTAACCTCGTCTCGATTTTTCGCGTCGCGCAAGGCACTTGTGCCAACGGCGATGATGTCCGTTGCGCCGTATTGCTCGATGAGTAATTTATATTTTTTCAAGCACTCGACCAGCCGCGACACCGCGTCGGCGTTGATGTTTCCGTCGGCATCGACGCCTTTTCCCAGACGGATAATTTCTTGCGCATTAAATATGGTTGTAAGGGTGTTGGAACGCGCGTCGAGGTCTGCAATCAAAAGCAGCGCAGTGTTCGTGCCAATGTCGAGTGTAGCAAGTCGGTTCATTTTAGAAAGAAGAAAACATTGAACCCAAGCATATATGCAACCCAAAAAATAATGTCAACCATGCCTATGACAATATACAGGATGGCTGTATTGTTATTTCCGCGTTCCAAAAAGGCTTCCTTCGGATTGTCGGGATTGTAATAGACCGTCGTCGCTGTGCCGAGCGGATATTTTTCTGGGATGTCGAAAAGCGAATACTCCCGACCTTCTGGAACAATTTGGGACGACGTGTAGCGCACGCCCGAAATATGGTATTCATATTCAAAATAGAGACTGAGGGAATCGTCGTCAGGCGTCAATTCAGACTTGATAATTTTTCCCTCTGTCTGCGCCAGAGCCATCGCCGCAGATTGCTTTCGCAAAAGATATACGCCGTAGATGCAGGCAGCAACGCCGAAGGAGAGCATGATTGCGCCCGATATTAGATTGGAAATGAGATTGGCGTCTTCCATTGCTATTTTTTGAACATTCAATATAAAATCGTAAAAAATGTGCGCGACGATTAACTCAAATTTTCAGAAGCCAAAATAAAGAAAAAGCCCGATGCCCACAGCGATGTCAATGGCACCTGCGCCGATAAGTACCACTGCAAGCATGTTGCTCCCACGTTCTAAAATTGCATCTGCTGGGTTATCGGGATTGTAAAAAACTGTTACGGTTGCGCCGACGGCGTAGTTTGATACAGCATCTTGCGGATTAAGCAACACGCCTGCGGTGATGCGTGTTGAAGTGTAGCGCGTTCCAATGACGCGATATTCATATTCGATGTCGGCGTGCGTTTCATCGTCGGATGTTTGCAACTGTGAGCGTAGCACTTTTCCGTTTGTTGATGCCCACGCCGCCACTGCGTTGAACTGTTGCCAACGATACGCGCCGAAGAAACAAATGCCTATGCCGACAAGCACTACAACAATTGGGATAATTAACGTCAAATCAAACGAAACACTCTCCATAAGTTTAATCGTTAGATTTTTTTATGAAGGCACATAACCATTCGTTTTCGGCTGTAAGCGACTCGACGCGATAGGTCAAGTTGCTCGTCAAGTGGCGCAGCCATGCCGCGTCGTATTTCAACACGCCGGAGAGCAAGACCGATGCTCTTGGTGCATGCTCATGAACTATCGGCAAAATCTTTTCAACGACATTACGATTGACGTTTGCCAAAATAAGCGTGAACAGAGCGCGCCTTAATTCGGCCGTTAGGTCTGATTCAGCGTCGAGCAATTTTACGGTGATGTCGGCACAGTGATTGGTGGCGATATTTTCTTGTGCATTCTCGACTGACCACTCGTCATTGTCAAAGGCAAGGATGGGAAGTGTGTTGCCCAATTTTCGCGCGGCGATGGCAAGAACGCCCGTGCCAGTGCCGATATCGAGAATCATGTCGTTGGGGCGCATGACGGTCTCGAGTTGCTGAATCATCAAGCGCGTCGTTTCATGGTAGCCCGTGCCGAAAGACATTTTCGGATTGATTTCAATGAGCAATTTGCCCGCGCGGTTGTCATAAGATTTGCCGTGCTGCACAATGGCAACGCGGTCGGAGACGTCAATCGGCGCAAGCGTGGCTTCCCAATCGGCGTTCCAATTTCGGTCGTCAATTTTTTCTTCACGGGCGGAAATGCTTGTTCCGACAAGGCTTTTCAGGCGGTCAAGAACGATGACTTTTTTCTCTGCCGTCCACTCGCGCTCTAAAATGTAGGCATGCAAGGTGTCGCCGTCTTCCCAGAAATTTTCAAACCCATCGAGCGAAAGCAGCCCGACAGCGTCGTCGAAATGTTCTGCGCCAAGTAGGAGCGAGAGAGCTATGTGAGATTTTTTTTCCATGCGCGAAGCTAATGTATATTCAAGCGTCAAAAAAATTTCATTACTTATCCTGTTTTCACTTGGCAAAAAAAGTATCGTCTCGGTCGTCTAAATCATCTGCGGGCGAAGCGTCTGCCAAGCCTCGCGCCAAAAAGTCAACTGTTGCGAAACCCACATCGTCTGTAAAAGCCGCCGCTGCCAAGCTGGCAAAACCGCGCACAAAAAAAACGACGGCTACCGCGCGACTGGCGGAAGCCTTAGCCAAACACACTGAACCCATCAAGTCGGAAGGCGCAGCCGAATCGGTCGCTCTGCTCGACGCTGGAGAGGTCTTAGCCAGAAGTGCCGCAGAATATGCACTCACCAAGAAAGCCCTCGACATCACCATTATGGATGTGCGTAACCTATCCGACTCGATTGACTTCTTTGTCATCTGTTCGGCGGATTCCGACCGACAAGTGAAAGCCATTTCAGACGCTGTGTTCGACGGGCTTGCCGACGAGGGCGAAAAACCTAAACACGTTGAGCGGAAAGACTTGACGTGGGTGGTCATGGACTATATCGATGTCGTCGTTCATATTTTTCTCAAAGAAAAACGGGCGTTCTATAACCTTGAAAAACTTTGGGGCGACGCAAAATTTATCCGCATTGATGACCATTCTACCGCAGCAGTGCCTGCAAAAAAACGCCAAACAACCGCATAGTTCCAATGGACGGCACAGCGATTGTTCTCACCAACGGATTGCTTCACACGCCGCACGCCAAAACCGCGCATGGGCTGATTCGCGGCACCGAGCGATTTAGACTGCTTGGCATTATTGACCACGTGAGCGCAGGCAAAGACGCTGGCGTTGTGCTGGACGGCAAGGCGCGCGCCATTCCCGTCTATGAGTCTGTCGCCGACGCACTTGCACGCACAACAGAAAAAATCGACTTCTGCATTGTGGGCATTGCCGTTGCTGGGGGCAAACTTCCCGACGATTTCCAAGACGAACTAAAAAACGCCGTTAGGGCAAAAATCTCCATCGTCAACGGTTTGCATGATTTTCTTTCCGAGATGCCAGAGTTTCAAGCGCTGGCAAATGAACACGGTGTTAAGCTCATCGATGTCCGAAAGCCGAAGCCGAAATCGGAACTCTCCTATTGGTCGGGCAGAATCGGCAAGGTAACAACGCCGCGCATCGCCGTCTTGGGAACAGACTGTGCGCTTGGAAAGCGAACAACGTGTCGCTTTCTCGTGCAAGCCGCGCGTGCGCAGGGCTTGACCGCCGAGATGATTTACACTGGACAAACTGGCTGGATGCAGGGAAGTAAATATGGATTCATTTTTGATGCAACCATCAACGATTTTATTTCGGGCGAACTTGAGGCTGCGCTGGTGAAGTGTTTTGAAGAGGTCAATCCTGATATGATGTTCATTGAAGGACAATCCGCCTTGCGCAATCCACTCGGTCCGTGCGGCAGCGAGTTCATTATTTCGGGTCAAGCAAAAGCGGTAGTGTTGCAGCACAAGCCGTCGCGGCTTGATTTCAAAGGGACGGACGCGCTGCCGACGAAAATTCCCACGCTTAAAAGCGAGATTGAACTGATAAAAATGTTCGGCGCAGATACAATTGCGCTGACGCTGAACACCGACGGGCTAACGACCGAACAAGCCTTGCAATTCAAAGCACAGTATCAGGAAGAACTTGGCATTCCTGTTGTGCTGCCGCTCGAGGAAGGCGTTGATGTTGCGCTTAACGCTGTGCGCGCCTTTTTCAAGATTTGACTTCAACCCAATCTCATCGACAGGCAAGGGACTGGCTATGTCGTAACGCCGCCGCAACTCGACCCAGCGCCTGCGGTGCAGCCGTAGCAATGCTGTCCCGTAACAATTTTTCGTTGGTTCAACATCGTAGCATCGAAATCTTTGATGTGCGTCGGCAAACCTGTGTCTGTTGTCAGTTCAAGCATCTGATTAAAATCGCAATCATACAGTTGTCCGTCCCAGCCGATTGAAATGGTCGTCCGACACATCACGTTTCGAGCAGCCACTGGATTAAACAGAGATACCAATCTTTCCATATATGACTCATAGTTGCCCGACACAAGGAGATATTCCAAAAACCGACTGATGGGCATATTGGTGATGGTGTAAAGTCGGTTAAACCTGATGCCAAATTTTTTGCCCAGCTCACGTTTGTAATCGGCTTCCAGACTGGCTTGGTTCGGCGGCAAGAACGCGCCGACGGGATTATAGACCAAATTGAACATCAAGCCCGACCCCTCAACGCCGTAGCCTAATTGGTTCAGGCGCAGCATTGCCTCAATAGACCGCTCGAAGACGCCCTCGCCACGCTGTTTATCGGTATTTGTAGGCGTATAGTGCGGCAGCGATGAGATGACCTCGACGCCGTGCTGCGCAAAAAACTCGGGCAAATCCGTATAGCCATTGGCGACCAAAATGGTGAGATTAGAGCGCACCATCACGTGCCGATTGAGCTTCTTGATTTCGCCGACGAACCATCGAAAGTTCGGGTTCATTTCAGGCGCGCCGCCAGTGAGGTCGACGGTGGAAATGTCGGTTCTCGAGAGCGCGTCCAGACAGAGTTGCATCGTTTCCCGTGTCATGATTTCGCGGCGGTCGGGACCTGCGTCGACATGGCAGTGCTTGCAGACTTGGTTGCAAAGTTTTCCCAGATTGACTTGGAAGATGCTGATGCCTGTTGCAGCAAGCGCGCCATTGCCTAACTGTTCAAATGTATGTGCAAACTTTGGAAAGCGCTCGGCTTGACTTAGAATTTTTAACTGTTCATTGGCAAGCGCGAGTGTCTCGCCGAAAGCATTCATGCTTTTATGTCGTGCGGTCATGGTTGTTATTGTCGTTTCCGCTGTCGCGGTCGTTTCTGCTTTCGCGATGATTTTACAGGGCGTTTCGGGCGGTTACATAGAGATTTTGTTATAGACATTTTTCATCTGAACGCCGTGAACCAAACTGGCGCCGCCGCGAATCGCTGCTGCGACATGCACTGCTTCGGTCATTTGTTCCAGCGTCGCGCCTTTTTCCAACGAGCCTTGTGTGTAAGCATCAATGCAGTATGGACATTGAACGGCGTGCGCAACAGCAAGCGCGATAAGTGCTTTTTCACGCTCCGAGAGCGCACCTTCGGCAAAGACGCCATTATACCACGAGAAAAATTTATCCATGAGCGGCTTATTGCCTTCGCCCACAGAGGCAAACTTGGCGAGGTCGGACGGGTTGTAATAGGTTTCCATAGTGGCGTTAAACGGTTGTTTAAGATGAAGTGAAAAAAATAGACAGAATAGCTCACGAAATTATCACAAGGTAACGCCGCGCCCGAAAAAGAAAAAGCCCTAAGCGACGTCAGGGCTTGAAGCATTGTTCGGTTTCACTCGACCAAATGGGCATGTGGATGCAGCAATGTATTGCATTGCAAGTTACTTGACCAAAATGCTTTTTTGGAGTTGAGGCTCTCCCATAAAGTCTTCCAATCTTCCTTTAATGATGACGGGCTTGTTTTCTTTTCGGGCTTTATCGAGGTCGGCGGCAAAGTCTGACTGCGTGTAGCAAGAAAACTTCATCATTTTGTCGCTGACTTCGGCAAGCCCTTTGTTCTCTCCCACCAAGTCAATGCGGATAGACGAGCCGTATTGACTGCTTGATTTGGTCGTCGCAACATAGTAGCCTGTCACGGAAATCTCTTTGCCTTCCCAAGCTGTTATTCCGGCGAAGAGAGAGGCGGCAGCAACCTTATCTGCTTCTTTAATGCTAAACGCCGTCACTTGTGCTGCGGGCGGCATCGGCTCATCATTGGCGACAATTTGACAATCGGTTAACATCGCATAGTAGCCGCTTGTGCCGACCTTTCCAAACATCTTGTTGTATTTGCCCTTAATGGTAATTGTTTTTTTCTTCGAGAGTTTTGCGCTGAGAAGTTGCGCGAGCGTACACTCGAAGAGCGGTTTTTTATCGCCCGCCGCGCCGGTCAGCTTGATGGTCTTAGCCTCTTTCAATTCTTCCTCTTCAAAGAACGTGTCGGGATAGCCGACCAGCGTAACAGTTTTGTCTTGCCACCCAAAATAGGCTTGGTTGAGCGCTTGCACAAGAATGGGCTTGCTTGGGTCGAGCTGAAACGGGTTTGGCAGGCTTGTAGCCGATTGTGCATTTTCCGATTTGGGTTCAGCGTTTGCACCGTCTTTTTTGCCGCACGCGGTCAGTGTAAGTGCGAGCGCCGCAGCGCAGAGTATGGACACGATTGATTTCATTGGTCGAAGCAGATTAGGTTTGAAAAAATGAGTGAACACTTCAAATAGAACATTCTTGAAAAGGCTTCGGCTGTCTTGCCCTGTCCCAACTCCTCTTTCCCACCAACAAAGGGAAGAGGAGACGAAGCGCATCGCGGGACAGGGTTAGCCAAAGCGCGTTACTTTGGCGACAAGCATCGCTTGATTTCCTCGAGGCATTGCGTATGGCTAAGCTGCTCTGAAAAGACCGACTCGTTGCCAGAAACATCTTGCTCCGTTGTTTTCTTGACGAACAGTTCGGCAGCGAAATCGTAAGCGAAGACAATTTTCACGCGCCCAATGCCGTAAATGTCCTCGCTGTATTCAAACGGCTTGCCTTTCTTCAAATCGGCAATGATAGAGGCGACCACAGATTGTTGCGACATATCTGCTGTTCAGACTTCGTTATTTAACGAGCAACATTTTCTTTGTTTGGCTGAATGTGCCTGCTTGCAAGCGATAGAAATAGACGCCGCTCGCCAAAGTCGCTGCATTGAACGACAGGCTGTATCGTCCCGCCTCCTGCCTTGTGTTGACAAGCGTTTGCAGTTCTCGACCTAACATGTCGTAAATCACCAATTTGATGTCGCTGCTCATCGGCAATTGGTAACTGATGACCGTCGTTGGGTTGAACGGATTCGGATAGTTCTGACCCAGTTCAAAGGTGCGCGGCACGCCTGCATCGACTTCAACCGTCGGCAGCATTTCAAATGTCCCGTCAAAATCCACTTGCTTCAAGCGGTATTGCACTTTGCCCGTTGCGGTGCGGTCAATGAACGAGTAGGTCTTGGTGTCGCTCGTCGTGCCGTTGCCTTTGACGAAACCAAGTGTCTTCCATTCATTCGTCAGTCTTCGTTCATCATTCATCATTTGAATTTCAAAGCCCGCGTTGTTTTTTTCGGAGGCGGTTGTCCAAATGAGTTCAACGCCGCGCTCGAGCCGTTGCGCCCGGAACTCCAAGAGTTCCACAGGAAGCGGATTTGATGCGTCGCCGCCCAAGCCAAATTCTGAAAATCCCGTAAACGCGCTTCCGCTTTGAATGAGCGAGGCAGTCGAGCTGACATTCGGCGCGGCGGCGTCGACCCAAGTTGCAGTAAGACTTGGGCGACGAATAATCCGCACGGCGCCGGGCGCACTGATGCCCGAAATCCCGTTGGTGTTCAAGGAAAGGTTGTATGAGCCGGTGGGCGACCCGGTTTGGTCAATACGCCAGAATCCACCGTTCCAATAATTTATCAGCCCTAACGCACTGAGTCCGGAACCTCCCGGGTCAGCAGCTTGAAAACTGGCGGTCAGTGTGGGCGATGTGCCGCCAGGCGCGGTGGTAAATGAAACAGTTGCTGTTCGGTCGTCTGAGAGGGTTCCAACCGGAAAAACATACGTCGGCGTGGCAACGGACTGAATCGCACGGCGAAATGTTCCGGCTATCCGCCCGCCAACAAGCTCTAACGACGTCGGGCTGTCGTTATTGAGCGTGAGGACGTTGGTGCTGGTATTCAGAACACCGCTGACAAGGCGAAGGAAGGAAACTCCGCCCTGAACGACGGTAGAATTCGTAAGCGATGTAACATTGTTTGGCGCTGTTCCGGTGTTCTCGATAATCAAGCGGCGAACGACGCCGGGCAGCCCGTTGCCGGTTACTTGCGAGCCGCTACGACGATACCAGTAGTCGACGGCGGCGAAATTGCGCGTCGCGGTTTGAATGTTGCCTGCAGCAGTCGGCGCAGATGTGATGCCGTCTGCCGAGCCAATGATGAGCGTCGAGCCGGTAGGTTCAAGTTGAAACGTGCCTGCGCCGGAGATAACAAAGTTGTTGCAGGAAAGCACAGCGCCAACATAAAAAGTGCCACTGACACTGATATTTTCGGTCAGTTGTTTCTCGCCGCCGTTGAAAATGTCAACATTGCCGACGGTTGTATTCCCGAAATACAGACCTTGATTGCCGGTTCGATTAAAGATGTAATTTGCCGCGTTGTCGAATGTGCGCGTGCCTGTTACACGAATCGTCCCGTTTGAACTTGGACCGATAACGCCGTTTGGACTGGCGGTTTGGAGTGTCGCGCCGCTCTGGAGCGTAAAGGAGCTTGAGCCAGAGATGGTAAAAGGTCCGGCATCGAGCGTATTGTTTGTTTGGACAATACACTGCAAGCTGACTGTAAGGTCTTCGGTCAATGATTTGACGCCGCTTCCGGAAAAGAAAACTTCTCTGGCGACGGGGTTTGCCATCCATGTAGATTGCGCACCAAACCTCTGAAAGTAATAGGTAACGGCATTGCTGAATGAGCGCGTGCCTGTTACTTGAACCGTCCCGTTTGAGCTTGCGCCGATAATGCCATTGGGGTTATCGCAGTGAAAATTAACCAACCCATTTACAATGAAATTTCCGGCGCCGCTAATGACATAAACGCTCGGGTAAAAGCCATGCGCATTGACGCCATCGCCAACAGTGAAGGTTCGCCCCGCGCTGACCGTGATGCTGCTGTTGTCCAAATAAGAATTTCCAAAACCGGCAAGCGTTACATTTTGATTGAAAATCAATCCGACGGTGTTCTCATTGTCAATGGAGTTGAACGTGGTGGCTGATGACCCGCCAATGGTTTGAGTTGCCGTTCCCGTAAATCGCACCGGAAATGTTGTAAGCGAAAGCGTTGCGCCATTATTCGTCCAGTTTCCGGCAAGGTCAATTCGACGCCCGTTGTTATTGAGCGAACTGCCGTTCTCCAAGACCAAATTACCCGCCATCACGACCATAGGCAGCGAGTTCGTTGTAGCCGACAGTGAGCCGCGAACAACGGTCGCGCCAGTTATCGTCAGTGGAAAATCAAACAAAATCGATGCGGTTGCGGTTGCTTCCCCTACGGTCAGCGTATTGACGGCGACGCTTGATACATTAACCGTAACGGCGACGCCGTCTTGGATAATCACATTGTCCGTCGCGGCAATAGTGGCGCTTCCGGGAGCGCCTGCGGGCGTGGACGACCAAATCGCGCCGTTCCAATTGCCCGTTGTTCGTGCATACCAAGTGGTTTGTGCAAACGCCGCTGACATAGACAAAAGCATCAGCGTAAAGACTACAAACTGTTTCATAGCTGCTGTTACTGTTTAGTTTAGAGGTCTGACCTAACAACCTATTGGCGTTGCATCGTAAAGCCTTGCTGGGTGTTTTGTCCGTCCAGCGTCAGCGTGTTGCCGTTCACGTTGAACTTGAAGCGAATCTTGACCCCACCGCCCATATCCAGCAGCAGCACATCGTCCTCTGTGCTGTAATCGCCCTTGGCGGGCGACTTGCCGCTTCCGATTTCATACTTGCCATCTGCGGTGAACAGATACAGTTTATCGATGTTGTCCTCCGGAAACTGTTTGGCGGAAGTAACTTTCCACTTCCCTACAACAGCCTTGTTCTCGCCTGATGAAGCGGCGACCTTGCTCTCGCCCGATTTCTGTGAATCGTTTTTACCGCCGCATCCTTGCAGCGTGGAAATGACAAGCAAAAAAAGCGCGGAGATTTTTGACAGATAAGAAAACCGGTTGCTATTCATAAGTTGAAAAATTTAGTGTTAGAAAAAATTAGTAGCTGTAATTGATGGGAATGGTTTTGCCGGCGTCCTTTTCGGTTACCGTCGTTACTTTGTGGTCTTGCGCTTTGTGCGGCTCGCCAACAAAGACATTCACTGTTCTGCCTTTCCTGATGCGCTCCGTTGTTGTTGAACCGGGATTCACATTCAGCGGCGACGAGCGGTCATCGAGCCACACATTGATGACCTTTGAGCCTTTGTTGGTGAAAGAGACCTTAAAATACTTGTCGTCCATATCGCCCGACGGCATCGATTTCATCTTGGCATTTGCCGCGTCGATGTCGGCTTGCGAAGGCGGCGCAATGCCTTTGACCATCTCGTTGTAGGTTTCCTTTGCGTTCTTTTCATAGAAGGCTTTTGCGTCCGATTCCACCGTGAGCGAAAACTTCACCACTGCCAGCGGCTCTTTGCCACTTTTGTAGCCGTAGCAGTTCACGCGGCACTCCAAGTCGTGCTTGCCCGCGGAAAACGTCGCAAAGGCTTTCGGCAGATAAATGGCGTAGTGATACTTGCCGAAGGATTCGCACGGCACGGTCGGATTGGAGATAACGGGCAGGACGAACTCCGCCGTCGTGTTCCCTCTGACTTTTTTGGCATCGAGCGGAAAGTCGTCGCGCTCGATGGATTTGCCGTTTTCAAGAATTGCAATCGAGAGCGTAACCGGCTTGCCGTCTTCAATCGTGATGAGGTCGGCGAGCGGCTTAGAGAGTTTGACGTGCGCGTAAATGAACTCGCCCGATTTGAACGCTGTTGCGCCGTCGTTCTTGGAAGCATATTGCGAGAGCGAGGCTTGCCCGACCTGTCCGAAGAGTGCGGAATTACACAGCGAGAGCGCGAGAAGCGCGAAGAAGAATTTCCGTTTCATTGTCTATTTGAGTTTAGTGGTTTAAGTGTGTTGTGTTGATTACTTGCGTTTTGTCCACCATTCGCTGTTGCCGCCTTCGATGAACTGTTCGGGCGGGGTTTTCTCGCGCACTTGGCGGTCTTGGTATTGAATCTTTCCGCCTTTGACTTCAAACGGGAAGATGTCCGCGCCGCCCTTCTTTTGGAAAGGACCGGCGACAACCTTTGTGGGCTTGCCGTTTTGCCACTCGTAGGTGTCGTAGTATGTCATTCGGATTTCATACTTGCCGTCGGCGAGGTCGGCGGGCTTGATGGCTTTGCCGGATTTACCTTCGGGCGCGGTTGTATAAAGCGTGTTGTCTTCGCGTTGCCAAAAGCGTTTGGATTTCAGGCGAAGCGGCTGATAAGACTTTTGACCTTTGTCGTTTGTGATGCCGCCGAAGAGTTTGCCGTTTTTGTAGAGTTCAATATCGACGGCGTATTCTTTGGTTGCGGTCGGTGTTTCTAATTCTTCTTGCTGATGAAAAAACACCCAGCGAAATCCGCGCCCTTCATTTTGCGCGTCAAAGGTGAGAAAGCCGTAGTCGCTCCAAATGCCGTTCAGGAAGTAGCGTGCTTTGACTTCGGCGAACTTATCGGTGTTTTCTTTCTTCAAGACGCTGAACGGGAAATCGTAGAATTTTTTTCCGTCGATAAAGAAGGAGAGGAGATACTCGCCGCCGCTCGTCATCACGTAATCAAGCGCGTATTCTTTTTGTGTTTCCATTGAGCCGCTCAACAATGAGCATCGTGTAAATGGACCTTCCGCGCCGCTCGTTTGAAAAAGAAACTTCGCAAGATTTTTTCCTGATTGGGAGAGGACGGCGTAAAGTTTGTGGTCGTTTGGTTCATAGCCGTATTTCGCCTCGCCGCCGCCCTCTTCTTTATCGGGCAAAAACGAGACGGTGAGTCCGTTGAAGGCGAGTCGTCCGCTTTCGTTGTCAATCCTTAATCCTTTGCCGCTTTCAAGAAAACTGCCCATGACAATCGCGGGCGGAAAGGGTTTATCATAAACGAGCGGCTTCGGCTGTGCCAGTGCGTTAAACGAGGCGCAGAGTGCGAAAAAGAAAAGAGTGCGTTTCATCGGTTTGGTGTTTTTTGAATTGAAGAATGACGGTGTTATTTGAGTTTGCTGCCGTTGCGAAGCACGAAGGTGTCGAAGCGTTCACCTTGAATCATCAGTTCGGGCGCGGGCGCGGAAACTTGCCGTCCTTGTTGAACCACCTTGCCGCCCTTGACTTCAAAGGCGAAGACATCGGCACCCGGCTTGCTTTGGAATTGCCCTGCAATCATCTTGGGTTTGTCGCGGATTTTTTGTTTGTCGTAGTAAGTGATTCGGATTTCATACTTGCCGTCTTTGAGGTGCGAGGGAAGCATGATTTCGCCGTTGTCTTTATTGAGGGTGTAGAGCGGCATACCGTCGCCATCGCTGACCGCACGCCAAATGCGATTTGCACCGAGCCAAGCCGCTTTGTCTTCATTGCCTTTCACGCTGGCTTGTTGATTCCATGAGCCGTAAAGTTTGCCGTCTTTGTAAAGCTCGACATCGGGGAATACATCGATGGATTCGTTGCCCGAAAGATTTTGATTGCAGAGGAAGAAAAACCACTTAATCGGCATCTTGGGGTTGTTCGAGACTTGAATATACCCGTATTCGCTCCACGCGCCCGTGAGGAAGTAACGCGCACCGTCTTTGGCGTAGGCATCGGACGAAGATTTTTTCTCAACGCGGAACGGGAACGAGAAGATTTTTTTGGCATCGACGAAAAAATCCAACACGCAATCGGCACTTTCGGTGAACTTGAAACTCTCGATATACCCGTTGGCAGAGGAGGCACGCACAGTGGAAAATGCGCCTTCGCGCGAATCAAAATTGAAGATGAATTTTCCCGCTTCTGCGCCGCCTTTCATGAGGGCGGCGGTGATGCGGTGTTGATTTTCGAGCGTGCCGTATTCGGCTTTCGTGCCGCCTTCTTCGGATTCGGGCAAGAAGGCGAGGCGCAGTTCGCCTAATCGCAATTCGCCGCTCTTGCTTTCAATCGTTAAGCCTCGATATTGAAGCAGGCTTGAAAAAACGACGTTGGTCGGCGAGGAGGCATCGAAGGCAAGCGGCTTGGGTTGCGCCGAAAGCAATGCTGAACAGAAAACCAGACACACTAAAAACGCGCTTCGTTTTACGGTTGTCATAATTGTTGTTGTTTAGGTTGTTGTTTGCTTTGTGCAATTATTTTGACGGGTGCAAAAAACAACAAACAACTGAGAACACAGCTACGACATTTTGACGACATCCAAAATCCCTTGCAGGACAAGGGGTTTTGGGCGACGATGAGTTTAATGACGAAAAGGGTGCGGGGTTGAAATGCTCACAGAAGGCAATCAGAGCGCGTTGAGGAATTGAATCAAGCCTTGTTCCGATTTAAGGCGCAGTTTTTTTCGAAGTCGAAATCGATAGGTCTGAACGCTGCGTGGCGAGAGGTAAAGGAGTTTGGCGATTTCCTTTGTCGAGAGCTGCACACGCAGAAGCATACAGAGGCGCAGTTCCATTTTGGTGATATTGGGCAGCTTTTCTGCGAGGGCTTTGCCAAACTGCTGGTGCGTCGATTCAAACTGTTGCTCAAAGAGCGACCAGCCTTTTTCGCGCTCGCCGCTTTCATCGATTTTTTGCACGAATGTCTCGAAGCGCACTTGGCAGTGTCCGCTGACGTCTTTTGAAAGTTCCTTAACATCGGCTTTGAGCCGCTCGAGCAATTCGTTGGTTTGAACCAGCGACGCTGCCATCATCGCTAATTGCTTGCGCTGGGTTTCAACCTCGAGGGCGTATTGTTCGGCACGCAGTTGGTAGATTTCTTTTTGCTGACGCTCTTGGTCGAGCTGCAACCGAATTTGAAATCGATGTAGATTTTGTCGTGCTTCTTCGCTCAGCATTTCCTCCTTAACTCTCCGATGTTCCAAGAGGTATTGGCAGGCGTCGCTGTAGCGATGCTCTTTTTGAGCGGCGGCGGTGAGCGCATCGAGCGAGCGAACCGTCAAGTCTTTTGCGCCGATGTCTTTGGCAAGCATAAGCGCGGCGGACGCGGCGGAAACAGAGCGCGCCGTAGCATCGCTTGAGCTGCTATCAAGAAAAATTTGCGATAGTGCAAGCAGCGATTCAGCTTGGTGTTGTCGGTCTTTCAACGATTCGGCAATCAAGCGGCTTTGCTCCGCAAACTGTTGCGCCTTTTTGTGCTGCCGCTTTTTGAAGTATGTTAGCCCCAGATTGAGCGATGAAATTGCCATGCCGCGTCGGTCGCCGAGTTCCTCGCGCAACGCCAGACTCTTGTGCAAGGCTTCCAAGCCGTCGTCGAACCTGCCAAGCGAGTAGAGCATATCCCCGATGTTATTGAGTGATGCTGCCTGTGCCTGCTTGTCGCCCAATTCCTGAAACAGCGCGTAGCTCTGCCAGTAGAGCGCGAGCGCACGTTCATAATCCGATGTCTTGTAGTGGATATTGCCAATGTTGAGCAAGATAACTGCTTCGCTGTGTCGGTCGTTTAACGTGCGTTGCAACTCAAGGCTCTGGACGTAATGCTCCAATGCTTTCGAGAAATCACCCAATGCGGCATAAACGACGCCGAGATTGGTAAGCACGAGAAGTTTGCCATGTCGGCTGCCGAGCGTTTCATAAAGCGCCAACGCGGACGAGAGGCTATCGAGCGCACGACGATAATCACCGAGCCGTTGATACGTGTTCCCCAAATTACTCAGCGCAACTGCTTTGAGCGGGCTGTGCGAGAGAGATTCAGCAAGTTGCAAGGCACGGTGGTGATGCGATAGCGCATCGTCGAACTTTGCCTGCTTGAGGTAAATGTTTCCAATGTAGCCATTGACGGCGGATTCAAGGTCGAGTGCTGCTTGGGCTTGTGCGAGCCCAAGCGCGTCGGTTTGGCTTTGCATGGCGCGTTCATAATCGCTGTCGTGCCATGAAATTAGTCCGCAAACGCTCAGCGACTCAGCGATGCCTTCGGAAAGATTGAGCGCGTGAAATTTATCGAGCGCCAAGTCGCAATAATGACGGGCTTTATCTTGTTTTCCCAAACGCCAAAAGCAATATGCGAGTGTGCGAGCGGCTTGTGCAAGCCCTCTGTCGTAGCTGCATTCGTCCGAACATCCAAAAGCCTCTTCCGCGCGATGCATCGCTGTGTGAGTGTCGACGAGCCGCGCCTCCCACGCCTCGCAGTTGAGCGCGTTGATTTTTTTATGAAGCGACTCTTGACGCTTCCCGTGATAGCGTTGGCTCATGGTTGTTTTGTCGAGACGTGAAAAAGGCAGCGTACGTTACCAATGCCGTAAAGATACATCAAGAGAGGCGTGAAACCGACCAGACGATGTTCCGCCGCGCCCGAAAAAGAAAAAGCCCCAAGCGGCGTCAGGGCTTGAAGCATCGCGACTTTGCGGCTCAATCCAGATACAGCGTGATGTCGGCAGTGTCGCCCTCGATTGAGACGCTCTCGCTGGCGCCGTCGCACGACACCTCGACCTCGCTCTCGTCTGGCACATCAAAAAACGCTGAGCCGTTCTCGTCCGTCTTGGCGGACATTTTCTTGCCGTTGACCGAAACGGTAACGGTTTTACCGACCTGCAAATCATCGCCGTCGTCGGTTTCTTTTACCACAAATACGCACAGTGAAGCCATAGCTGTTTCTCCCTTCTATTGAAAGTGAATTAGGGTAGCTGGAAATAAACTCGTCAAACGAAATGTGCTTTACGGAAGGAGAGCCAAAATAATGCAGCGATGCGGCAATCGTAAATTAAATTTTGGCTGTAAATTACGGCATACGACTCAACAAAGACAATGCTATGAGCAGCTTAGAGCGCATCAATGCCCTCATTCAAAATAAAAAATCTTATCTATGCGTCGGACTCGATCCTGACCTCAAAAAAATTCCGAAGGTATTTCATAAAGATAAACACCCGATTGTCGCGTTTAACCGCGCTGTCATTGAAGCCACAAGCGACTACGCCATTGCCTACAAACCAAACTTTGCCTTTTACGAAGCGCACGGGCTCTACGGATTAGAACAGTTGCAGCAGACGCTCGAGGCTGTCCCGAAAACAGCTATGACGATTGCCGACGCCAAACGCGCCGACATTGGCAACACCAGCGCCATGTATGCCCAAGCCTTTTTTGAGACTTGGAACTTTGACTGTGTAACCGTGCCCCCCTACATGGGACACGATTCGCTTGAACCGTTTTTTGCTTACAAAGAAAAACTCACATTTGTGTTGGCGCTGACGTCAAATGGCGGCTCAAAAGATTTTGAAGAAGCGTATCTCTTACACGGCCGTCGATTGTTTGAGTCGGTCGTCAAGAAAGCCGTAGAGTGGAACAGAGAAGGGAATGTCGGATTGGTTGTCGGCGCAACACAGCCAGAGGCGTTGCAGGAAATTCGTCATGCTGCGCCAGAATTATGTTTCCTGATTCCGGGCGTTGGAGCGCAGGGCGGCTCGGTCGCTAATGCGGTGCGCTATGGCATTGACCGGCATCGCCTGTCGGCGTTAGTCAGTCTCAGCCGCGCGCTCATTTATCCCGATGAAACGGTCGAGAGCATTTCCGCATTTCAAGACATCGTGTCGCAACTTGCGGCGGCGGTCGTTGCGGAAATGCGCCCGTATCAAAAACGGGGGAAAGGATAAGTCGCCAATGAACTCCGAGTTTTTTCTTACCTTTGCTGCCCAATGTCGCTCTCTTAAACCAAACATCGTTATTTATGTGCGGAATTGTCGGTTACATAGGCGCAAAACCCGCCGCGCCGATTTTAATTGAAGGCTTGAAACGCTTGGAATATCGCGGCTATGACTCCGCAGGAATCGCCCTGCTCAACGGAGGACTCGCCGTTCATAAACAGAAAGGAAAAGTCTCTGACCTTGAGCAAGCGCTTCCAAAGACCTTAGATGCCGCTATCGGCATTGGGCATACGCGCTGGGCGACGCACGGCATTCCTAACGACATCAACGCGCACCCGCATACAAGTTCCTCTGGCGACATCGCACTCATTCACAACGGCATCATCGAAAACTATGCTGCCATTCGAACCGAACTCCAGCGCAAAGGGCACGTCTTTAAAGGCGAAACGGATACCGAAGTCTTGGTGCATCTTATCGAAGAAATCTGGAAAGAAGTCGAGTGCGATTTTGAAACGGCGGTTCGCTTAGCCCTAAAAGAAGTCGTTGGCACATACGGCATTTGCGTGATTTCATCGCGCGAGCCAGATAAAATCATCGTTGCGCGCAATGGAAGCCCGCTACTGATTGGCATTGGCGAAGGAGAGTATTTCATTGGCTCCGATGCGTCGCCGATTGTCTCGCACACGCGCAAGGTAGTGTATCTCTCCGAGGGCGAAATGGCGGTTATCACGCGCGACGGCTACACCGTTAAAACCATCGAGAACATTGAACTTCCGAAACAAATCGATGAACTCACCTTTGGCATCGCCGAAATCGAGAAGGGCGGATTTGAACATTTTATGCTCAAAGAAATTTTCGAGCAGCCCGACGCCATTTTGAACTCTATGCGCGGGCGCGTGTTGCTCGAGGAAGGCAGCATCAAGCTCGGCGGCATCCGTGACCACATCGAGACACTGCGCAATGCCAAACGCATCATCATTTGCGCCTGCGGCACGAGTTGGCATTCGGGTCTTGTCGGCGAATATCTCATAGAGGACTTGGCTCGAATTCCGGTCGAGGTAGAGTATGCGTCAGAATTTCGATACCGCAATCCAATTATTGGCAAAGGTGATGTGGTGTTGGTCATCTCGCAGTCAGGAGAAACAGCCGATACGCTGGCGGCGTTGCGCGAAGCGCGGTCGCGTGGTGCAGTGGCACTCGGTATTTGCAATGTCGTCGGCTCGACCATTGCCCGCGAAACCGATTGCGGCATCTACACGCACGCCGGTCCGGAAATTGGCGTGGCATCAACCAAAGCGTTCACGGCACAAGTAACGGTGCTGGCCCTCTTGGCGCTGGCATTGGGACGCCGCCGCACGCTCTCCGACGCCGAGGCGAAAACCTTTGCAACCGAACTCTACAACCTTCCCAACAAGGTTAGGCGCATTCTCGACCAGAACGACACCATCGTAAAACTTGCAGAGATATTCAAAGATGCAAAGAACTTTCTCTATCTCGGTCGTGGCTACAATTTTCCTGTCGCGCTCGAGGGCGCATTGAAACTGAAAGAAATCTCCTACATTCACGCCGAAGGCTATCCCGCCGCCGAAATGAAACACGGACCGATTGCGCTCATCGATGAAAATATGCCCGTCGTCTTTATCGCCACGCGGGATAATTCATACCATAAAATTATTAGCAACATTGAGGAAGTGCGCAGCCGCAAAGGGCGCGTGATTGCCATCGCCACCGAGGGCGACGCTGAAATCGAGCGTTTGGCAGAATTTGTGATTCGTGTGCCAGAAACACTCCCGCCGTTAGTCCCGATTTTGACCGCGATTCCACTTCAACTCTTGGCGTATCATATTGCCGTCATGCGCGGTTGCAATGTCGACCAGCCGCGAAACCTCGCAAAGTCCGTTACGGTCGAGTAGGGTATTCGTGCAGAACATCCTGTGGCTATTTTCAGAGATGCTGGCTTCGGTTAAAGGAGTCCAGCGTTTCTTTGCATACGCAAACAAAAAACAAATGCCTGTTGAGTTGCTCACTTTTTTGGCCAACTTGTAGAACCGCAAGTCTACAAACATTTAAGAAGGTTTCACATTCAAATTCTCGTTGCTTCGCAAATGGAAATTATCTCGCAGAAGAAACTAACGCCTGTTGAAATCTCGGAATGGATACAGTCAGAGCCCGTGCAAAAAGAGTGGTCGTTTGCCGAGTGCAGACCGTCGCAAACAGGCAAATGGTCGCATGACTATCATCGCTATCCTGCTAAGTTCATTCCACAACTTGTAGAAAAATTGTTAGATGAATATGTCCTGAACAGAGATGCACACATCAATGACCCATTT
>Ga0272446_1003611_pt1 | contig 19276 bp, 15 predicted proteins | sample YNPCB0061_FD_194587 | JGI IMG/M metagenome (GOLD analysis project Ga0272446, IMG submission 194587) | Hot spring microbial mat communities from Yellowstone National Park, WY, United States - YNP-CB-006-1 | ecosystem: Environmental > Aquatic > Thermal springs > Hot (42-90C) > Sediment | place...
ACGACTGCAACCCGGTCGGTTGGATGGATATGCAATTGCTGCAGGATCTCGAATGCTGCCGCAACCGGCTCGGTGAAGACCGCCACCGCGTCGGGCATGCGATCAGGGACGGCATGCAGGCATGCGATCGGCAGGCTGAACAACTCGGCCATCACCCCGTCACGCCGGTCAATGCCAAGCGTCGTGCGATTGGGGCAGTGGCTTTCGTCGCCACGAGCGCACACGGTGCAGGAACGGCATGCAGCGTTAATCTCACCGACAACTCGCTGGCCAACCCACCATGCATCCTCGCATGCCACGACTGTGCCGACGAATTCATGGCCGAGCACGCCGTGGTGACCCATGTACCCACGCGTTATCTCAATATCAGTATTACAGATGCCGACGAGTGAGGGACGAATGAGCGCCTCGCCGGCACGTAGTGCTGGTCGGGGATAGTCGTCAACCTGGCGCAACTGTCCATCATACACGATTGCGAGCATTGGCGACTCACGAGCAAAAGCATGAACGACACAGCCAGAACGTTGTTGAATACAACAATCGCAGGGTATGACGAAATGTTGTGTATGAACCTGGCACGCGAACGTCCGGAAAGCTCTGCCTGATGGACGTATGGGCCTGCCTGCGCGCCATGAGAGCCAGTGAGCCGGGATGGTGCCACGTCGCAAGCCTCCCGGAACCTGGTCATTCCGCAGGATGTGTCGCGACACCCACAATCGCATGCTGGCTGCGCCGCTGCTATCCTGGTGTATTATACTACACGGTTCATGGGCTGTGCAATAAGGGTTGCTGGCCGGGGCGGCGCAGAGACCTGCGTGGCCGGCGTGTTGTTCCGATTATGATGCAGGGGTATTCCGCATGCGCGTTGTTTTTCTCGGCAGTCCGGCCTTTGCCGTAGCGCCGCTCGAACGTCTCACAGCGGATACTCGCTATCATCTGGTCGGGGTTGTGACGCAGCCGGATCGCCCGGCAGGGCGGAGCAAGCAACCGGTAGCGACGCCGGTGAAACAGGCAGCGTTGCGCCTTGGCCTGCCGGTACTCACTCCTGAAACGTTGCGCGATGCTGTCGTAGTGGCGCAACTGGCCGCTCTACGCCCCGATGTGGGTGTCGTGGCCGCATATGGCGAGATCTTGCGCCGTGATGTGCTCGCTATCCCCCCACTTGGCTACGTCAATATCCACCCGTCATTGTTACCGCTCTATCGCGGCCCGTCGCCGGTAGCGGGTGCAATCCTCAATGGTGACACGCATACCGGGGTCACGATCATGCTGCTTGAGCCGAAGATGGATTCCGGCCCGATCCTGGCGCAACGTGTCGTGCCGCTTCCACCCGATGCACGTACCGGCGCAATCACCCGCGAACTCTTCGATCTTGGTGCTTCCATGCTGGTCGATGTCCTGGTCGCCTATGGCGCCGGAACGATCGCGCCCCGGCCGCAGGATCATGCGCGCGCAACGTTCACCAGGCTGCTGACGCGCACGGATGGTGAAATCGACTGGAGCCTGCCGGCGGTGCAGATTGAGCGGATGACGCGTGCCTACGATCCCTGGCCAGGAGCCGTCACATCCTGGCGCGGTGCCCCACTGAAGATTATCGCCGCGCGCACGGTTCCTGACTGGCGTGGTGCCGAACTGCCCGGCGTGTTGCTTGATGCCGCCGATGGCCCGGCAGTCGCGACCGGTGAGGGGTTGCTGGTGCTGGTGATGGTGCAGCTGGCCGGTAAACGCCCGGTTATGGCAGCCGACTGGCGGCGCGGGTTGCGCCTGGTCGGGGGTGAGCGTCTGGGGGAGTGGTAAACGACGAATGGCGTATTCCAGGTGTCTTGACTCAGAGCGGGAGAAGATATGGCGACTTTCAAACAATCGGCTTCATGGTGGTGCTATGTGCGCGACGATATGACACCTGAGCGATTCGTTCGCGCCGTCGCCGAGATTGGCTATGCCGCCGTGGAACTTGCTCCGCAGGAACACTGGCCGCTCATCCATGCGCATGGCCTGGCCATTGCTTCAGCCAACGGGCATGCATCGATCGAGCTGGGCTTGAACCGACGTGACCAGCATGATCGCATCGAGCGTGAAATCCTGGCGAGCCTGCGCCTGGCGGAAACATGGCGCATCCCGAACCTGATCTGTTTCAGCGGCAGTCGTGATGGCCGTACCGATGCAGAAGGGATAGAAGCGACTGTTGAGGGCTTACGACGTGTGGCGCGCGCCGCCGAGGATGCGGGTGTGTACCTGGCGCTGGAATTACTCAATAGCAAGGTGGACCATCCCGGCTACCAGTTCGACCATACCTCCTGGGGTGTCGAGGTTGTCCGTCAGGTGGATTCACCGCGCGTGCGCTTGCTCTACGACATCTACCATGCGCAGATCATGGAAGGCGATCTCATTCGCACGATCGAGTCGCAGCATCGCTGGTTTTGCCACTACCATACGGCAGGCAACCCCGGCCGGCATGAGATTGATGAAACCCAGGAGATTAACTACGTGGCGGTGATGCGGGCGATTGCGTCAACCGGTTATGACGGCTACGTCGGGCAGGAGTTCGTTCCACGCGGCGATACGGTGGCAGCATTGAGGCAGGCATTCGAACTCTGCCGCTGAACGCAGGCGCGATGGACCCGGAACGCGCATGGTGCCTATCCGAATAACAGATGGTTGGATGGCATTGCGCGCGAAGCGACGCAATCGAGCGGCGCGAGCGGAGATTGCGTCAGCCACGCGTCGCCCGCTGCAGGCGGTCGCTGACGCTCCTCGCCACGACACACGGAGTATCGGTTTCGGATAGGCTCTCAGGGTACAGGATCATGGCCGCCTCTGGCCCACGGATGGCAGCGCAGGATACGGCGGATGCCGAGGTATGTTCCCTTCAGCGCGCCATATTTCTCGATCGCCTGGTAGGTGTATTTCGAGCAGCTTGGCTCGTAGATACAACTGGGTGGGAGTGCTGGCGAGATGAAGAGCTGGTAGAAGCGAATCAGTTTTAGAAAGATCCAGCGCATCGTCGTAATAGTAAAGTGCAGCAACCTTGCGCTCCGGGGGCGCGCGGAACGGCAGCGCGTTCGCGAATCACGGTTGCTGCTCGCCGCTGTCGCGTTGGCGAACGGTTTCCCACACCAGGTGGGCGAGTTGCGGCACGATCAGCTTTTCCATCGCCAGGCGCACCGCGCCGGTCGAACCCGGCAGGCAGAAGATCAGTGACTGCCCGAACGTGCCGGCAGTGGCGCGCGAGAGCATTGCCGCCGCGCCGATGTCGTGATACGACAGCATGCGGAAGATCTCACCGAAGCCGGGTAATCGCTTCTCGAGCAGGCCGTCGATCGCCTCGAAGGTACTATCGCGGCGTGCAATCCCGGTGCCGCCGTTCGTAATGATGACCTGGCATCCCGCCGTGGCGAACCCCCGCACCGTGGCGACGATTTGCGCCGGTTCGTCCTTCACGACTGCATAGCGCAGTACGCGATGACCTGCTGATTCGAGCGCCAGGCGGATTGCCGCCCCGCTGCCATCCGTCTCTGGCGTGCGCGTGTCGCTGATAGTTATGATACCACAATCAACCAGCGGTATCTCGGCATGAGCGCGTTCTTCATGGACACTGTGGCTCATCGCAGTCCTCCTGGCTGTAAACTCCTCGCTCGTCAAGGGCATCCTGCCCGTGACAGATAGGGTTCCTGGCGGGGGCAAAGATCGGCGATCGACTCAATGACAAAGTCCGGCCGGGTGCTGGATGCTGCCAGCATGCGCCGGTCGGTCGCGCCGGTCAATGTCAGCGCGGTTGCCATGCCGGCCTCGATCCCCATAGCGATATCTGTCTCCAGCCGATCACCAATCATCAGGCAACGCGCGGGTGGTAGTTGCAGGAGGTCGAGCACGGTCCGCGCCATAATCGGTGATGGCTTGCCGACGACCACTTCCACCGGGTGGGCGCTACAGGCCTCAATCGCGGCAATGATCGCGGCAGCATCTGGCTCGCCGCCGCCGGGGGTCGGGCAATACCGGTCGGGATTCGTGGCGATGAACCGCGCGCCGGCGCGTAACGCATCAAACGCGATCTGCAGTTTGCGATAGACAAACGTGCGATCGAACGAGGCGATCACGAATGCAACGTCTTCGGCGTTGTCAGCCAGTTCAAATCCGGCGGCCAGCAATTCATCACACAATGGCTGCTCCCCGACGACGAACAGGCGGCTGCCGGGGGCTTCGGCCAGCAGCCAGCGCACCAGTACAAACGACGAATTCACCACATCATCCGGTTCGGTCGGTATGCCGAGCGCCGTTAACCTGGCGGCATACTGGGCGCGGGTACGGGTCGGGTTGTTCGAGAGGAAGAGCACCCGCGCGCCGGCGGCGCGCAGCCGCCGAATCGTTGTGTCTGCGTCGGGCAGCAGCGCGTCGCCGAGGTAAACGGTTCCGTCAAGGTCAAAAATGTAGGCGGCGTAGTCGGGTATGATCATCATCACCGTTGCAGTTCACCCGCCAGGTAGCGCCGGGCCGTCTCGGCCAGCACTGCCGCGCCCAGCGCGAATGCGCGTTCGTCAATGTCGAAGATCGGTGTATGATGCCCACGGCTGATGCCATCGTCAATCGCGGCGCCGAGCATAAACATGGCGCCGGGCGCTTTCCGGGTCATATAGGCGAAGTCTTCCGCGCCCATGCCTGCGCGGGTGCGATCGATCGCCTCGGCGCCGACCAGGTCGGTGATCACACCGGCCATCCAGTTCGTGACCGTCGTGTCATTATGGCCGGCAGGATAGCCGCGCTCGATCTCCAGCCGGTAATCGCCGCCGAATGCACGAGCCACGGCGAAGGAGCGTTCAACCTCCGTAATAAGCTGTTCGCGCACATCCGGGTCGAAACTGCGCAGCGTGCCCTCCAGGTAAACCTCGGCGGGGATGACATTTGACACCGTGCCGCCACGGACCACCCCCAGGCTGACGACCGCTGGTTTCATCGGGTCGACGCGGCGCGTGACAATGCCGTGCAGCGCCTGCATGACCGGCAGGAGCATCCAGAGCGGGTCGGTGCCCAGGTGCGGGTATGCGCCGTGCCCGCCACTGCCCGTGATCCAGCCCCGGAAACTATCGACCGCCGCCGAACTTGCGCCATCGCGCAGAGTCATCTGCCCGACCGGTAACGTCGAGTCGACGTGCAGGGCGATCACATGATCGACGCCATCGAGTGCGCCGTCGTCAATCATGCGTGGCGCGCCGCTCAATCCCTCATCGTCCTGTGCCTCTTCCGCCGGTTGGAACAGGAAGCGCACATTGCCGCGCAGCCCGCCGGCGGCGAACTCATGTTTGAGCAGATGGGCGACACCGAGCAGGATGGCCGTATGCGCGTCATGACCGCAGGCGTGCATATTTCCCGGCGTCTGCGAGGCAAACGGCTGGCCGGTGGCCTCAACGATGGGTAGCGCGTCCATATCGGCACGAATACCGATCGTCGGGCCATCACCCGTGCCGATCTGGCCGACGATGCCGGTCTTACCGACGCCGGTGCGAATGTCGATGCCGCCGATCTCGCGCAAGGTTTCGGCGACCAGGCGCGCGGTACGCACCTCCTGGAACGCCAGTTCCGGGTAGGTGTGAATTTCGCGGCGCAGGCGAATGATCTCAGGAGCGATGGCGTTAGCTTTGTCGAGCATGGGATCTTCCTTTTCAATGTGACGGCAGAGCATCTGTGCTGTGACTGTTCGCATTTCTTCGATAGCGACGTGGCGGAACGATCGGACCACGTGCGTGCTGCGAGCATGGGCGTTATGCGCGCGATCCCGGCGATCCACTGTTCTGCACTTCGCTAGAGAATTGATGTTTTCCAGCGGCGGGAGGACGTGAGCTGGCATTTGCGCAAGCCTTCCCGCCGCCAGTGTAGAGACACCCGCCAGGGCATCTTGACCGGGAGCCGCCCCCGGATCCCCGACCATGAACGGTTATCGTGCGCTGCCGGTCACGACAATGTCGTAGGTATTGATGAGCTCATCGCCTTTCTCCAGCCGCAATGTCAGTTCCAGGTGATACACGCCGGGAAGCGACGGCGTCAGCCGCAAGCGCTCAATCTCCATGGCCATACAGTCGGACGGTAACTGAAATGAACGCTCGACGGCCGCGAGGGTTCGCTGGTCGGAGCCGGTGAGACGCGCGGCGACGGTTACCGGCATATCGCGATGAGCATCGTTCACCACATAGATCGGCAGGTCGAGCGACTCACCCGGCATCATCGTCTCTCTGGCCGGCACGCTGAAAACATACTGCGGGCTGAAAGCCAGACGCAGCGCATGGTACGACTGCTTCGGGACGCGCCAGTGGTCGAGGATTGACCAGGTAATCGCCGGATTCGGATCGTGAAACATAAATGGCACGATCCCACCGGTCAGACGATACTTCCGCAGGCGTAGCCGATCGACATAATGGCGATTGAGCCTGATCTGGTACGCCTGCGACATGTGCACCAGTTCATCAAGTGAGCGTGCCGCGCGCCAGTCGTACCAGTGCGCCATGATATCGGGCTGAAACTGATGGCGTTCGACCAGGCGCTGCCAGTCGATACGGGCAATGTCGGCATCCATGAACCTGACACAACTCTCAACATTGGGAAAACTCTGTGCACCGAACTCGGTCACGAAGCGCGCCAGTTTCGGAAAGCGGCGAATCAGTGGCTCCCACTCCTCGAGCCGGCCATAGATTGTGTACCAGCCATAATAGAAATGGGTACTGGTTCCGTCGCGGATGCCTGGAATCGCATACTCATTCGATGATCGTATGACCGGGCGGCGTCCATCTTCGCGCTGGACCACCCGCTTCAATGCGCTGTCGAGCACGTCGCGGTTCCAGCTATAGATAAACATTGACGCATACGTGCGCAGTTTCGTGACCAGCCGTTCGTCACGCGTGTCAACGACATACACAGGCTCATTATGCATACACCAGAGCGCGACCGACGGATGATTCCCAAGCAGGCGCACCATGGCGCGTGCCTGGCGGCGCGCCTCAGGGAGCACCTCACGGCGGTAGAGCCAGTGCAGCGGGAAGTCCTGCCAGAGCAGGATGCCGGCCTCATCAGCGGCATCGTAGAATGCCGGGTGCGCCACATGGCCGTGAACGCGAAGCAGATTCATGTTGCACTCGCGCGCCAGGCGTAGATCCTCGCGGCAGCGTTCGCTGGTCGTCGTTGCAATACGCACGTCGGTTGGCGGATAGTTGTTCCCTTTGATAAAGAACCGTGTCCCGTTGAGGTAGGGGATCCAGTCGTGCAATTCGAACGTGCGAATACCAAAGCGGAAGGTGCGCGCATCCGAGACATTGCCGCCAGATACGACGTCGAGTGTGACCGTATAGAGGCAGGGGGCACCCATGTCGTGGGGCCACCAGAGTTGTGGATCGCGCAGGGTGAGAACGCCGGAAATCTCGTGCTCGCCAGGTGCCAGCGCCCGGTGCTGCTCAACCGTTTGCACGGCACCGGCGAAATTGAAGGGTGCGAGCGTCCAGCGCAGCGTCACATCCTGGGCCGCGGCAGCATCGAGCATCGCGCGAAAGCGCAACTCCGCCAGCGACTCACCGGCTGCCTCAGTCTGCAGCAACACGTCGCGCAACCGCACCGGCCCGGTGGCGATCACCTCGACTGGCAGCCAGATTCCGCCCGGATTGGCCAGCGGATCCATGCAATCCCAGTGCGAGAAGACACCGGTAATCAGCCTTTTGCCGGTCTTGTGGTGCTCATCAGGGCATTCTACCTCGATGAGCACTTCGTTTTCCGGTGCTATCCAGGCGGTCACATCGCGTTCATACGGCTCAAAGTATCCCTCGTGGCGCCCCAGATCAACGCCGTTGAAGTAGGGTTGTGCCCAGTAGAAGGTGCCGTTGAGGCGCAAAAAATAGCGTGCCGGCGACGAAGCGTTCTCTGTGTGCTGCTCGTCGGGGAGCGTGAAGCGGCGGCGATAGACCATACAGCCGGCGTAACGTTCCAGAAGCGGATGTTGCTGCCAGTGAGCGGGCAAGTCCTGCGTGAGCCAGGTATCGTCGTCACGGGGATACAATCCCTGGCGAAACGAATCGACGGGGCGCAGTTTCCATGCATCGTTCAGCGACAGAACCATGGGGAAGTTCATTGCAGTATCGTGCACTCTGATGTAACCACATGCGCGGGGCGATAGGGGCATACTGTTGATTGCCGCGCATGGGGTTCCCTGCTGTGGCAGACGCGCTATTTTAGGCGATAGGAGTGCGCGTGTCAACCTGACGAGGAGCGTGGTACAATGGCGATTATCGTGCGGTGCTCTGCGTGAGGAGGGGGAGCATGTCCGGCGGTCTCAAATCCGGGCTCATATTCGCGCTGGTCAGTCTAGTCGCCGTTGCCGGCCTGTCGTTCGTCCCGGCGGTCGGGGTCTTTTGCTGCGGGCCAGTGGCAAGCATAGCAGTGGGTGCAATCGCAGGCTATGTTGGTGTGCGCTGGGGTGGCGAGGCTGCCGGGATCGGCAGCGGTACGCTTGCCGGAGCGGTCGCCGGTGTCGGCGCTCTTGTCGGGTCGGTTATTTTCTGGATCGTTGCGTTCATGATTGTTCAGAGCGATCCGGCGCTCTTCGAGCAGGTACTGCGACAGATTGAGGAGCAACAACCGGCCTCAGGGTTGACCGATGACGATATTCGCGGCCTGGTGACGGTGATGGGGCCGGTTATCGGGTTCTGCGCTGGCGTGTTCCATCTGCTGTTCTCTCTGGCGCTCGGCGCGCTCGGCGGCTGGCTGGCGGTACGCCAGCGGCCACAGACACCGCCGCCGGCGTATACCGTCAGTTAGGCCCTATCCGAAAGACTCTACGCCTGTTGTCATGGGGCGGAGCGCAAGCGACAGCGTGAAGCGCGCTCCTCACAGGCTCGCGCGCAGCGCCGCCTCAAACCTGGCAAGGCCCTCGTCCGCCTGCGCTTCGGTCAGCACCAGCGGCGGGCAGAAGCGAATCGTAGATGTGCCGCAGGTCAGGATCAGCAGGCCACGATGGAACGCTTCTTCCATCACCTGGTGGGCCAGCGCGCGCGCCGGCTCGCGTGTCGCACGATCCTTGACGAATTCCACACCGATCATCAGTCCACGCCCACGCACATCGCCGATGACGTCATAGCGCTGCTGCAACTTGCGCAACCCACGTAGCAGATGGGCGCCAACCCGCGCAGCATTGGCCGCCAGCTCTGTTTGCACCAGGTCGAGCACCTCATTGGCCGCGGCGCATGCCAGGGCATTGCCGCCAAACGTATTGCCGTGCGAGCCGGGCTCCCACAACTCGGTGAGATCCTTGCGCGCTACAATCGCCCCGATTGGCATGCCGGCGCCGAGCCCCTTGGCTGTGGCCAGAATATCGGGCACGCATCCGATCGGTTGTGCGCGGTTGCAGGTGGCGCATGCACCGGATTCATCCGCAGGGCATTCCTGCTCAAAGGCCCACATCGTACCGGTGCGGCCAACACCACTCTGAACCTCATCGAGGATCAACAGGATGCCGTACTGGTCGCACAACTGGCGCAACCCGCACAGAAAACCGGGCGAGGGAACCACATAGCCACCCTCACCCTGGATGGGTTCCACAACAATGGCCGCAACGTCGCGTGGCGGTGCAACCGTGTGCAGCAATGTGTCCTCGATGTACGAGAGGCAGACCTCGGTCACCCGCGCAGGATCGACGCCAAAAGGCGGGCGGTATGGGTTGGCATAGAAGGCGTGAAACGAGCCGGGGACCAGCGGGTAATAGCCGCGGCGCTGCGCCGGCTTTGACGCGGTGAGTGAGAGGGCGCCGTATGAACGGCCGTGGAACGCGCCAAAGAAGGCGATGATTCCCTGGCGGCCGGTAACGTAGCGTGCCAGTTTGATCGCTGCTTCGATCGACTCGGTACCGGAGTTGGTCAGGAACGCCTGCCAGGCGTACTGGCGCGGCATGGTGGCCGTGAGTCGTTCCCCGAGCCAGATCATCGGCTCATTGTAGAAATCGGTGGCGGCCATGTGAATGAACCGCGTCGCCTGATCCTGTATGGCGCGCACGATCCGTGGGTGAGAGTGCCCGGCGGAGACAACGGCAATCCCGGCATTGAGGTCGAGATACCGGTGACCATCAACGTCCCACACCTCGCACCCCTGGCCGCGTTCCATCACGAAGGGGTAAACGCGCCCCATGCACGGAGCATAGACCTTATGATCGCGGGCGACCAGCGCCTCGGCGCGCGGGCCAGGAACTGGCAACACACCGGCTGGATCGGTTATAAACGTATCCGATGGAATGGTCATTCATTGCCTCCTGAGACGTAAACAGACATGTCTGGCTTCTCCGCGCTATCCAGGATGCGATTGAACCACGAGCGCACCACGACACCAGGCATCATCCCCGGACCCCCGTTTCCGGGCGTAGCTGGGCAAACACGATCCGCCCCGTCTGTGTCTGGTACACGCGGGTAACCACCGTGCCGACTTCATGCCCCACCAGACGCCGGGCGTCTTCGACCACAACCATGGTGCCGTCGTCCAGGAACGAGATACCCTGTTCGCGTTCCCGCCCGACATCGCGGATCATCACACGCAGATCCTGGCCCGGCACCACCGGTGGGCGCACCGCATCAGCAAGCTGGTTCAGGCTCAACACCTTGACCCCCTGCAACTCGGCGACACGGCCAAGATTGTGATCGTTGGTAATCACCGGGCAATGGTACTGGCGCCCCAGCACCACAAGTTTCTCATCTACCTCCTGCGTGCCGGGCACTTCGACATTTAACACCTCAACGGCGCTCGTAGTCTGTTTCTGCATCGCATTAAGTATTTCAAGCCCACGACGCCCTCTGGCGCGCCGCAATTCGTCGGCCGAGTCGGCCAGCGACTGCAGCTCGCTCAGGACGAAGTTTGGCACAAGGAGCGTTCCGTCAATGAAACCGGTCTGCATCACTGCCGCAATTCGCCCGTCAACGATGGCCGAGGTATCGATCAGGTAGCGCCGCTGCGGCTGGATCATGTCGCCAAACTGTTGTGGCAGCACCAGCGGCGCGCGACGCGATGCAAGCAAGAGATCGGCAATCTCCTTCTTACGGCTTGAGAAGAGTACCGCTCCGAGGTATGCCAGCGCCCCGGCCACGACCACAGGGCCGAACTGGCCGAGCGGGGGAGGCAACTGCGCCAGCGGTATCGCCAGCAGGACGGCGAACACCAGGCCGAGTAGCGCACCAAAAACCAGCGCCGTCAACTCCGCGATCGAGACGCTGCGCATGTGGCGAATCAGATCGCGTGCGGGTTCGATCGTCCAGCGATGCGTTGTCAGTAATCCCAACCCTGCGCCGGCCAGCGTCAGCAACTGGGTTGCCAGTAATTCGGCCTCGGTCGGCTGCTCGCCAGAAAGCACCGTGCCCACGCTGAAGCCAAGGTATGCCAGTCCAAGCATTCCTGCCAGGCGCGCGACAAAACTAAGGCTGATCTTCATGAGTGCCACTGAATGCCATCGATCACAGGAGGCCAGGCATGCCACATCCGGCAGGCTGGCCTGAGTCGTTAGCCTATCCGAACAACGCTACGCCGTCTGTCATTGCGAGGAGCGCGAGCGACAGCCTGCAGCGAGCGACGCGTGGCTGACGCAATCTCCGCTCACGCCGCTCGATTGCGTCGCTTCGCGCGCAATGACATCCAATCCGTTATTCGGAGAGGCACTACGTACACTGGCAACGACGTGTTCTTGCCAATCGCCGGGGCGCAGGCGTCTCGCCCGCGCCCGTTGTTGAGGGTGGGACGCCCTCACTCCCAGCGTGACGGCATTGTGAGAAAACGTTGTTGACAGACCACTAAGGCACAGAATCCGGTTGCGTCTGGCGTGCATCGCTCACCGGGCGCCGGGCGCCATCGAGCGCACGTTCGACCGCTTCTGCAACTGCGCGCGCCATCACCACATCGAGACCATCAACGCGCGGCGGCTGCGTGATTTCCGGGCACAGAGCCTGGGTAAACCCGAGCCTGGCCGCCTCCCCCAGGCGCCGATCGAGTTGCCCCGCACTACGCAATTCACCCGAAAGCCCGACCTCGCCGACCAGTGCCAGATCCTGGCGAACACGCTGGTTGCGGAACGACGACGCGATCGCGACCGCGACCGCCAGGTCAGCGGCTGGTTCATCAATCCGCAGGCCGCCCACAATGTTAACATACACGTCCTGATTGAACAATGGCAGCCCGACGCGCTTGGTCAGTACCGCAATCAGCATCAGCAACCGGTTCATATCGAAGCCATTGGCGGTCCGGCGCGGTTGAGCGCTGCTGGTACTGGCCGTGAGTGCCTGCACCTCAACCAGGATCGGGCGCGTTCCTTCCATTGTCACCGCGACTGCCGACCCCGGCGAACTGGCGACGCGTTCGGCAAGAAACGCCTGGGAGGGATTGGGGACCTCCTGCAAGCCGCGTGATGTCATTTCGAACACGCCCACCTCATCGGTCGAGCCGAAGCGGTTCTTGACGCCGCGCAACAGCCGGTACTGATGAAAGCGATCCCCCTCCAGATACAGAACGACGTCCACAATGTGTTCGAGCACTCGTGGCCCGGCAATAGCGCCATCCTTGGTCACATGACCGACCAGAAACATCGGGATGCCACTCTCTTTGGCAATGCGTAACAGCCGGAGTGCCCCTTCGCGTACCTGGCTGACGCTGCCGGCCGCCGATGCAATCTCTTCCAGGTAGACCGTCTGAATCGAATCCACCACGACCAGTTGCGGCCTGATCGCCGCGATCTGTTCAAGAATGGTGTCGAGGGCGGTTTCGGAATAGACGAGCAGTTGCTCCGGGTCCAGCCCCATGCGCGCTGCGCGTAGTTTGATCTGCTGGGCTGACTCTTCTGCCGAAACGTACAACGCCGGGCCGACATGTTCCGCCACGTGTGCTGCGGCCTGTAACAACAGGCTGCTTTTGCCAATCCCCGGTTCACCGCCAACGAGTACCAGGCTGCCTGGCACCAGGCCACCGCCAAGCACACCGGCAAACTCGTTCCCAAGCACCGGCAGGCGTGTGAAGCCGCCCAGTGCGACCTCGCGCAGATTCACCGGATGGTTCTGGCCGTGCGGCGTTGTGGTGGTGCGGCTTCGTGCGCCGGATTCCTTGCGTTCAATCTGCTCCGCCAGGCTGTCCCATGTACCGCAATCGGGGCATTTGCCCATCCAGCGCGATTGCTGTGAGCCGCATTGCTGACAAATGAAGATTGTACGTGTCCTGGCCACTGGTTTCCCTTCCGTTCGCCCGGCGCGATCAAAAAACGGCAGAAACGGCCGGAACCACTCCGGTTCCGCAGTCGCTCATCCGTTTCATTATATCACGCGTGCGCACGGTACTGATCGGAGCGGCGCGCAAGCCACCCTTCCACGCGACAGGCAAGCTGAAAGGGCGAAACATGCGCCCCAGGCACGCTTCGCCCTTTCCTGAAATCTGTACCGTTGCAGCGACCTGTCAGCCGCTGACTTCCGCCGGTTCCGCCTCTTCCTGCGACGCCACCTCATGCGCCGGGCGCAACCGCAGATAGGTCTCGCCATTCTCCAGCGTTGCCACGTCAACCAGCACGCGGTCGCCATTATTGAAGCGGCCTTCCAGCACGCCTTCCGACAATGGATCCTCGATCAGGTTGGTAATGATGCGGCGGAGCGGTCGCGCGCCGAAAGCCGGATCATAGCCGCGCCTGGCCAGCAAGTCACAGGCGTCGTCGGTAACGTCGAGCAGCAGGTTATGCTCTTTGAGTTGCTCCTGCACCCGCTTGAGCATCAAGCGCGTGATCTGGCGGATCTCATCGTTGGTCAGCGCGTGGAAGATAATCGTTGCATCAATGCGGTTGAGGAACTCGGGACGGAACAGCTGCTTCAGCGCATCATCCACCTTCTTGCGAATGTCATCGCTGTCAAGTTCGCTGCCGGCACCGAAGCCGGAGAAACCGATGCGTGATGCGCGGCGAATATGCTCGGTACCGACATTCGACGTCATGATGATAATCGTATTGCGGAAATCCACCCGACGCCCCTTACCGTCGGTCAGATGACCATCTTCAAGCACCTGGAGCAGCAGGTTGAATGCATCCGGATGGGCCTTCTCGATCTCATCGAAGAGGACGACCGAATATGGCTTCCGCCGCACCGCGTCGGTGAGCTGGCCGCCTTCGCCATACCCGACATACCCTGGCGGCGAGCCAACCAGGCGTGATGTTGTATGGCGCTCCTGGAACTCCGACATATCAATCTTGATCAGGTGCTCTTCGGAGCCGAACATGAACTCCGCCAGCGCCTTGGCCAGTTCGGTCTTACCAACGCCAGTGGGGCCGAGGAAGATGAACGATCCGATCGGGCGCTTGGGGTCTTTCAGCCCGGCGCGCGCCCGGCGCACCGCCTTCGAGATCGTGACGATCGCTTCGTGCTGGCCAACGATGCGGCTGTGGAGGTATTCCTCCATCTGTAGCAGGCGCGTTGTCTCATCGCCCTTCAGCCGTTTCACGGGAATGCCCGTCCACATGCCAACGACATCGGCAATATCCTCTTCGGTGACATATGGGCGTTCGATCAACTGCGTATCGCTGCCAATGCCGAGCTCGGCCTCAATTTTCTGAATCCGGCCAAGCATACGTTCCTCGCGTTCGCGCAGGTCGGCGGCGAGATCGAACTGCTGATCTTCGAGGGCAGCCTCACGTTCCTTGCGTATCGCTTCAAGGCCGCGCAATGCATCGCGCAGCGAGGGCGGGGTTGCCGAGCGGGTCATGCGCACGCGCGCAGCCGCCTCGTCGATCAGGTCGATCGCCTTATCGGGCAGGAAGCGGTCAGGCACATAGCGTGCCGAAAGGTGTGCCGCAGCCTTGATCGCTTCGTCGGAAATCTGGAGCTGGTGGAAGTCTTCGTAGCGGCTCTTGACCCCACGCAGGATCTCGATCGTCTCATCCTCAGTGGGCTGATCGACCATGACCGGCTGGAACCGCCGCTCGAGCGCCGCGTCGCGCTCGATATACTTGCGGTACTCGTCGAGCGTGGTGGCGCCAATCGTCTGCAGTTCGCCACGCGACAGGGCCGGCTTCAGGATGTTGGCGGCATCGAGCGTTCCTTCCGCGCCGCCGGCGCCGATAATGGTATGGAACTCATCGATGAACAGAATGCAGCGTGTTTCCTTAATCTCGTCAACCACCCGTTTCAGGCGCTCTTCAAACTGGCCGCGGTACTTCGTGCCGGCCACCAGCGCACCCATATCGAGGGTCACAACGCGCTTACCTTTGATGCTGTCCGGCACCTCGCCGGCGACGATCCGTTGCGCCAGGCCCTCGACGATCGCCGTCTTACCCACACCCGGCTCGCCAATCAGCGCCGGGTTATTCTTGGTGCGGCGGCTCAGAATCTGGATCACACGCTCAATTTCATGCTGGCGACCGATCACCGGATCGAGGCGCCCGGCCTCGGCCATTTCGGTCAGGTCGGTACCCAGCGCATCGAGATAGGGAGTTTTGCTCTGCCGTTGCGACTGTGACGCCCCCGAGGCGGCTGCCGAGCCCTGGCCGGCGCGTTCCATACCGGCACCGGTGCCCTGGCGCAACACGCGCATCACCTGGGTGCGCACCTGCTCAAGCGACACGCCAAGAATATCGAGCACCCCGGTTGCAACGCCTTCGCCATTGCGCACCAGCCCCAGCAACAGATGCTCGGTACCGATATAGTGGTGGTTGAGTCGTTTCGCCTCCTCAACCGCGTAGGCAATGACTTTCTTCGCCCGCGCGGTGAGATCCTGATCCTGGCGCGGCGGGCCTTCACCCGGGCCGACGATAAACTCGACGGCGTGGCGCGCCTGCGACAGCTTCACGCCAAGTTCGTCGAGCACACGCGCGGCAACGCCTTCACCCTCGCGGATCAGGCCAAGCAAAATGTGCTCCGTACCGATGTATGGATGGTTAAACGCGCGCGCTTCCTCAGACGCAATCTGTAACACCTGCTTGGCACGCTTCGTGAACTTATCGAACGCCCGCTCCGACATAGCTGTTCTCCCTAACGTTGACAGGAACCAGGAACAAGAACCACAAACCGAGAACCACGAACCAGCAGACTGCATCGCATATCCAGCCGTGTGCCGCCAGTTCGCGCGTTCCCGGCTCGTTGACCAGCCTGCTCATTCATCGGCAGCGACCTCGTTGTCGCCGGCAGGCTGGCGCATGCTCAGGCCCATGCGCTTGCGCGCCGGGTCAATACGAATAATCCGCGCCTGAACAACATCTCCTTCCTGGACGATCTCACGTGGATGTTGCACCCGCCCGTCGCCCATCTCGGAGACATGAATCAATCCTTCAACGCCATCTTCGATGCGCGCAAATGCGCCAAAAGAGGCGAGTTGTGTAATAACGCCTTCGACAACCTGACCCACGTGATAGCGCTCCCCAACTGTCGCCCACGGCTCATTCTGGGTCCGTTTGAGCGAAAGCGCGATGCGTTTACGTTCATTATCCACACTGAGCACATAGACCTGGACCTTGTCGCCCGGCTTTAACACCTCGCCGGGATGTTTGACCCGGCTCCAGGAGAGTTCCGAGAGATGCACCAGGCCATCAGCGCCGCCAATATCAACAAATGCGCCGAAATCGCACACCGACGTCACGATTCCGGTGCGCACATCGCCCTCTTTCAGGGCCGAGAGCAACTCGCCTTTGCGCCCTTCGCGCACGTCCATCACCGCCTGGCGCTCGGAGAGAATCAGACGGTTGCGGTTGCGGTTGATCTCGATCACCTTGAGTGCCAGACTCTGGCCGACCATACGCGCCATGTCGGATTGCTTCTGCGTATCGGGGCCGCGACTGATGCCGCTGACCTGCGACGAGGGCACGAACCCGCGCACGCCATCAAGATTGACGAGCAACCCGCCTTTGTTGTAGTTGATGACCTTCGCCTCGATAACCTCGCCCGACTCATAGCACTGCTGGAGGCGCCGCCAGCTCTTCTCCTGGCGTGCCCGGTCGATCGATAGTATCGCCCGACCTTCACGATCCTCTGATTGAACGACAAAAACCAGTAAGGGATCGCCCGGTCGGAGCGCCGCTCGATCTTCAGCCGAAAGTGATTGCATCTCCTTTGCCGGCACGACCCCTTCAGCCTTGGCACCGATATCCACCAGGATCTCGTCGCGATCGACACGCATGATGGTGCCATCAACGGTATCGCCGTACTGGAGATTGCGGTAGTCGTGTTCGGGGTTGGCGAGGAACTGCTCCATCAATTCGCGGTCGTCACGCTGATCGGCCGACTGCCCGTTGATTGCATCAGCATCGCCGACCGGCCGGGTGACATGTGCGTTGTGCCGGTTCGTTGCGGCCTGTTCTTGCTGTTCCATGCCCCTTCCTTGTACCCGGCAGCAGGTGGATCGAGAGTATAGAGGTGAATAACGAAGCGGGATTTTATGGTATTATACGGCCTTCATATGCAAAACGCAAGCGTAACGCTGTTCAAACTCGTGCATTCCTCTACGCCACGACGCCACCCACGCCACGCAAAGTCGTTGTCGGATCACCTCTTTTCTGCTATACTCTTCAGTTGGATCGACACACCGGCAGCATCACAACGCCACTGGTCAGATCGGGCGAGTGTCTGTCGGTAGCGGAAAGTGAGTCGTGTCGTTGTGGAGCAGTTGACCACCATCGTGGGGCATCTCGCTCCTGATCTGGATTGTCTGACGGCAATCTGGATTCTGGTGCGCTTTGGTGGTGCGTGCGACGCAATCCTCCAGTTCGTGCCGGCTGGCGAGACCTTGCATCATCGCCCGCCCGATGAAGATCCACATGTGATTCATGTTGATACGGGTGGCGGGCGGTATGACCATCACGGCAGCGCGGATCGCGGCCTGTGCGCCGCCGAGCTGGTGCGCCGCACCGTTGCGCCCGACGATGAGGCGCTCGAGCGCCTGGTCGAACAGGTCAACCAGATTGATCATGCCTCGGCTTCTGCTGCATCGCACGGCTTCTTCAATGTAAATGCGCTCATCGCCGGCTACAATCTGCTGTTCCCCAATCGACCGCATCACGTAGCATACGCGATGCTGCCCAATCTGGATGCGTGGTACGAACACGAGGTGCGTCAGATCAGGCTCGAAGATGCCTTTGCGCGCCGCATCGAGTTCGATACGCCATGGGGCCTGGGCATTGCAATGGATAGCGACGATGGCGGTTCGAGCAAACTGGCCTATCGCCATGGCGCCGTGCTTTATGCCTACCGCAATCGCCACGGCTGGATGGGCATTGCTGCCCAGGCGCGATCCAATGTTGACCTGACACTTGTCTACGATGATCTACGCACCGTGGACCGTGGTGCGGACTGGTACCTGCATCCGGGGAAACGCATGCTGCTCTGTGGTACGCCCAAAGCGCCACCACGCACGCTGTCGCGGTTGACGCTGGATGAACTGGTGCGCGTCATTCAGGGCGAGGCAATGTTTCTGGAACGCCTACTGACTGCCATTCATGGATACGAGTGATGCAGTGGTGCCGTATGAGTTGTTGTATGGCCTGCGATAGCCGGTGCGTCACGGACGTGTGTGCGTGACGGGGGTCATGGTAGGCCGCGTGCAGTACCGGCGAAGGGCCTGTGCCCCTTCGGAACAGCCTGCCGGGACGCTCCTGTGTCTGTCGTGGTCTTGAGGGGACGAACCGGGCGCTGTACCGGGTAGTGACCTGGCACATCCGGCGCATCCTGTCTCTGGTATATGCCGCTTACGGGCGCGGTGCGCTTTCTCCGCACGCACGGCACCCACAACAAGCGCGTTCGCTCATTCGCAATTGCCTGCACTGTGCATGTCGCGCGGCGCGGTTTGTGTGCGTTGTGCCGCAACTCGCGGGTGCCTGGCTGCCATGTCGGTGTGCAGAGGCACAATGACCTTTTGCCGGGTGTTTTACCATCCTGCGTGCCGCCGGTTGTCTGGACGGATGGCTGGCGCAGCAGGCGCAGACACGAAGGGAACAACCACGCTATGGCTCAACAGGATAATCGCTCGAATGATGTCGCTGCTACGGCTCCAACGCTGGTGCACGGTGCCGGACTCGATGCGGTGACGCTTGTCGATTACTACCGTCAGATGGTGCTCATCCGGCGCTTCGAGGAGAAGTGCCAGGAGATGTACACCAGGGCAAGAATTGGTGGGTTCCTCCACCTGTATATTGGCGAAGAAGCTACCGGCGTCGGCGCAATTGCCGCACTACGACCGGAGGATCACATCTTTACCCACTACCGCGACCACGGTCATGCGATCGCGCGTGGCCTCGACATTAACGTGCTGATGGCCGAACTGT
>Ga0272446_1003613_pt1 | contig 19264 bp, 12 predicted proteins | sample YNPCB0061_FD_194587 | JGI IMG/M metagenome (GOLD analysis project Ga0272446, IMG submission 194587) | Hot spring microbial mat communities from Yellowstone National Park, WY, United States - YNP-CB-006-1 | ecosystem: Environmental > Aquatic > Thermal springs > Hot (42-90C) > Sediment | place...
CGGATCGAGGAAACCCTGGAGCAGCGGCCCGTGATGATTGAATCGACGGACTCGCTATTCGCTTTTCTCCCGGCCAAAGCGGGAGTAGGCGCCACGACGGTGGCCGTAAACGCGAGCCTGGCGCTGGCGGAGATGCCGGACATGAATGTGCTGCTCGCGGATTTCGATCTGAACTGCGGGCTGGTCGGATTCATGCTGCGAATGGACTCCCCGTACTCGGTAGTTGATGCGGCGGAGAATGCGCTGGACATGGACGAGAACCTGTGGCCCAAGCTGGTATCGAGCATCGGCAATCTGGACGTGCTTCCGGCGGGGAAACTGAACCCCGGATTCCGCATCGAACCCACGCAGATCCGCCACCTGGTGGAATTCGCGCGCCGCAACTACAAAGCGATCTGCGTAGATCTCTCCGGCCTGATGGAAAAGTTCTCCGTAGAACTGTTACATGAGGCCAAGAAGATCTTCCTGGTAGTCACGCCGGAGATTCCCTCCCTGCACCTGGCCCGTGAGCGCCTGGAGTTTCTGCGAAAGCTGGACCTGGAGAGTCGCGTCGCCATGCTGCTGAACCGGGCCGAAAAGCGTCACGAGATGGCGCTTGGAGAGATCGAAAAGCTGTTCGGGTTGCCGGTATTCATGAGCTTCCCGAACGACTACGCCGGGGTGCACAAGAGCCTCACCACGGGCAAGAGTGTCAGCAGGACCTCTCTGCTGGGCAAACGCTTCCAGGAACTCGCCTGGTCCATGGCCGGCAAGCCGGCGCCTCCGTCCGAACCCCGGCGCGGCCTCCTGGATCTGCTGGCCGCCCGGAAGAAGCCGGCCCTGGTCCAGAGCTGAGCAGGGTCACTGCCCCCATTTCAACAGGCTGCTGCACGGCCTGGTCAGGGGGTCGTCGTAGTGGTTGGGACTGATGCGCAGGGCGTAACCGAGCCGTCCGGTGTGACGGGGAACGATTTCCGAAGCGAAGACCGCCACTGAGCCGTTGCACTCTTTGGGCGGCAGCATCATCACTTCGGTGTCCTCCAACTGGCCGGTGGCTCCCACGCGGCCCACCACAACCTCGACGCGCACATCGTCCGGAGTCAGGCCGGCCAGGTCGACAGCCGCGCGGACCGGCACCGGCTTCCCGCTTGTCACCGGGCCGGTTGGAGCCGGGCCGGTCTCGACGAATCGCACCCGGTCCCACACCTCGCGGATGCGTGAATTCCAGCGGGCTTTTTCACGCGCCCTTTCGAAACCGGACTCCTGCAAGCGGCGGTAGGCGCTGTGAGCCGGTTCATAGAGTTGCGAAACGTACTCCTGGATCATGCGCTTGCAGTCGAAGCGCGGGCTCAGGTTCATGATGGACTGCTTCACTCGCCGGATCCACTCCCGGGGCAAGCCCTGCTCGCGGCGGTCATAGTACAGCGGGGCGATCTCGTTTTCGAGCAGGTAGTAGATGGCGCTGGCATGAATCGGGTCCAGGTCGTCGGAGTAGGGCGCACGGTCACCGATCGCCCAGCCGCCGGAAATTTCGTAGGCCTCGTCGAACCAGCCATCCAGAATACTCAGGTTCAGCACGCCGTTGATGCCGGCCTTCATGCCGCTGGTGCCACAGGCTTCTTCGCCGCGGCGGGGCGTATTCAACCACAGGTCCACGCCCTGCACCAACTCGCGGGCCACCTTCATGTCGTAGTCTTCCAGAAAGACGATGTGGCGCCAGAGGTCGGGGTCGCGCGAGTACTGGATGATCTCGCGGATCTGCGCCTTGCCGGGCTGGTCCTGGGGGTGGGCTTTGCCGGCGATGAGAATCTGCACCGGCCGGTCTTTGTTGCAGAGGATTTTCTTCAGTCGCTCAACGTCGTGGAACAACAGCGTGGCGCGTTTATAAGTGGCGAAGCGGCGCGCAAAACCGATGGTGAAGGCGTTGGGATCGAGCACCTCGCCGGCGTGGCGCATCTCGGCCGACGAGGCCTTCCGCCGGGCGGCGGCGGCGGACTGCCGGTCGCGCACGAACTGGATCAGGCGGCGCCGCCGGCGGCGGCGGACTTCGAACAGTTCCTCGTCCGGAATCTCGTTCACGAGCTCCCAGACCTCGGGGTCCGACGAGCGCTCTCTCCAGTCCGGAGCCAGATACTGATCGTAAAGCAGCGCCAGGTCCGCATTCAGCCAGCTCGCCAGGTGCACGCCGTTGGTCACCGAGGTGATAGGAACCTCCCAGACCGGCAGCTCCGACCACAGATCGTGCCACATCTCCTGCGAAACCAGGCGGTGCAGGCGGCTGACCGCATTGCGGTAGGCCGACGTCTTCAGCGCCAGAATGGCCATGGAGAACTTTTCGTAAGGATCCGCCGGATTGCGCCGGCCCAGCCCCATCAGTTGCTCGAAGGAAACGCCGGCATCCTTGCAATACTCCTGGAAATAGTGGTGCATCATGCCGGGATCGAAGATGTCGATCCCGGCCGGGACGGGGGTGTGGGTGGTGAAGATGTTGTTATTGCGGGACGCGCCCAAGGCTTCTTCGAAGGTCAGTCCCTGCTCCCGCATCAGAACACGGATACGTTCCAGGGCGAGAAACGCCGAATGGCCCTCGTTCATGTGGAAGACCGAAGGTTCCAGACCCAGAGCCTTGAGAGCGCGCAACCCCCCGATGCCAAGGACGATCTCCTGCCGGATGCGCTTGTCGAAGTCGCCCCCGTAGAGCAAGTCCGTAATGCCGCGGTCCTGGGGATTGGAGTTCTCGCTGATGTTCGTATCCAACAGGTAGAGCTTTACCCGGCCGACATTCATCTGCCATATCTGGATCGCCACCCGGCCCGAGGGGAGGTCGACAAAAACCTTCAGCTCTTTGCCGTCCGGAGTCTGCACCGGCGTCACCGGCAACGAGTAAAAATCGTTCACCGGGTAACGCTCCTGCTGCCATCCGTCGGGGTTGAGGAGCTGGCGGAAGTAGCCCTCCTGGTAGAGGAGCCCGACGCCCACCAACGGAAGGTCCAGATCGCTCGAGGACTTCAGATGGTCGCCGGAAAGGATTCCCAGCCCGCCTGAATAGATGGGGAGACATTCGGTAAGGCCGTACTCGGCGGAGAAATAAGCGACAAGCTTGCCGTCCGAGGGGGAGCGTTCCCGCCTCATCTGCAAGTCATACCGCTGGCAGGCCTGCGAATACAGCGCCAGGTAGCGGGGATCCGAAGCGGCCTTCTCGAGCGCCTGCTGGGAGATACGTCCCAGCATCACCACGGGGTTATAGCCGCAATCCCTCCAGAGGGCCGGGTCAAGACGGCGAAACAGGGCCCGGATGACGGGTTCCCAGGCCCACATGATGTTGTAGGCCAGCTCGCTCATTCGCTCCAGCGCCTTAGGGAGCGCAGGCCTAACCAGGAATTCTCGGATGGGATGTATGTAAAATGGCATCGGCGGTTGTCAGTTCCCGTTTCGCATCTCCGGCCGCCGCAAACTGCTGCGCCAGACGGCCCTCCCGGGTGTGATATCGTACTTCCATTATAGGAGAAATGCCTTGATGCTGAAAGGAAAAGGATTAAGCCGGCGCGATGCTCTGAAGGTTTCGGCCTTTGGATTGCTCGGCGCCGAGGCGGTGGCGCAGCCGGCGGGCGACCCAAAGCTGGTGGCCCGGCGCCCGGCGCCGGATTTTCACGGCTTGAAGGTCGGCCTGGCGTCGTACTCCACACGCGAACTGTCGGTGGATGAGACCATCGCCTGTTGCCGCCGGGTGGGCATCCATTACATCACCATCAAAGATGTGCACCTGAAGCTCTCCAGCAGCCCGGAGGAGCGCCGCGCCTTTCGCGACAAGTTCCGCGATGCTGGCATCGAAATCGCAGGTTGCGGCGTCATCTACCTGAAAAACGAGGCGGATGTCCGGCCCGCCTTCGAGTACGTGCGGGACCTGGGTGCGAACACGGCGGTTATCGGTATCAGCGCCCAGATGGTGCCCGCGATTGAGAAAGTTATCAAGGACTTCGATATCCGGGCGGCAATCCACAACCACGGCCCGGAGGACCGCTTGGGCGCCTACTCACCGCTGGACGTGATGCAGTGGATCCGGGGTGCGGACAAAAAGTTGGGCGTCTGCCTGGACGTGGGACACACGTTCCGCTGCGGTCTCGAACCGAGCGAGGTAGCTCTAAAGTGCGCCTCCCGGCTTTATGACGTGCACAACAAGGACCTGGCCGAGGCATCCGTCAAGACGCGCGGAGTGCCCATCGGCCAGGGGGTCATCGATTCGGTGCGCTTCCTGAAAACCCTGGTGAAGCTGAAATACCCTTACCACGTGGCCTTGGAGTACGAAGTGGATGGCAGGAACCCCGTACCGGGAATCGCCGAATCGATCGGATTCGAGCGCGGCGTTCTTGCGGCGTTATAGACAGGAGTCATATGAGAAAACTTCATCATCATCAGGACCGGCGGTCGTTTCTGGCCGCCGTGGGAGCAGTGGCCGCCGGCGCGGCCGTCCGCGGGGCCCAAGCCCAGGCTAAGCCTTTGCGCCTCGGACTGATTGGTGCGGGTGGCCGGGGTAGCCACCTGGCTGCGACTGCGGTGCGCCTGGCGCAGGAGGGTGAACCCATCGAACTCGCCGCCATCTGCGATCTCTACCAGCCGCGGCTGGAGCGAGCCGAAACCAGGTTCAAGGCGAAAGGCTACGCGCGCACCGAGGACATGCTGCGCGACGCCAACCTGGACGCCGTGATCATCGCCACGCCAGACCGCCATCACGTGTACAACATCCGGGAAGCCATCCGCGCCGGCAAAGATGTGTACTGTGAGAAGCCGCTCACCCACTGGGCGCAGTTCGAGCAACTGAAGGCTCTGGTTCACGAGAACCGCCAACTGAAGCGGGTGGTGCAGATCGGCACCCAGTATGTAGCGGATTCGGTGTGGGAGACGGCGGGGGAGATGATTCGAAACGGGGCAATCGGCAAGCCGGTGCACGCCCAGACCAGCTATTTCCGGCGCGGCGACCAGGGCGAAGCCGGGATGCCCATCGATGATCCCAATGCCCGGCCTGGAGTTGGGCTCGACTGGGAGCGGGCTCAGGCCGATGCGCCCAGGCGCCCGTTCACCGTTTCACGGTTCTTTCAGTGGCGGCTGTATGCCGACTATTCCGGCGGGCCGGTCACCGACACCTACCCGCATATGCTGACACCGCTGCTAAAGACGCTCAACCCCGGTTTTCCCAGGAAGGTGGTGGCAGTGGGCGGCCGCTACTACTTTGGCGGTCTGCGTGACGTGCCCGACACCTTCGACCTGCTCATCCAGTACCCCCAGGATCTGACGGTGGTTTTCATGGGCACATTCGTCAACAGCACAGGGATCGACACCGTGGTTCGGGGTTCGGAAGCCACCATGCTGAAGAAGCAGAACTCGATCGTCTTCGAGCCGCAGGGCGCCGGCAAGACCCGCCAGGAGATACCTGCCGCGATTCCTTCGCTCAACGAGGGCCACGACGTGCTCACCCAGGCGCACCTGAAAGACTTCTTCGAGTGCGTGCGCACCCGCCGCAAACCCCGCGGCGATCTCGAGCTGGCCTACACCGTCCAGGTTCCCCTGCTGATGGCCATGCAGTCCCATCTGGAGAACAAGGTAGCCTTCTTCGACGCCGAAAAAGAGGAAATCCGGCTGGGGTGAGCTGCCCGGATCGCAGCTTTGGCGAAGAAACCGCCTGAACTGCGGTCCCGGTCACGGCGTGGGCGCTACCGGCGCCACGAAATAGGGCGTCGAGGTTTCAGGATCCGGGACCAACCAGCCGCCTCCCTCCGTGTTCAGCACCTCGAAGTAGTACATCAGATCGTAGGAGGGTGAGATATCCAGTCCGGGAATAGTGAACACGAAACGCGGCGGGGACGCCTCAAGCGTCTGAAACCGCGCCAACTGGTTTACGGGCCGGTAGTGCAGCCGCACGGCCGTGATGCCCTGGGAGGGGGTCGCCTTCAGCGCCAGCACGAGCGGCTTGCCGGCTTCGGCGCGCAGGGGCGGCGTGTGAGCCAAAGCGGGCCGTGGCAGCCGTTTCGTCCCGAGCGGGACCATCGGGACAGGCGGCTCCTGCCCGTTGCGGGCAATCACCAGGCCGCTTACGCTCCACTCGCCGGATGGAAACGGAATATCCAGCAATCCGTTCACGGCATCCAGCGTCTGCCGGCTCACAGCCCGGTCCGGGTAGAGGAATGAGACCGTGAACCGGCCCGGCCCGCTCTTTACCCGAAACTGCTCGGGGCCCTGCCCGCGGATGTAATCGCGGTACAGAACATCGCGGGGCAGTTGCCGGGGATGGGGAGCCACGGCGCGCACCTCGTGATAGGGCGTAAGAGGGATTCCGGCGGTTTCTCTCCTGCCGTCCGTGATCCAGCCAAAGCCGGTCTCCTCGGAGTAGCGGGTCGCGGCGTCCGCCTGCCGGAAGCGCGGCGCCACGGTATTGGCCCGCACGTAAAGATCGTTGCGGTACGACGGGCCGCGCGCGGGCGAGGGAGCCGCCCCGAAATCAAAACCGAAATCGAAACGGCCGAACGCCGCCAGCGCCTCTTCGCGCTCGCGCACCAGTTCCAGATCGTGCCGTACGTAGGGCAGCTTGTCTTTCCAGTGTCCGGCGTCGTCCGGACCAAACGCCATTTCGGCCGGATAGAGCCCGTCGGTGAGGCGCACCAGGCCTTCCCAGACTGACAACGCGGCGGTGAGTTCGAGCCGCGCGGACTTCAGGGCCTGCGCGTCGCCTGTCGAATCGAACCACTCCAGCCATGCGGCCGCTTTCTGTTTGCGCGCGTGGTACCGGGCCAGCGAGGCCAGCACCAGAAAGTCCGGCTGTGAAGAGCGCCACTCGGGGTGGCCGGCCGGCAGCTTGCCGGCGGCGCGCGCGACCGCCTGTTCCACGGCCAAGGCCATCCCATCCAATAGCGACGAAGTCTCCTGGGGGGTCTGCTTCGCCGAGGCAATGCGGTTCAGCCGGTTGCGGGCGGCCTCGGGGATGGATGCGATACAGCGCCAGTCGCTGGGCAGCACGTGGCGGTAGGCGTCGACGAGCCCGCCCGGGTTGATCTCGGGCCAGATGTACATGTTCGGGTCGGCCAGGTGCGCCGCCACAATGGTGGAAAGCACGCGGCTGGCCTGGCGGTAGGCCTCCATGACGTCCGCCGCCGCGGAGCCAAAGCGGCGCCCCAACTCGCTCATCCACACCGTTTCGGGCGTCCTGGGGTCGTAGCTGAGGCGGCCCCACAACAGGTAGAACATCCAGTAGCGCTCGAACTCGTGTTTCCAGAACATCCGGTCCTGGTGGGCGGCAGTAAACACACCCCATTTGCCGGGCCGGTTGCCGAAGCCCTTCTGAGCAAGCGGCGGATCGATCTCAAAGCCGACGCCGCCGCCCAAGTCAAAGGTTGTGGAAATACGGCGCACGAAGTCGGGGTCACCCCACAAGAGCAGGCGATGCGAGCCCAGCGCCCAGATTTCCCAGAAAAAGTCGTAGGGATGCGGCTTTTCAAGCAGGTTCAGATAACTGTAACCCGGGTAGGTTTCAGCGGGCTGGTAAGGCCGTCCCAGGTCCTCAGCCCAGTATTTTGTGGAGACTCGCAGCGGCGCCCGGGCGGCCCGGGCAGCGTCGATCATACCCTTGGCCATTGCCCAGCCGCGGAGATCCAGCACCACGCGCCTCCCGGCCTCGGCAATGGCGCGGAAGACGTAGTCGCGGTAGAAAGGGATCTGGTCTCCGTCCGGAATTCCCGACTCCGAATTGGTGCGCATCTGCACGCTGCGGATCGCCGGACACAGTTGCAGGATCCGTTTCAGCGCCGCGTAACTGTACGGTCCGATGTTTTCGCGGGTGATTCCGGCAACCGAGGACCGCATGCCGGCCTGGATATTGTGTTCCCAAATCCCAAGCGTGAAGTCGATGCCGTGTTCGGCGGCCGCCTGGGAGATGTAACGCAACATTTCCAGGTTCCGGCCGCGTTCGGCGGCCGTGAGACCAATGGCGCGGATCTCGGGGAAATCCGGCAATTCGATCCAGAACGGATAGGGGGGAGCCAGGTAATCGGTCTGGTGGGCGAAAACCAGGTTGAAGCGGTTGAAGCGGTTCCGCGCCAGCATGGCGAAATACTCGTCCCAATACTCGCGTGAGTAATACCAGCCCGATTCCAGATCCCGGTTGTGCAGAAAGCAACGGATCCCGCGGACGGAGGTGCGCGGAGAGCCTTTGGCGCGCGACAGGCGCCCTGTGGAGCGAATCTGCTCGGCCGCGGCCAGCAGGCCGTACATGAGCCCGCGCAAGTCACCGCCCGTGATCCGGCCCGGCTCAATCGAATAGGAGTCCGGCGGTTCCATGCCGATTTCGGTGACGATCCGGAACCTCTCCGGGCGCAACCCGCGGCTGTCGAGAGCCCGCCGGAATTCGGCCATGCCAAACTCCACCGGCCCGGCCAGCAACGGCCCGGCGGCGGCCACAAATACCGCCGCGCGGAGGATCCAACTCCTAGTCAATGATGGTCTTCCAGCCACGTCTCGAGAGGTCCCAATAAATTACGGCGCCGCCGGCGAACGCCGCAGCCAGGAAAACCGAGCCCAGCCAGTAATCCTTCAGAATCAGTTTGCCGATCCCGAACAGTGCGCCGTAGATGAGCACGCAGCCGGAGATCCAATCGAGAAAGTTGTAGCGTCCATCCCGCGAGGGAGGCACCTCGGGCGCCATCTTCGCCACGGGCTTCCAGAAGGTGTCCGAAGGACGCACCCGGCGGTAGAACGCCAATAGTGTATCCATGGGCTCGGGCGCCGTGAGGAACGTGGTCGCCAGCCACACGGCGGTGGTGATGCCGACGGTGATGAGCATGATGTGCGCGAATCCCACCGGGTCATCGCTGTTCAATCCGAATTTCACCTGGAGTGTGACCGAAACCACAAAGGCTGCGGCCATTGCCGAAACCTCGCTCCAGGCGTTGATGCGCCACCAGAACCAGCGCAGGATGAGCACCGTGCCGGTGCCCGCGCCGGTAACGATCAGCAGCTTCCACGCTCCGGCCACGGAATCCATGTAGAGGGTGACGATGGCCGAAATGACGGTCAGCAGCACCGTAGCCACCTGGGACACGGTCACGTAATGCTTCTCGCCGCGGTCCTTGACCAGAAACCGGCGATAGAAGTCGTTGACCAGGTAACTGGCGCCCCAGTTGAGTTGCGTGCCGATGGTGGACATGAACGCGGCCGCGAACGCAGCCACCATGAGCCCGCGCAGCGACGCCGGCAGGTAATCGATCATCACCCGGATATAACCCGTCTCCGGGTCGGCCAGGTTCGGATAGAGGATCACCGAAGCCAGAGCGACCAGGATCCATGGCCAGGGGCGAATCGCATAGTGTGCGATGTTGAACCACAGGGTGGCGAGCAGAGAGTGCTTCTCGTCTTTGGCGCAAAACATGCGCTGGGCGATGAAGCCGCCGCCGCCAGGTTCCGCGCCCGGATACCAGACCGCCCACCAGTTCAGGGAGATGTAGACGAGGAAGGTGATCAGGGGCATCCAGGCGGAATTCAGGTCAGGCACGAAGCTCAACACCGAACCGCTGGTGTGGCTGGCTAAACCTTTGGCCCGGTCGATCGCCATCAGTTGGACTTTCATGCGGTCGATGCCGCCCACCGCCCCCACGGCCGCCACCGCCAGGGCAATCACCATCGACATCTTGACGGCGAACTGAAACAGATCCGTCACCAGGACTCCCCACAGCCCGGCCAGCGTCGAAATGAAGGAAGTCAGAGCGATCATGCCGAGCACGATGAGCAGCGCCTGCGCCTTGCTCACACCCAGGATCAGCATCAGGATCTTCACCATGGCCAGATTCACCCAGCCCAGGATGATGCAGTTGATGGGTACGCCCAGATACAAAGCCCGAAAGCCGCGCAGAAAAGCCGCGGACTTGCCCGCATAGCGAATCTCGGCGAATTCGACGTCGGTCATCACTCCCGAGCGCCGCCATAGCCGGGCGTAGAAGAAGACGGTGAGCATGCCGCTGGCCACGAAATTCCACCACAACCAGTTCCCGGCGATGCCGTTGCGGGCCACCATTCCGGTGACCGCCAGCGGCGTGTCGGCGGCGAAGGTGGTGGCCACCATCGACGTGCCGGCCAGCCACCACGGCACATTGCGCCCGGACAGAAAGAATTCGCTGGTGCTCTTTCCCGCCCGGGCTTTGTAATAGAAACCGATGGCCAGGTTCAGCAGGAAGTACAGCCCGACAATCGACCAATCGATGAAGGTAAGTTTCATGTAGTTTTCAACCGAGCCTGTTCAAAACCCTGTGGAATTCACGCCCGCGACGGCCCCAATCCGCAAGCCGGTTAACGAGTTCGTAACAGATTGCACCGTCGTTCAGCAGCGGGGTGTCACACCCACACCCTGGTCAGCGGGTCACCCCTCCTGCACCACTCACAGTTCCCCGCGTCAGTGTAATAGCTGGCCTCGAGACGCGCCAGATAATAAAACGGCAACTTCCCGAAATCGGGAGTCTTCGGCGTAGGCTGATATACGATGACCGCCAGAGCCACCACCTCGGCGCCGCGGGATTCCAGGATCTGCTTCATCTCCGTCAGGTTGCGTCCCGTGCGGAGGATGTCGTCGACAAGCACCACCTTTTCCCCGGGCGTCTGTTCGAGGAACTGGCGAAATCGCCAGGCAGGCGCCTCGTCGCAGCGTTCGTTCCACCGCTCGGCCCAGTAAACCTGGTGGGCCTTGAGCGCTTCGCAGATGCCATAGGCCACCGGGAGTCCAGCCGTGGCGGGGGCGACGATGGACAACTCCGGAACGCAAGCACGCAGTTCGGGGTTCTGCCGCAACAGCCGGCTGAGCCCGACGCTCAAAGTGCGCGCATGCTGGTGATACCGCATGGCCAGCGGAATCTGAAGGTATTCGTTCGAATGCAGCCCGTTCGGGTACTCGAAGTGCCCGTCGCGCAACGCGCCGGTTTCGCGCAGTATGCTTACGACTTCGTCTTGAGTGGGAAGTAGATGCATGGCTTCAGTTTGCGCCTTTCCCGATCAGCACGCGCGGGATGGTGAGCAGCAGGATCTTCCAGTCCAGCGCGAGCGACCAGTTATCAATGTACTGCATGTCCAGCTTCATCCAGGTCTCGAAGTCCACGGCGTCGCGCCCGGCCAGCGTCCACAAGCAGGTCAGGCCGGGCCGCATGCGCAACCGGCGACGCTGCCAGCGCTGATAGCGCGCCACTTCACCGGGAACCGCGGGCCTGGGGCCGACCAGCGACATGTCGCCCTTGAGGACGTTCCACAGTTGCGGCCACTCGTCGATGGAGAACTTGCGCAGGAAGCGGCCCACCGGAGTCAGGCGCGGGTCACCGGGGATTTTGAAAGCGGTGTCACGCACGCTCAAGTGTTCGAGAGCGGCTTTCATTTCCTCGGCGTTTTGCACCATGGAGCGGAACTTGTAGAAGACAAAGTTCCGGCCGTTCAACCCGCAGCGCACCTGCCGGAATATCACCGGTCCGGGGGAAGTCACCTTCACCAGCAGAGCCACCAGCAGCATCAACGGAAACAGCAGAATCAGCGCGGCGGCCGAAAGCACGACATCGATGGTCCGCTTGACGAGCAACCGGACCTCGTCGTGCGGCGCGGCGGAGAACGTCAGCAGGGGGGTGAATCCGAGCCGGTCCAGGTAGACGTCGCTGTTCACGTGGGGGAAGAAGTCCACTGCGACACGCGTGCGGACGCCTTCCTCGTCGCAGAGCAGGAACACCTCCTCCAGACCGGCCAGGCTCTCGCTGCCGACTGCGAAGATGATTTCGTCAATCACGTCGCGGCCCAGCAGATGCGGCAGTTCATCCAGGGGGTACACCTTGTAGGTGTGAGCCAGTTGGATCTCCCGGGGCGCCGCAGCCGGGTCCATGACCAGAAACCCGCTCAGCCGGACACCGAACTGAGCGGAGCGCTCCAGGGCCTCCCCGAGGCGCCTTGCCCGCTGATCCCATCCCACCACCATGACAAAATGGGGCGCGCCGAACTCCCGCCGGATGACCCCCACCAGGCGGCCCGCCGTCAGCCGGAACAGCAGGAGGAAGGCCCAGCCGTAGATCGCGAACAAAGCCAGAAACGGGCGGCTCAGATCCAGGCGCAGCAGGAATTGGAAGACCACCAGGGCCACCGCGCCCCAGGCGCACTGCCGTGAGGTGTCGCGCAGCACGACGCGGGGATCGCCCGAATCCAGCCGGTCGTAGACTTCGAGCCACAGCCCGGCCACCACCCAGGCCACCAGTGAGAACCCAAGCACCAGAGCTTTCATGGGGACCAGGAGAAAGAACACGCGCTCCAGATGGAGGAAAGCCTGGAGGTGAATCCGCGTCTGGTAGGCTGCTTCGAAGGCCAGGGCCGTCAGGAGGATATCCGACAGGCTGAACAGCACCCTGGCCCTGCGATGATGGCGGGTGAACATCCCGAGACAGGATAGCATGGACCGCCAGGGCCGCTCTGCTCCACCCCGCCCCCGGGCCGTCAGGGATTACACTGGAACTAACCGCTCCTGATGGAAAATCGCGAAATTGCGCAAATCCTGGCCGAGACCGCCGACCTGATGGAGATCGCCGCGGAAGACTCCTTCCGTGTGCGCAGCTACCGGCTCGGCGCTTCGGCCGTCGAGAGTCACCCGGAACGGGTCGAAGACCTGCTCAAGACTCCGGGGAGGTCGGTCACCGAGATTCCCGGTATCGGCAAGGGCCTCGCGACGGCGATTCAGGAAATCGTGAACACCGGCTCCTGCGAGCGCCGCGACAAGCTGCTGGAGAAGTATCCGCCTACGGCGCTGGAATTCCTCAAGATTCAGGGGCTCGGCCCCAAAACGATCGCCCTGCTCTACGAGCACTTCCGGGTCAGCACTATGGACGGGCTGGAGCGTTTGTGCCAGGAACAGAAACTGCGGGAACTGCCGCGCATGGGCGCCAAGCTGGAAGAAAAGATTCTGCGCTCGATCGCCCAGTACCGGCAGAGGGCCGGCCGCTTCCTGCTGAACTTCGCCGAGCAGACCGCTGAGAACCTGATCGGCTATCTCTCCGAGACGCCCGGTGTGGAAAAGATCGCCACCGCCGGGAGCCTGCGGCGGGGGCGCGAGACCGTGGGCGACCTTGACCTGCTGGTGACGGGGCCGAAGGCAGCCTCCGCGCTGGAGCGGTTTGTCGCCTACCCCCGCGTGACCGAGGTGCTGGGACAGGGCGAGAACAAGGCCAGTGTGAGAGTCGGCCGCGAGGGCCTGCAAGTGGACCTGCGCGCCCTGCCCGCGGAGAGCTACGGCGCAGCCATGCAGTACTTCACCGGCAGCAAGGATCACAACGTCGCGCTGCGCAATCGCGCCGTGCGCATGGGGTTCAAACTCAACGAGTACGGGCTGTTCCGGACCGGCGATAACGCGCGCGTGGCCGGCGAGACCGAAGAAGGCATCTATCAGGCGCTCGGCCTGGACTGGATCGCACCGGAACTGCGCGAGAACACCGGTGAGATCGACTGTGCCGCAGAACACTGTCTGCCGGAACTGGTGGAAGTGGGCCACATTCGCGGCGACCTGCACATGCACACCACCGAGACCGACGGCCGGGCGTCACTCGAGGAGATGGCCGAAGCGGCCCGGCGGAAAGGCTACCAGTACATCGCCGTCACCGACCACTCAAAGTCGCTGGCCATGGCCAACGGGCTGGACGAGAAACGGGTGCTGGCTTTCGCCCGGCGCGTGCGCCGCAGCAACCAGGACGGTCTTGGCATCCACGTGTTTTCCGGCATTGAATGCGACATTCTGAAGGACGGCCGCATGGACTTGGCTGACGACGCCCTGGCCGAGCTCGACCTGGTCATCGGAAGCGTGCACGCTTACATGAACATGGAGGCCGCCGAGATGACCGAACGCCTGCTCCGCGCCCTCGAATGCCCCTACCTTCACGTCCTGGGCCATCCCACCGGGCGCTTGCTGCAACAACGGGACGCGTTCGCTTTCGATTTCGACCGGGTGGTTGCCGAAGCGGTCCGGCGCGGCGTGCTCTTCGAGATCAACGCCAGTCCGGAGCGGCTCGACCTGGGTGGCGTGCAGATCCGCTCCGCGCGCGCCAAGGGGGCCAGGTTCATCATCGCGACCGACGCCCATCACCCCAAGCATCTCGACAACATACGGTACGGGGTGGTGACCGCGCGCCGGGGCTGGCTGACCCCCGCGGATGTCGTGAACACGCTGCCGCTGGAACAATTCGCGGCCACCATACGCAGGAAGTGAACAACCGATGAGATCTCTTTCCCCCGGCCTGGCGCCCCTCCTTGCGGGTGCTCTTATGTCTATCGCCATGATTCCTCCATCACCGGCCGCACCATTCAGCGTGCCGTATGAAAAGTACACTCTGGGAAACGGCATGCGGGTCATCCTGTCCGAGGACCGGACTGTGCCCGTAGTCTCCGTCTATGTGCTCTACGGCGTAGGCGCCCGTTCCGAAGAGAAGGGCCGCACGGGTTTCGCCCATCTGTTCGAACACATGATGTTCCAGGGCTCGAAGAACGCGCCCAAGGGCGTACACTTCAAGACCGTGGAGAGCAACGGCGGAACGCTCAACGGCTCCACGCACCCCGATTACACCGACTACTTCGAGATTCTGCCCTCCAACCAACTGCCGGTCGCACTCTGGCTCGAGTCCGACCGGATGCGGGGCCTCGACATCAGCGCGGCTAACCTTGCGAACCAGAAGGACGCCGTCAAACAGGAGCGCCGCCTGAGCTTCGACAACCAGCCCTACAACACCGCCATCGTGGACCGCTGGCCGGAGCTGGCGTTCCGCAACTGGCACAACTCGCACTCGCTGATCGGGTCGTTTGAGGACCTGAACGCCGCCACAGTGGAGGACGTCGCGAAGTTTTTCCGCACCTACTACGCCCCCAACAACGCCATCCTGGCCGTTGTGGGCGACATTTCGATTCCGGAAACCAGGAAGCTGATTGAGACCTACTTCGGCGACATCCCCGCCCAGCCGCAGCCAAACCATCCCGATCTGACGGAGCCGCCCCAGGAAGGCCCGCGTTCGGCGGTCTACCGCGACCCGCTGGCGCAGGTGCCCGGGGTGGTGGTCGGTTACCCCGGCCCCGCCCGCCGCTCGCCGGACTACTACGCGCTGGTGATGGCCGACGTGGTCCTCACCGCGGGCGAAAGCTCCCGCCTCCACCAGAGCCTGGTCAAAGGCAAGCAGTCCGTCGTGCGTTTTGAAGCCAATCCCGGCTGGCCGTTCCAGGGCCCCTCCGACTACAAGGACCCCAACGTCTACGCGCTGTTTCTGCTGCACAAGCCGAACTTCACCGGCAAACAGATCGCCGGCCAGGTGCAGGAGCAGATCGACCTGCTGGCGGCCAAGGGCGTGGACGCCAGGGAACTCGAGCGCGCCCGCACCCAATTGCGCGCCTCGCGCATCAAGGAGGTGCAGAGTTCCCTGCGGCGCGCCACGTTGCTGGCCCAATACGAGATGCTGGATGGGAATCCAGCCTGGATCACCGAGGAGCTCGGCCAGTTCCTGGCCGTGACTCCGGAACAGATTCAGGCGGTGGCGAAAAAATACATGACGCCGGAGAAGCGCATCTCGCTCGAGATCGTCCCCGCGCCCCAGGCCGCGGCAAAGGAGTCGAACTGATGCGCGCTCGATTCACCGTGCTTTGCCTGATAGGAACCGCACTTATGGCTCAATCCGTGGATCGCACCAAGCCGCCCCAAACGCCTCCGCTTCCCGCCTTCCGCCTGCCGCCGGTTTCCGAGTCGCAACTGGACAACGGCCTTGCGGTTGCGCTGGTGGAGGATCCGCGCTTCCCGCTGGTAACCGTGCGGCTCAGTTTTCAGGCCGGCTCGAAGTACGATCCGGCGAACCTGCCTGGCCTCTCGCAGAGCGTGGGCGCCATGCTCACCGAGGGGACCAAGGCCCGCAGCGCGCGGCAGATTGCCGAGGATCTGGCTTCCATCGGGGGCACGCTGGTGGCCAGCAGTTCACCCGACGCCCTCACCCTGGCCGGAAGCGCGCTCTCCGAGCACGCCGGCACGCTCATCGATCTGGTGGCCGACGTGGCCCGCAACGCGGCCTTTCCCGAGGAGGAAGTCGCCCTGCACAAGCAGAACCGGCAGCAGGAGCTGCTGGCTCAGCGCTCGGATCCCGCCTACCTCGCCGACGAAGCCATGCACCGGGTGGTCTTCGGATCCCACCCGTACGGCCACATCGGCCCCACTGCGGAATCCATTGAACGGCTGGACCGCCATGCGCTCGCCGCTTTCAGAGATCGCCTGCTGATCCCGAACAACGCCACACTGATCGTACTGGGACGGCTGCCCGAGAGGGCGCGGATGCTCGCGCTCATCGGCGAGAAGTTCGGCGGCTGGGAGCGCAGGCCGGCGCCCGAGGCGCCCCAGGCCCGGTTTCCGGAGCAGCGGAAAACACTCGTGCTGGTGGACCGGCCCGGTTCGGTCCAGGCGGATATCCGTGTGGCCCGGCGCGCCGTGACGCGGCGGGAGGCGGACTATTTTCCGCTCCTGCTGGCTGACAACATCCTGGGCGGCGGCGCCAGCTCGCGCATGTTTCGGAACATCCGCGAAGAGAAGGGCTATGCCTACGACGCCCACAGCGAACTCGACGCCCGCCGCGACGCCGGATTGTTCAGCGCCGTCACCCAGGTGCGCAATGAAGTCGTCGAGCCGGCCCTCCAGGCGGTGTTCAGTGAACTCGGCCGCATGGCCGCCCAGCCGGTTCCCGCCGCGGAGTTGGACGACGTGAAAAACTATCTCACCGGCCATTTCGTCCTCGGCCTGGAGTCACAGGACGGGCTTGCGCGAATGTTGAACATGGTCAAGGTCATGGGCTTGCCCAACGACTACCTCGAGAAATACACCCCGCGCGTCCGGGCCGTGACGCCGGCGCAGATTCAGGCCGCGGCAGAGCGGCACATGACACCGGATAAGGCGGCCGTCATCGTCGTCGGCGATGGCGCGAAGATCGGCAAGAGTCTGGAGAAGTTCGGCAAGTTTGAGGTGACCAAGGCGGACCAATGAAGCTCATCTCTTCGCGACAACGTTATCAGTGCAAGCTGTTCACCGTGACCGAGGACCTCGCCAGGGATCCCGGCGGTTTTGAGATCCGGCGCTCCATCGTGCGCCATGCGGGATCCGCCGTCATGATGGCGGTGGACACGAAGAAGCGGATTCTCCTGGTCCGCCAGTACCGGCTTCCCGCAGGCAGAAAGATCTGGGAACTGCCGGCCGGACGTCTCGACCCCGGCGAGAGTCCCATCCAAGCCGCACGCCGCGAGCTGATCGAAGAAACCGGTTTCCGGGCGAAGAAGTGGACCAAGCTGGTGAGCTTCTATGCCAGCCCCGGCTACGTGGCGGAGAAGATGACGATCTTCGTAGCCGAGAACCTGACCGCGGGCGAGGCGACGCCGATGGACGACGAGCGCATCGAAATCCGCTGGTTCACAGCCAGGGAACTTGACGCCATGATCCGCGCCGGAAAGATCATCGACGGCAAGACCATCATCGGATTCCTGATGTGGCGCCGGTACGGGGGTTCCTAACCGTCTTTCAGGATCTCTCGCGCAGCGTTAAAGCCTGGGGCGCCCATCACCCCGCCGCCCGGATGAGTGCCGGAGCCGCACAGGTACAGCCCCCGGATGGGCGTTCGATACCGCGCCCAGCCGGCCACGGGGCGCATGACGTACATCTGGTCCAGACTCATCTCGCCGTGAAAGATGTTGCCGCCGGTGATGCCGAAGCGCCGCTCCAGATCGAGCGGGGTCAGCACCTGCCGTTCCATCACGATCGACCGGATGTTGGGGATGTACTCCTCCATCAGCGCCATCACCCGGTCCGCGTAAGGCTCGCGCAATGTGTCCCAGTCTGCCTCGCGGAGCGTGTAGGGGGCGTATTGGAGGAAGATCCCCATGATGTGCTTGCCCTCGGGCGCGAGCGAGGGATCGTACAGGGTCGGGATGGTCAGTTCGAGCATCGGCCGTTCCGACGGCCGCCCATACTTGGCGTCGTCCCAGGCCCGCTCGACGTAATCGATGGACGGGCAGATGTGCATGGTCGCGCGGTGCTGCGGTCCGGGGGCGCCCGGCAGCGAGCGAAACACGGGTAAGCCGGAGAGCGCCAGGTTGATCTTCAAGGACGTGCCTTCGGACCGGTAGCGCCGGATCGCGGCCAGAAAATCGGGCTCCAGATCAGGCTCGTCGAGCAGTCCAAGAAACGTCGCCCGCGGATCCAGACCGGAGACCACCGTACGCGCTTCCATCTCTTCCCCGCCCCGGAGCGCCACCCCGCGCACCCGCCCTTCGCGCACCAGAATCCGTTCTACCGGGGCGTTGACTCGCACCGTGGCGCCATGGCTTCGAGCCGAAGCCGCAATCGCTTCGGAGACCGCGCCCATGCCGCCGCGGACGAACCCCCACAGCCCGCGATGCCCGGCCACGCCGCCCATCGTATGGTGCAGCAAAATGTAAGCCGTACCCGGCGAGCGCGGTCCGCCATTGGCTCCGATGACGCCGTCGGTGGCCAGGGTCACCTTGACTTCCTGGGACTCGAACCATTCGTCCAGAAAATCCGCCGCGCTCTGGGTGAAGATCTTGACCAGCCCGGCGAGTTCTTTAGCCGGAAGCCTCGCCATACGCGCGGCGGTCTTCAGATAATCGACATAGTCGCCCAGTCCGGCCGGCGGGAATCGGGGCGGAGTGGTGAGCAGCAAGCCCTCGACGACGCGCGATATCCGGTCAATGTGGTCCTCGTAAGCCGGATAGGCCTCCGCATCGCGGCGCGAAAACCGGCCGATCTCTTCGAGCGTGCGCCCGCGGTCCTGCCACATGAAGAAGTGCCGGCCGTCGGGATAGACCGAAAAGAACGCCGGATCCTTGGCGTCTACACGGTACCCGAACCGCTCGAGTTCGAGTTCGCGCACAATGCGCTCCTGAAGCAGGCTGGACAGATAAGCCGCAGTGGAAACCTTGAAGCCCGGCCACACCTCCTCGGTCACCGAGCATCCGCCCACCAGTTCGCGCCGCTCCAGCACCAGCACGCGCCTTCCGGCGCGGGCCAGACAGGCGGCCGCCACCAGGCCGTTGTGCCCGCCGCCGATGACCAGTACGTCGTATGAGGCGCTCATTCCCGTCTCCAACAATTGTTACGCTGTGTTAGATCACAATTGAACGGGAGATGCAACCGTGGCCAACCGACGTGATTTTTTGAAGACCCTCTACCCCGGGGCGGCGGCGATGTCGCTTGGGACCGGCCGGGCGGCGCCGCAGG
>Ga0272446_1003614_pt1 | contig 19263 bp, 18 predicted proteins | sample YNPCB0061_FD_194587 | JGI IMG/M metagenome (GOLD analysis project Ga0272446, IMG submission 194587) | Hot spring microbial mat communities from Yellowstone National Park, WY, United States - YNP-CB-006-1 | ecosystem: Environmental > Aquatic > Thermal springs > Hot (42-90C) > Sediment | place...
GCCGAAGCGCCCAGCCCTGCCATCGCCTAACCCGCGCAGATCGAACGCAGACCGAACACAAAACGGGGTGCATGATGCACCCCGTTTTTGATTCCCCCAACGTCAGGAGGTAAGCCTCGCCCTCGTCGAACTATCTATGGGTGTGGGGAACGGGGAGCCTTTCCCCGCCCGCCCGTTCGCCCGTTTGTTTATGTTGAGGATTTTTGAACCATGCCCCGACGTCTGCTGATTAACTTGTTATCGGCGCTTGCCATCCTACCGTTGGCCCTGACTGGAAACCCTGCCACCGCGCAGGAATGTGTAAACCCTTTCCGCGATGCTGGCCCCCTTCGGTTCGAGCCATCGTGGTGGACACTCACCGATTTTTGTAAGCACAGCGTCCCATATTCGGAGATTTTCAGCGGTGGCCCGCCCCCAGACGGAATCCCACCAATTGACGCCCCTCAGTTTGAATCGATTGCCGAAGCCCGCAAGTGGCTGCAAGACCAATCGCCCGTGATCGTGCTGGAGGTGGGCGGTGAAGCCCGCGCCTACCCACTGGCAATCCTGACGTGGCATGAGATCGTCAACGATGTGATCGGCGGGACGCCCGTCGCGGTGACGTTTTGCCCGTTGTGCAACAGCGCCATCGTCTTTGATCGGCGCGTAGGGGAACAAACCCTGCGGTTCGGAGTCTCTGGTAACCTCCGCAACAGCGACCTGATCATGTGGGACAACTTCACCGAGAGTTGGTGGCAGCAATTCACGGGGGAAGGCATTGTCGGGGCCTATACAGGCACAAAACTCAAGGTGATTCCCTCCCAACTGACGGATTTCGCCGCCTTTGAAGCCGCCTATCCGAAGGGCGTTGTCCTCAACCGCAACACGGGCAATGATCGCAGCTACGGGCGGAACCCTTACGTCGGCTACGATACCAGCCCAAGACCGTTCTTGTTCTCCGGCACGCCTGATCCGCGCCTGCCCGCAATGGAGCGCGTGCTCGGCGGGCTGGTCGGCGGTCAGGCGGTGGCCTATCCGTTCGGGATACTTGCTCAGGTGGGGGTTGTCAACGATACCGTCGGGGGGCAGCCAGTCGTTGCCTTCTGGCAAGACGGAGCCGTGAGCGCCCTCGACGATAGCCGCATCGACGAATCGCGGCGGGTGGGGACGGCCGCCCTGTACGGGCGGGTGGTCAATGCCCAAACCCTAACCTTCCGACGCGGCGCGGACGGCACAATCACCGATGTGGAGACGGGGAGTACATGGAATGTCTTTGGGCGGGCCATTTCCGGCCCCTTGAAGGATACCCAACTGAACCGGGAAGTTGCCGGGCCACATTTCTGGTTTGCGTGGGCAGCCTTCCGGCCAGAGACGACAGTCTACGCGGCGAAGTAGCCCCAACGCCCCCGCCCAGACCGGACGGGGGCATTTTTTTCATGGTCTAGCGCGGGAACAGCACCCCGAAGATCACGTAGGCGAGGCCGAGTGCCAACACGGTATTGAACACCGTCGCGGCCATGTACACCACCACCGGACGCCAGCCCGCCTGCTTGAGATCGGCGAGGGAGAAATCCAGCCCGATGCACACAAAGGCCAACGTGAACAGCCACTTACCCGCCGTGTCGATCTCTTTGGCCAGCGGCGCCCCGATCACCTCCACGGTGACCAGCACCGAGACCAGCACAAAGCCGAGCACAAACTTGGGGAAACGTTCCCAGATCAGGCGTGGGCCGGGCCGTGCCCCATCTTTGCCCCGATTCACGATAGTAGCGAAGTACAGCGCCAATCCGAATGCCGCAAACCCGATCAGGACGTTTTGGGTGAGCTTGACGACGGCGGCCACTTCTTGCGCCTTCGGATTGAAGATCGTCCCCGCCCCGACCACCGCCGCCGTCGTATCGATGTTCCCGCCGAACCATGCGCCAGCAACCGCCGGGGTCAGGTTGAGCGCCCCCGCGAGGACGGGCATCAGCACCATGAGGGGGAGCGCCGTCAGGATCACCAGCGTCGCAATGTAGGTGACTTCCTCTTTACGGGCTTGGACGGCCCCCGCCGCCGCAATCGCCGCCGAGACCCCGCAAATCGAGACGGCGCTGGCCATGACGGCCCGCAGCGTGTGGGAAAGTTTGAGCTTACCGCCCAACCACCACGTGAAGAAAAAGACGCTCGTCACCATCAGGATGGCTTGGATCAGGCCGCCCGCGCCCGTCGCCAGCAAGTCTCCCAAGCTGATCCGTGCGCCGAGCAGGACGAGGCCAATTTTCAGGTAGAACTCGGTGCGAATGGCCGGGCGGATGGCGTTGTAAGTGCGGGTAGCCCGTAGCAGGAAGTTCACGATCAGGCCGACCACGACGGCGGTCAGGGGGTACTCCAACGGATTCTGGGCAACGCCGTTGGCGCGGAAGGCGCTGGCAATGGCCCGATCCAATTCGGCCACCAACAACGTCAAGCCGATCAGCAGCAGCGTGCCCCCCAGCGTGCCAAATGCGTTGGCGCGTGGGGTAGCCTGTGCCTTCGGCGTTGGCACGGCGGGTGCGTTTGCAGTTGTCATAGGATGCTCGCTTTCGGAATGCAGGTTAAAAGACCCGGAACAAGGGGTAAGGAATCAGGGCGCGGCGGGTGTAAGTGATCTGCACGTCCTGATCGCACCGGTTGGCGACGGTCACGTGGGCAGCGCCGCCCTCGCGTGGGCGTTCTTCCAGCGTGACGACTCCATCTTGGCAGGTGAAGACGTAGTCCGCTCCGCCGTTGAGTTCGGTGGGGGCGCTGATGGGCAGTTTATCCTTGCCCAACAAGCCACTGACAGTGTAGCCGCCGCCCGTCGGGACTTCCTTAGAGGCCGTCTGGCCCGCCGCCGCCTTCGTTGTGACGGTTTGGCCGCCCGGCCCCAGCACCCCCAAGCCAATGATCAGGGCGATGAACAAGCCGAGGATCGTCGCCTGCCAGTCCTCATTCAAGCGGAATCGGTTACGTGGTATATTGGCGGACATCTTCGCGTTATCTCCCGCGTGTAAAGGGATCATCTCCGCAAAAGATAACCCCAACCAACAGCTGAAGGTTTCCCGTAGGAATCGGGGACGAGGTTCTTCTTGACCAAACGCTGAATTTGTGGGACTCTTTGCGGTGAGGCGACCCGCCCACCTAACAAATGGAACCCTCGGCATGTGTGGCGAACTCTGCTGGACATTTGAAACTTACTTCAACGCCACTGCGATTATTGATATTGCATTCGTGGCGGCGGTCTTTTTCGCCCTGAGCCTCCTTTTGCGGGGTACGCAAGCCGTCCCCCTCTTGCGCGGGGTGTTGGTCGTCCTGCTCATCGTCGGCCTGACGGCGACCGTCTTGCCCTTTACGGCCATGCGCTGGCTGCTCAGCAACGTGATCACCATGTTGGCCATTGCGATCCCGATCATCCTGCAGCCGGAACTCCGCCGCCTGATGGAACGGTTAGGCCGGAGCGGGGTGTTCACCTTTGGCCGCCCACGTGAAACGGAAGCTATCCGTATGAAGGTCATCGACGAGATTTGTACGGCGGCAGCCCGCCTGTCTGAGCGGCGTCATGGGGCGCTGATCGTCATCGAGCGCGATACCACCCTGCAAGAATACATCGATACGGGCGTGCTGCTCGATAGCGAGGTCAGCCCGCAACTCCTCCTCACCATTTTTTGGCCCAAAACCGAACTGCACGATGGGGCGGTGATCCTGCGCGGCGGCAAGATCGCGGCGGCGGCGTGCGTGCTGCCCCTCGCCAGCGGGCGGCAGTTCACAGACCGTAAGTTGGGCACGCGCCACCGGGCGGCGCTCGGCGTCAGCGAGGTCAGCGACGGAATTTGCGTGGTCGTCTCCGAAGAGACCGGCGCGATCTCGGTAGCCAACGGGGGCCGCATGATCCGGCGGCTCGATGCGACCCGCCTCAAGACGGTATTACAGGCCTTCTACGGCGAATCCGAACGGACGCCGCGCCTCCCCACCGTGATCAGAGGGTTGCTCCGGCGAGGGAACGCTGCACCGCCCAACAAGCCCCCTGCCTAACCGTTCACCATGAACTTAGCGAATGTTAACGACTTTTGAATAATTGCCTGCTAAAGTTAGGATAACTCCAAACACTCAGTCAAGAGGTTAATCCGATGATCACGATGCGTAAAACGGCTTTTGCGTTTATGCTGATTGCAGCGCTTGTGGCAGGCGTCGCCTTCAGCGCTGTCCTGCTTCCCCCGACCCGCGTACAGAGTGAAGACTTCGCCGACCCCGAAACCGAACTCTTGGAACGGATTTACACTATGGTGAACCCTTCGGTTGTGGCCCTGCAGGTCTTCGTTCCTGCCGATGCCCAACTGAGCAGCATCATGCCCTTTACCGACCCCAATGCCCCTAGCCCCGAACCGCGTTTTCGCTTGGCACAGGGCAGCGGCTTCGTGTATGACGGCAACGGTCACATTGTGACTAACGCCCACGTCGTCGAGGAAGCCAACCGCGTCATCGTGACCTTCCCCGACGGTACGGAACTGCCCGCGACGATTGTCGGGGTGGCCAACGATGCCGATCTCGCTGTGGTGAAGGTCGACCCGGCCAAGATGCCCGCCGATGCCAAGCCCCTCCCGCTGGCGGATGCAAGCACGGTGAAGGTCGGGCAACGGGCGATTGCCATCGGGAACCCCTTCGGCCTGTCGAATACCTTCACCGTCGGGGTAGTGAGCGCGTTGGGCCGTTCGCTGCGGCGCGGGCAGTTCAACATCCCACAAATCATCCAGACGGATGCCGCCGTGAACCCCGGCAATTCGGGCGGGCCGTTGTTCAACCAAAAGGGTGAAGTGATCGGCGTCAATACCGCCATCCGTTCGGCGGTGGAGCAAAACGCGGGGATTGCCTTCGCCGTCCCGTCGTCGATTATCAAGATCATGGCCGATACCCTGATCGCTAACGGCAAGGTTGAACACAGCTATTTGGGCATCACCGGCACGACCCTGACGGCCAGCATCCGCGAGGCGCTCGGCCTCGCCGAGAATGTGCGCGGCGTCTTGGTCAATCAGGTTGTGGCGGGCGGCCCAGCAGAGGCAGCGGGCCTACGCGGGAGCGCCCGTGAGGAGAGCATCGACGGCCAGAGCGTGCCCGTCGGCGGCGACATCATCACCGAAGTAGACGGCGTGCAGATCAAAGTCTTCGATGACTTGCTCGGCTACCTGTTCACCCGCACCGAACCCGGCGATTCCGTCACGCTGAAGGTGCTCCGCAACGGCGAGACGCTGGAAATTCGGGTGACGCTCGTCCCGCGCCCGAACCAGTCCAGCAGCATTCCGGGCCGTCCGTAAAGCGCTAGACACGTCGTTTCCTCCGTGCCCCCTGATCACCCTCAGATCGGGGGGTTTTGATTCCCACCCCGATCCCCCGCAAAATACGCTACAATTCCGGCTATGGAGAACATGACCGTCACCCTAGAGACATTGCGCGAGACGCTCACTGCGATTTGTGCCCGGCTGGGCTTGTCCCCCGCACAGGCCGAGCCGATCATCGACGACTACCTCGAAGCGGAATTGCGCGGCATCCGGACGCACGGCGTCTTCAAGTTCCTCGCCTTGCCCGCCGCCGTCCGCAACCGGATCGGGGAGCCGACGATTGTGCGCGAGACGCCCGTTGCGGCGTTGGTAGACGGTAACCGCGAATTGGGGCCGCTGGCGGCCCGTTTCTGTATCGAGATCGCCATCCGCAAGGCCGTCCAGTCCGGAATTGGGCTGGTCGGGTTGCGGAATGCGGGGCGCTATGGTTGCCTCGCACCGTATGGGCGGCGCATGGCAGAGGCGGGTATGGTCGGCTTTGTGGCGAACATCGGCGGGCCATTCGTGGCCGCGCCGGGCAGCGCCGTCCCCCGATTAGGCATCAATCCGCTGTGCTTTGCCGCCCCGATGGCGGGCCGCCCGCCCCTCGTCATGGATTTTTCTACCACACACGGGGTCTGGAGCGAGGTGTTGCTGGCCGAATTGGAAGGCCGCCCCCTGCCCCCAGACACCTTTATGGATCGGGAGGGGCGCTACACGACGGAACCCGCCCATGCCTTCAGTTTGCAAGGCTACGGCGGCCCAAAGGGGTTTGCCCTGTGCTTGGCGCTGGAAATCCTGTGCGGGGCGCTGATCGGGGCGGCGATGGGCGGGGCCAAGCGCGATGAGTTTTCGGGCGGGTTTGTGTTCCTCGCCCTCTCGCCCGGCCTGCTGCGCGACGACCCCGCCAATTTCGCCGTTGAAGTAGCGACCCTTGCCGAAGAAATCCTCGCCAGCCCGCCCCTCGACCCCGCCCGTCCGATCCGGTTGCCCGGCCAACGGGGGGATATGGCGTTGGCCGAGTCCCTTGCGGCGGGGGGGGTCGCCCTGCACCCGACCTTGTGGGCGCGCCTGTGTGACCTTGCGAGAAGTTAAACCGAGAAACGGTGCTGTCATGAATCAACGTCTGCCGCCGAGAGACCTATTTCAGATCGAACCCGACCAGCCCACGCCCCTCTACTATCAGATTCGGGAAAACCTGCGCGAACTGATTCGGGGGGGAGATTTACCCGTCGGGGACATCATCCCGTCGGAGCGCGAACTGAGCGAGTATTACGGCGTGAACCGCCTGACAGTGCGGCAGGCCATCACCGAATTGGTGAACGAAGGGCTGCTTTCGCGGCGGCGCGGGGTCGGGACGTTTGTCTCAGAGCAAAAGATCGTTCACCCCATGCCGGATTTGGCCGGGTTCAGCCAACGCATGATCCGAGCGGGGCGTAAGCCGGGCGGAAAGGTCATGGCTTTTGGCCGCCAACCCCCGACCCGTAGCGTGGCCCAAGCCCTGAACTTGCCCCTTGAAAGCACGGTGATTCACATTGTGCGAGTGCGCACTGTCGACAATGAGCCGATCATGCTGGAAACGCTATACCTACCGCATCATCTGATGCCCGATCTGGCGGCGGAAGATTTAGAAGACGCCTCGCTGTACCACCTCATGGCAACCCGCTACAGGATTCAGGTGGTAGAGGCGGAGGAAGTCCTCGAACCCGTCACGCTAACCAGCTACGAGGCTAACGCGCTCGGCACGGAGGCCGGGCGGCCTGCCCTGCTCGTGGAAGGGACGGTCTACACCACCAACCACCAGCCGGTGGAGTTCACAAAATCGTTGGTGCGGGGCGATAAGGCCCGATTTTTCTTCAAACTCCGCCGCACTGGTAGCGCCGATCCGATGGAGTAAACCGCCCCGCCGCCCCGAAGATGGCAATTCTACCGCTGTTCATGGATTGTCAGTGTATGACGGGGAGTGCTATACTTGTTGAAAGTTACGCGCCAGCCTTCCACAGTACCTCACCCGTACTCACAAGGTTCAAATCCTAACGGGGCCGCCACTTTTGACCCCGCTAGGCCTTGCTAAGCGCAACCTGCATTTTAACCCTTAAGGAGTTACCGAATATGTCTGAGAAACCCGCTCCCGCTGCTGCCGCCGGCAAGGGTCTCCAAAACGTTGTTGTCGGCCAAACGAAACTGAGCCTTGTCAACGGCACAGAAGGCAAACTCACCTATGCTGGGTACGCCATTGAAGACTTGGCCGAATATGCAACGTTTGAAGAAGTCATCTATCTGTTGTGGAACGGCAAACTGCCCAACCGTACTGAACTAGAAGACCTACGGGCGGCCCTCGTCGCTGAGATGCACGTCCCGATGGACGTGCATGTAATGATGCGTCTGTTGCCGAAAGAAGCCACCCCGATGTCCGTCCTGCGGACGGCGGTTTCGATGCTCGGCCTGTACGACCCCAAAGCCGACATAAACACCCCCGAAGAAAACCGCCGCAAGGCGCTGGAGCTAACGGCCAAAGTCCCAGTGATTGTTGCAGCGTGGGAACGCATCCGGCACGGGAAGACCCCAATTGCTGCCCAAAAGGACTTCGGGTTCGCCGCTAACTTCCTGTACATGCTGAAGGGCGAACACCCCCGCCCGCAAGAAACGGCCGTGATCGATGCGTATTTGGTGTTGCTCTCTGAGCATGGCATGAATGCTAGCACCTTCAGCGCCCGCGTCACGACCAGCACCCTTTCCGACATGTACAGCGCCATGACGACGGCCATCGGCACGTTGAAGGGCGCTGCACACGGTGGGGCCAACGAAGAAGCCATGCGGATGTTCTTCGAGATCGGCAGCGCCGATAACGTTGAAGAGTGGTTCAACAAGTACGTCAAGACGGGCGAGAAGCGCATCATGGGCATGGGGCACCGCGTTTACAAGGCCCTTGACCCCCGCGCCGCCGTGTTGCGCCGCAAGGCCGAAGAAATGTCCCGCGCCACCAACAACATGGCGTGGTACGATCTGGCCGTGAAGCTCGAGGCGACTGCCCGCGCCGATGAATACTTCATCAGCCGCAACCTGTACGCCAACGTGGACTACTACAGCGCCATTGCCCTGTACACGCTGGGGATCCCTATCGACCAGTTCACGCCGCTGTTTGGCATCGCCCGTATGCCCGGCTGGACGGCGCACGTCCTCGAACAGTGGGCTGATAACCGCCTGATCCGCCCCGACGTCGAATATGTCGGCCCGTTGGGGTTGGAGTGGGTCCCGCTGGATAAGCGCAGCTAAGCGCCCTTCAAAGTCTCGCTATCAAACAGTGCGGGGGGCCATCGAAAAGACGCCTCCCGCACTGTTTTTGCCGAGAAAAAGCCGAAAGAAGGCAACACGCCCCCTTACGTTTACGTTACAGGCGCAGCTTTTCCGGTGTCAGCTTACTGATTTCTTCCAACAAGGCCGCCGACGTCTTGATGCCGTTGTACAGGCACGTCAGGTTGTACTTTTCGTTCGGGCCGTGCGCGCCGTCATCGGGCAGGCCATAGCCCACCAACAATACCGGCACGCCCAAGACCTTGTAGAACGTCGCCACGACGGGGATCGAGCCGCCCTCCCGCAGGAAGACCGGCTCCGCGCCGAAACCACGCCGATAGGCGGCCACCGCCGCCCCAACCGCCGCCGAATCAATCGGGACGATGGCCGGGTAGCCGTGGTTCAGACCCCGTACCAGCGATTTCACCGTCGGCGGGGTGAGCTTCTTCACCTGCGCCCGAATCAATTCTTCGACCTCGTAGGGGTCTTGGTCGGCCACGAGGCGGCAACTGACCTTCGCTGTCGCCTTCGCCGGAAGGACGGTCTTGCTCCCTTCGCCGGTGAAGCCGCCCCAAATCCCGTTGACTTCCAACGTGGGCCGCGCCCCGATGCGTTCGCGCAGGGTGTAAGCCGGTTCGCCCCAGCTGTGGGGAGCGCCCGTCTGGGTGCGCCACGTTTCTTCGCTGAGCGGAGTCTTGGCCATCGCCTCGCGCTCGGCAGCGTCGATGGGGCGTACCTTATCGTAGAAGCCCTCAATGGCAATCGACCCGTCGGGGTTGTGCAGGGCGGCGATGATCTCGCACAGGGCTTGCAGGGGGTTATGCACCGTGCCGCCAAATTGCCCGCTATGCAGGTCGTGATCGGGGCCGTGCACTTCGATCTCAAGGTAGGTCAGGCCGCGCAGGGCGTACACGATGGACGGCTGATCGGGGGCGAGGATGGCCGTATCAGAAATGACCGCCACATCACAGGCAAGCAGGTCTTTGTTGGCGTTGATGAAGTGATCGAGGTTCGGGGAGCCGATTTCTTCCTCCCCTTCGATCAGGAACTTGACGTTCACGGGCAACCTGCCGCCGTTGGCGTGCATCAGGGCTTCAATGGCCTTGATGTTCGCGTAGACTTGGCCCTTATCGTCGCTCGCACCGCGTGCATACAGGTTTTCGCCGCGCACTTCGGGCGTAAAAGGGTCAGAGACCCACTTTTTTTCGGGGTCGTCTACGGGCTGCACGTCGTAATGGCCGTAGATCAGGACGGTAGGGGCACCGGGCGCCCCCAACCACGCCCCATACACAATCGGATGTTTGGGGGTCGGGTAAATCTGGACTTCGGAGAGGCCCGCCGCCCGGAGTTTTTCTGCCGTCCATTCGGCGGCGCGGCGCGTTTCGTCGTTCTTCTCGCTCAGGGTGCTGATGCTCTGGATGGCGAGATATTCCTTCAGCTCCGCGAGGAAGTGATCGCGGTGAGAATCGACATAGGAAAAGGCGTCAGTCATGGGGGATGCTCCAATTGAGGGTAAAAGGCTTTGCAGAATTGTAGCGCATTGTACGGTTCTTGACCCCACCCCCTAACCCCCTCCCCGCAAACAGAGAGGGGGGAGCAGGGTCTTGAGGGCGAACGCCTCCTTCTTGCACCCGTCTCGCTATTCGCCTTCGCCGGGCAATGCATCGGGGGTGCGGGCGGCCCTCACCCCGAATCCGGCGCCAAATTTGGCCTGAATTTCGGCAATGGCCTCCCGTGCGGTGGCCTCCAGATAGGGGTAGGCTAACCAGCCGTTCATCAAGCCGAACAGCAACCCCGTAACGGAGCGAAAGGCCGGCGTCGATTCGCGGGGGGGCCAAAACCGCCCGCTGAGCAATTGGCTGAAGCCGTCGATGCCGATGGGCACGATCCCCAGCAGGATGTACAGCAAGATCGGGACAGGGCGCACGTGCCGCCGCACGACGGGAATCGCATAGATCAGGCCCGCGAGCAGCAACCCTGCATAAATCCCGACATCGCGTTGGCAAATGGCGACTTTGTAGCCCATTTCGGGGTTGCCCTTGAACTCGCGGGCGTACCATTCATCAGGGTTGAGGGGCGTGTTCGCGGGCGGGTTCTGCCCAACGGTCTGGACGACCTGCCCAAACAGCGAGTCGAAGGTCTTCAGGCCCGGCACGTTGGCGATCTGGCGGGGGTAGGCGGCCTGTTCCCCGAAGACGAACCAAGACCGGAAGGCGAACTGATGGCACAATGGGCTATAGGCGCGATACAGCGCATCGCCGATGCCGGTCAGCCCAACGTGCATCGCTAATGGCGCCGCAAACGGCAAGGCGATGAACACCGCCAAAAAGATCAACATCACCTTGAGGTAGTGCCGAGACCAGAGGAGTGCCCAACGGTTTGCGCGGACAGCCCACGAAGTGCGTTGTTCGGTCATGGTAGAAGTAGCCTTTCTAGGTCGCTGAGCGTGAGCACCGGGCCGTAGACGGTACGCCGAATTATACCGCGTTCGTCGATCACGAAGGTAGCTGGAAGGCCGCGCACGCGGTAGCTGAAGGCTAGCCGCCCATCGGGATCAGCGACGTTGGGGAAGGTCACGCCGCGATCTGCCAGCCACGTGGCCGCTATTGCCGCCGCTTCGCCCACATTCACCCCGATCACGACGTGACCACGTTGGGCGAGGGCCTGCAGAGCGGGCAGCTCGGCGGCGCACGGTTCGCACCAACTGGCCCAAAAATTGACCAGCACAGGTCGTCCGACATACGCGGTCAGGGTGAAGGGTTGCCCGCCGAGTGTGAAACCCGTCAGGGGCGGGGCGGCATTGCCCGCTAAGGGAGCGACCCGTGATCCCGCTACATTCACGCCTTCGTAGGCGGCCCGATCCGGCAACCCGGCTCGGATTACGATCAGGGCGGCGGCCGCGAAGCACAACACCGCCACCGCCCGTCGCACAAGCCCGATCAGCCGCCTTTGGCCGCTAACCATTCTTGGATCGATTGCTCATATTTTTCTTCGTCAGGCGTGCCCGTGAAGCGGGCTAAAATGCGTCCATCGCGCCCAATGATGATCGTCGTCGGGTAGCTGGTCACTTTGAACTGACGGTTAATGCTGCCGGACGAGTCCATCCCGATAGGGAAGGTCAATTTGAGTTCGTCCACAAACGCCTGAATCTGCTTAGTTGTCTCCATCACATTGACGGCGAAGATGGTCAGGCCGTCTTTGCCGTACTTGCCCGCCATGCGCTCAAAGAAGGGCATCTCCGCCCGGCACGGGCCGCACCACGTCGCCCAGAAATTGAGGATCACGACTTGGCCGCGCAACGAGGCAAGGGCAACCGGCTCCCCGACGAGTTGCGGCACGCTCACGTTAATCACGGTTTGGCCAACCCCCACCCCCGGCTGATTGATGGCGGCGTCAGGTGGCACGGTTGGGGGGGCGGCTACCGTCGGGATGGCCGCAATGGGCGCGAGGGGTTCTAGGGTGGGGACGGGTGTCGCGGAGAGTGCCGCCTCCGCAGTGGGGAGGGGCGTTGGTTCAAGGGCGGCTTTGGCATTTCGCTTCTCTTGGGCAAACTTCGCCGGGCCGATGTCCATGCAGCGACCATGCTCAGCGAGGGTCATTTCGCCCCGAATCACGCTGAGCGTGCATTCTTGAACGTTGTAGGTAAAGTCGGCAAAGCCGCCGCTCACTTGCGATAACCGCGCCAGTTCGCCGGACAGCAGCAGGTAGCCAACCAAGATCAGAAACAGCCCGCTGACGACTTCGATCAGGCGCATCCGCTTTTGCAGGCGCTTCATCAGGCCGCGCATCTGGTCGATGGCGAGCGCCGCAAACAGGAACGGCACGGCCAAGCCCATCGAATACACGAACAGCAGGCCGCCCGCCGCCAGCCATGAGTCACCGCTGGTGGCTTGCAACGAGAGGGTCAGGATCGACCCCAGAATCGGGCCAATGCACGGCGACCAGCCCGCCGCAAAGACGATCCCCATCAGCGACGAGCCGAGATACCCATACGGACTCTTAGGATCGATGCGGCGGCGGGTATCGGCATACAAGAGTCCGTGCACGCGGTGGATGGCGTTCTGTATACCTCCGCCGACGCTTCCCAGCCGCTTCCATGCCACTTTTTCATCAAGCGTCCGGAGCGCCCAATTCAGGACGCCCATGACGTGCAGGCCGAAGATAATCACCAACACGCCGCCAGCTTGGGCGAGGAAGCCGCGAAAGTTAAAGACCCCGCTCTGCACCGTCTCGAAGGTCTGGTTGCCTGCGACGAGTTGCACCCCCGCGTTGAGGATCATCCCGAAGCCGACAAACACGAAAGTGAAACCGCCGACAAAGAACAGCCCATGCAGGAAGACGGCGGCCTTGTTGATCGGGGCGAGGGCGGCGCTCCCCCCGGCAAGGCCAATTTCGGCGGCATTTTGGCCCGTCGCTCGGCCAGTCAGGTAGCCGATGTAGGCCGGGACGAGGGGCAACACGCACGGGGACACGAAAGACAGGATGCCCGCTAAAAACGCAAGGCCAATCGAAACATCAGAAACCATGAGCCACTACCTTATCACGCTTACAGGGTATTGTTTGGATTGTCTCTCAGCGTAGACTTGCTCACCCGGAAAGGTCTTACCCTAGCATACCGAGAGTATCGTCGATTGCGGGGGGGGGAGTGCCGTTCGGCAGGAAAAAAAAGTGATCTTCGACCTAATCGACTTGATCGACCTAATTCGACCTAATCTACGATGACCGGGATTTCGGCTTGGCTGACGCTCCCTAAGGTGTTGTATAGCCAGCGGGCCGCGTGCATCGGCAGTTCGATAGAGGCTTGTTGGCTCGGCATCCCGAAGCGGTTATGCCAAAAAGCCCCATACATCGAAAGCGGCTTGCGCCCTTGCGGGTAGTACAGCAGTATCCAAGACCGAATGAAGGCAGGCGGGAAACTCGCCCATGCGGCGGGCAAATTCACCTTAACGTGCCCTACCCCACGCGGTAACTCCGGCCCGTAGATGGCCGTCTCCCCGATCAGGGTTTCGCCGTCATAGACGCTCATTTTGCAGTGGGCATTATCGATCCACAGGGCGGGGGCGCTCAGCGAGGGTGGCGGCGGAACCCAGCGCCGCATATGCAGGGCTGGAACCCACCCGAACAGGCCTGCCCCCGTATGCCCGACTGAGACGGCGTACCACGTCTGACGTTTCTCATCGGTCAGGTGGTCATGCACGTACAGGACGGCCCCATACCCCACCCGGCCCATGATTGGGGCATGTCCGGCACAGTATTGACGTACCGCCGTGAAAGGCGCAACCGTCTCATGAAAGCCTTTGAAGTGGTTGGGATCATGGGTGGGGCGCTGGTAGGGCAAAATCGGTTGGAGGCTTTCACGGGGGACATACCCCTCTTTGATCTGGTAGTACCACCCGTCTGGGCTGACGCCGAGTAGCGGGTTGAGGCTATCCGGCAGCAAGCGCCCGACAGGGCGGGTATTGGCATCTGGCTTGGCGTAGACCGTCGTCACGTTGAAGGCACGCCCCAACGGGCTGAGGTTTTCGCTCAGCCCCAGCGACGTGCCGAACAGGGCGGCCATGACGGGCACTGACTCCGGCGGGCGGCTAGGGATCGTCGTCGCCATGAGGGCAGCAAAGCCGCCCGTGCGCCGGAGGAACTGACGGCGAGAGAGCATCATTGTTTTAACAGGGCCTTCAGGGCTAGATCAAGGCTTTCTTCGGTCTGGGTGCCCTCTAGGGTACGCACCAACCGCCCCGCCGGATTGAGTAGTACCATATACGGGATGAACTGCACCTGATAGCGGGCCACCAAACGGCCAGAACTGGGGTTATCAATGTTGATGTCCCAGAAGGTGACCTGACCCTTGTACTTTTCCTTCATTTTGAGCAGGGCTGGGCGCATGTCGCGGCACGGGCCGCACCAATCGGCATAGAACTCCACAAATTGCGGCTTACCATCCAGTTCGATTAGCGAGGGGCCGGGCGTCCACGTCGGTTGGGCCATCAAGGGCGCGAGAATCTGGGCGCTGAAGGCCGTCAATGTCAGGACGGGCGCAGGCAGGTCTTCGGTGGCGGTGGGCGTCGGCGAGGCCAGCGCTGATCGGCGTGGCGTAGCCGTGCTGATCGGCAACGTCGGCAGGCTGAGTCCGGTAGGGGTAGGGCTGTTGGCCGGTTGTGACTGGACGCTGCTAGGTGCGATCAGCATCGCCGCAAGGCTCAGCGTGGCAGCGATAAAAGATAGGATAATTGCGCGGAATTTGAACATGTTCTAAAACCACCTTCAGCGATTTTTAAGGCAATTCTAGCATAATCTACTAGCTAACTGGGAAGGGAACAGAACTATTTTCTCATTCCCCCGCCAACTCTCGGACGGTTTGTGGCCCCTGCTTCGCTACGATGTGACAATCGACGCAAGCCGCATTCCGCAAGTCGGTATCCATGAAGAACCGGTTGGCCCCGCCAACCTGTGCCTTATGGGCCTGATGGCATCCTGAGCACAAGGTCGATACCTGAACCGTCTCTAACGTCGGCGGGCCAAGTTCGCCCGTTTGGGCGCGGGCCGCCGCCAGTGCCTCCCCGATGGTCAATTGCCCACCTTTGTTGAGCGCTTCCCGCGCCTGTGGGAGGTAAGTATGGAAGTGATTATTGATCCCATCAAGTTTTAGCAACGATTCCGTATGACAGCCCACACAAGAGGCATTCGCTAGCCAGCCCGTCTTTGTATTCTGCTTCTCGATGGCCGGGTTTTCCCGCCCGGCGAGGTAGATCAGCGTGTCGTAGGCGGCGAGGGCCATCGTCGAGACACGGTGCGAGAAGCTGCTATCCCCCCGATGGCAGGCGATGCACTGAAAATCCTTCCCCTGCTTTTGAAGCGCTGTGTAGTGGGCTGTGCTTAGGTCGGGGATGGGCTGGGCAGGGTTATCTAGCGCGAAGTAGGCCCGGTTAAAATAGGTGATCTCCGGTGCGGTGTGGCAGGACACGCAAAAGGTATCCTGTTCTTCGAGGGCGCTGACCACCACAAAGCCCGCACTGCTCAAAACGGCTACCCCAATGGCAATCACGATCAGGGCGAGGGGCAACGTCAGCCGAGCGCGGCGGCGCGGCGGCGCGGGCGGTTTCTGGGCCGGAATCGGGGAGGGAATCGAGGGTGGAATGGGCTGCATGGCTAGACCATCCTCACCACGAGCCGATGAATGGAGCCCGTGCCGTCTGGGAAGGCCCCGCCGAACACGCCAGAGGCCTCCGCCGTCTGGACGAAGCCGGTATCGTCCGTCGCCCGCACCCCGATTCGGTATTCGCCGGGGGCACCCAAGACGACGGTCACGTACCACTGTGTCCAGCCCAGATCGGGTTGGGGGGCCAGCGTGGCCGGAAGCCACTGCCCACCGTCGATCTGCACTTCAACGTTGGTGATCTTGCGCTTGCCAGCGACAGCCACCCCCTGAATGGCGATCCCGCTGCCCGTCGGAGCACTGCTGCCATCTGTGGGCGAATGAATGATCGACTTGGTCTTGACCGCCGCAATGTTCGACCATCCCCGACTTTCCCAGTAGCCGATGTAATCGTAATCGATGAATTCAAGGCGGGTTAACCAGCGCGGCATCTTTTGGCCGTACAAGCCCGGCATGTGGATGCGGAGGGGGAAGCCATGCGCGACGGTCAGCGGTTGGCCGTTCATTTCGTAAGCAAGTAGCGTGTTGGGCTGTTCGATCCATTCGCGCTTGACGGAGGTGGTGTAGCCGTCGGCGGCCTCAAACCGAACGTGGGTGGCTTCGGGCTTGGGCTTGGCCAGCTTCAGGAGGTCATCCATGAGGGCGCCGCGCCACTTTAGGTTACCGATCAGGTTGCCGCCGACGGGGTTGCTGATGCACTCCAACACGCGCACGTCCTCATGGGCGGGCAAGGCGCGGAGGTCGGTCAGGGACAGCACGAGGGGCGTTTCGACCAAGCCATCAACGGCCAATTTCCACGTCGATTCGTCGACGGCGGGGGTGAGGCCGTAGTTGTACTGCGTGATGTACAGCTTGTCGACGGGCGTGAAAATGGGCTTGTCGTGCGTGACCGTGCCGAGTGCGGAATCGGGCAGGGCGGCGGGGGCCGGGTTCGCAACTTGGGGGGTATGGGTCGGGGCAGTGCTGCCCGGCGCGTAAAGGGTCGGCATGGCGTCGGTTTGTGGGCGGCACCCAACGGCCACCGCTGCCGCCGATCCGGTGATGGCGAGCAAGAAGGCTCGGCGGGAAACGTTCGATTCGGGCATGATCGCACTACTCCCCTGCTATTTTGTCGACGTTTGTTTCGTAAACTATACCGTATTTTCGCCGGAGGGGGATCGCTCCCTCGTGAGGGGAAGGTGAGAGGGAAAAAGGCTTGTAAAGCCTAACCGGCGCGTTAGATGTTTTATACCAAATAGTTGGCGGGATTAGCAGTATGCTTGGAAATTAAAGGCAAGGAAGCAAATGGCGCTCTCGTTATAACGATCTTAGACGTTCCATCTCTGCCCGCGCAAAATGGGCAGGGGGCGTGGGTGCCGCCCTTCCGTGCCCTATTGCTAACCCCAAAATGATTTAGGTTGGGAAGTCTATGCCGTTTGCGACTATTCACGGGTACAACATCCACTATCACGACTGTGGCGACCCCGCCGCTGCCCCAGTTGTCCTCATTCATGGCCTTATGAACAGTATGAATGTGTGGAACACCCTCACACAGCAGCTAGCGACCCATTATCGCGTTATTCGGCTAGACTTGTTGGGGCACGGCGAATCCGAAAAGCCCGCCAACCCCGACCTCAGCATCCCAGTGCAAGGCCGCATCGTGACGGGGGTACTGACCCATTTGGGAATCGGACGGGCTGCTGTTGTCGGGCATTCGATGGGCGGCCAAACGGCCCTGTGGATCGGGGCGAACCAGCCCGAACGGGTGACGCGCCTCGCCGTCCTGACGCCCTTTGCAGACCGCTTCTTCACCCCGATCACCACATGGAATACGACGCTGGTGATGATCGGCGCAACCATCCGACCTTTGGGGCGGTTGATGGTTCCGCTGGGCCGCCGCCCCGGTCTGGTGCGCCGCCTGCTGGTTGAAGGGACGCTCTACTACCGCCCCCAACCCGACTCCATCTTCCGAGAAGTCTTCGATGAACAGTTCCGAGACGATAACAGTGCCTGCAAAATCGGGGCGATTCGGGGGCTGTACGGCTATCGCGCCCTCCATGATGTCCACAAGATCACCGCGCCGTTGCTAATCGTCGGGGTCGAACATGATCGGGTGGTTCCGAATGCCCATGCGCAGCGGTTGGCCGCCCGCCGCCCCGATGCCCAGTTCACTGTAATCCCCAACTGCGGCCACATGCTACAATACGATGCACCCAACGAACTGTACAGTACGTTAAGCGCCTTCCTCGTGGGGCAGCCCGTCGCACTGTACAGCCTCAATGGGCATCATGAAGCAAGGTACGCAAGACATGGGGAGCACGTATGGACATCTGGGGGCGGGTCGCACTCATAACGGGGGCAGCACGGCGCGTGGGGCGCGTTTTGGCACTGGAACTGGCGAAGCGCGGCGCGAACATCGCCTTTACATGGTATTTTGACGACGAACCGCACGCCCAAACCCACGCCGAGATCGAAGCGTTGGGGGTACGGGTGTACAGCCAACAGTGCGATACCAGCCAACCCGATCAGGTGACGGCATTAGTCGATGCGACGGTGCGTCACTTCGGCCAACTGGACATCTTGATCAACAACGCCGCCACGTGGCTGAACAAGCCCGCCCTCGAAATTACGCCCGCCGAGTGGGATACCGTCATGGCGATCAATGTGCGGGGGCCGTTTTTCACCGCGCAGGCCGCCGCCAAACACATGCTCCAACACGGCGGCGGGGTGATCCTCAACATCACCGACCTGTCTGCTTTTCAGGTGTGGGCCAATAACGCTCACCACGCCGCGAGCAAGGCCGCCCTCGTCTCCGTCACGAAGAGCCTCGCCTATGAATTAGCCCCGACCATTCGGGTGAATGCCATCGCGCCGGGCACAGTGATGCTCCCCGACGGGCTGTCGCCGGAAGCAGAGGCCGCTAAACGCCAATGGGCGGAGTCGAAGTCGTTGCTCCGGCGGGTGGGCACGCCCGAAGATGTGGCTCGTACCGCCATCTTCCTGATCGAATCGGACTTTGCGACGGGCGGGGTGTACTTCATCGACGGCGGGCGGGCGTTGGTGTAACGCATGGCCGCCCATGTGGGGCTGCTATTCCAGCCCCACTACCCCCACCAATACTGGCGCGACTTCCACTGCCCCCACCCGCACCCCGACCAGCAGCCCCACATCGCCCGACCCGATGTCGGGGGGGAGCGCCAACACGTGATAGGTCGTCCATTGGCCGCGCTGGAACACCGATGGCCCGAATGTATCAGTTGTGGTCGCTAACACCCGCTGACCATCTGCCAGCCGAACAGTCACCTGTACTGATTCGGCGGCGTTCTGGGGAATATCCCACGTCAGGCGCAGGCGGACGACGGTCCCCGCCCTTAACCGATCCCGATCCGTGCCATAGGCCGTTACCCGCAACGACTCCCCAATCATCTGATCGGCATCCCGGGAGACGAATGCATCGCCGACAGCTTTACTTCGCAGGAAATAATCCCCCGTTGGGGAGAGGGTGTAGCCAAGCGCGGCAGCAGCGGGCAGTTCTCCCCACGCTTC
>Ga0272446_1003615_pt1 | contig 19261 bp, 13 predicted proteins | sample YNPCB0061_FD_194587 | JGI IMG/M metagenome (GOLD analysis project Ga0272446, IMG submission 194587) | Hot spring microbial mat communities from Yellowstone National Park, WY, United States - YNP-CB-006-1 | ecosystem: Environmental > Aquatic > Thermal springs > Hot (42-90C) > Sediment | place...
GGTCGAGTCGTCGAGGTGGTCTCCTGCCGCGGCGCACCAGTCGCCGATCTTCAAAGTGCAGTACCCGTCGCCGTCCGGGCGCGGCTTCGTGTCCCCCGGCGAGTCCTGGAAGACCAGGACGACATGGGAAATGGCCTGCCCCCACAACGGGAAATCGTCGCCGGCCGGGGGCGGCGGCGGGACGTGCTCGGCCACCATTTGCAGGCTGCCCTCGCCATTGGGCCCTTAGCTGGTCGCGCGCAGTCCGGCATCCGCGCCGGCGAGATCCGCGACAAAAATACCTGCAATGAATGCATCTCCGTCAACGAAATCCGCCTCATTTCCGCCGACATGTCCAAGAACAACGGCAGCATCACGGCCGTCATTGTTCCCCCCATTCATGTTGTTGGACTTGGCGCCGATGGAACGGATCGTACCGCCATCGCCGCCCAGATCGATGAAAAGCCGTTGAGATCGATCCTGTATCCCTCGGCCAGGGCCGTATCGAAGGTGATCTTCACCCTGCCCTCGAGATCCTCGGCACAGACCTTCACCCCAACACCTTCGGCCGCGAAGGTGTAGACCAATGTCCCGCTCGTGACGTATTTTCCCCTACGCATTGTCAGAGACGAAAAAGAGGAAAGAGACAGTTTCGCGCTCCCACCACAGGACGCAATTTTTTTGATAAACAAAGTTTTATTTATAGACTATCACGCGATTCTTGATGCGGAAACACGAATCGGCCCTCATTGATTTCAATCGATCAACAGTCCCTGGGCACGCGTGACACCCCCCATTCTCAAGCCTGCAATACACTATATGTGGTTTTTGCTGCTGTCTTGAGGATCGCTTGTTCTGTAACACACTCTCCGGTTGTATTCCTTCGAAGGGCATCGGTCCGGTGCGCGGGATGCGAGGCGCATTGCTGAGGTCCTTTCCTCATGCCCACGATCGCCGCCGAGGGCGTGGCCCTCTCCTGGTTCGGCGGCGAGGGCGAGATCGCGGCGGAGAACCACCTCCTCGCCCAGGGGCTACAACGCCATCACCGACCTGCTCGCGCGCGGGCTCGACATCCGCCTGCGCCAGGGCGTGCGCGCCGTGCGCGTCGCGGGCTCGGGCGTCGTCGCCGCCACCGCGACCGAAGCCTTCTTCGCCGACCGCGTCGTCTGCACCCTGCCCCGCGGCCTGCGCGAGCGCGGCGAGGTCGAGTTCGATCCGCCGCTGTCCGCCGCCCATGCGGGCGCCATCGCGCGCATAGGCAAGGGCCTGCTCGACAAGATCGTGCTCGCCTCCCCCGCCTCTTCCGGCCGGCCGAGTCGCACGGCCTCCGCGCCCTCCTCGAAACCGGGGACAACGCCGCGCCCGAGATCGTCTCCCTCCAGCCGCACCTCGACCGGCCCATCCTCGTCGCCCTCGTCGGCGGCTCCGCCGCCCGGTGGCCATCCGCGTCACCCGCTGGTCGCGCGACATCCACGCCCGCGGCGCTCTCCTCGGCGGCCGCCGCGCCGCGCGGGAGGTCGCCGCCACCGCTTGACCCCGGCGCCGCCGCGCCGCACCACCGCCGCCGACGCCACCTGGGGGGGGGGGAAGACCGCCATGACCATCCGCATCGGCATCGCCGGCATCGCCGGCCGCATGGGCCGCCTGCTGGCCGAGGAGATCCCCGCCGCCGGCGCGGCGCTCGCCGGCGGCACGCTCCGCCCCGGCACCGCGGCCGAGCGCGCCCCGCCGGGCGCCACCATCCACCCCGACATCGCCGCCCTCTGCGCCGCCGCCGATGTGGTCATCGACTTCACCCATGCCGCCGCCGCGGCCGCCCACGCCGCCGCCGCCGCCGCCGCCCGAACGCCCCTCATCCTCGGCACCTCCGGCCTCTCGGCCGCGGAGGAGGCCGCGCTGGCCGCGGCGGCGGAGCGCATCCCCGTCGTCTATGCCGCCAACTTCGCCCCCGGCGTGAACCTCGTCCTCGCCATCGCCGAACGCATGGCCGCCGCCCTGCCGGCCGAGCAGTACGACGCCGAGATCGTCGAGATGCACCACCGCCAGAAGGTCGACGCCCCCTCGGGCACGGCCATCGCCCTCGGCCGCGCGGTCGCCGCCGGCCGCGGCACCACGCTCGAGAAGGCCGGCCGCGAGTGCGGCCGCGACGGCCACACCGGTCCGCGCGGCACCGGCACCATCGGCTTCGCCGCCTTGCGCGGCGGCCAGGTGGTGGGCGAACACACGCTCCTCTTCGCGGCCGGCGCGGAGCACATCAGCCTGAGCCACCGCGCCTTCGACCGGCGGGTCTACGCCACCGGCGCGGTGCGTGCGGCACTCTGGGCGCACGGACGCGCGCCCGGGCTCTATGGGATGAGGGACGTGCTCGGCATGTGAGGGGCGCGGCCGGGGGCCGCCCTGCCCGGCCGCCGGGTCGCGCCTGCGGCCCCGCCCCGCGCGCGCTGTTGCGCCGCGCCGCAAACCGGACCACATAGGTCGGGATCCTTCGCCACCAGCGGGACGCCGCCATGTTCATCGAGACCGAAGCCACCCCCAACCCCGCCACGCTGAAGTTCCTCCCCGGGCGCGAGGTGCTCGGCGCCCGCGGCACCGCCGACTTCACCGCGGCCGAGCAGGCCGCCGGCCGCTCCCCGCTCGCCGAGCGCGTCTTCCAGGTCGGCGAGGTCGCCCGCGTCTTCCTCGGCGCCGACTTCGTCACCGTCACCAAGACCGAGGAGGCCGACTGGTCCCTGCTCCGCCCGCGCGTCCTCGGCGCCATCATGGAGCACTACCTCTCCGGCCTGCCGGTCCTCGAGGCGGGAGAAGCCGAGGGCGAGCACGGCGAGGATTACGAGCCCGCCGACAGCGAGATCGTCGCCCAGATCAAGGAACTGCTCGACACCCGCGTCCGCCCGGCGGTGGCCGGGGATGGGGGCGACATCGTCTTCCGCGGCTTCCGCGACGGCATCGTGAAGCTGCGCATGCAGGGGGCCTGCTCGGGCTGTCCCTCCTCCCGCGCCACGCTCAAGCACGGGGTCGAGAACATGCTGCGCCACTACGTGCCGGAGGTGGTCGCGGTGGAGCAGGTCGAGGCCTGATCGGGCGCGCGGGGCCGCCCCCGTCATTCGCGCCGCTGATCGCCGCCATTCGCGGGCGGGCATGGCCATCCCGCCCGCCGTGGCCATATCCCGCGCACACCCTGCCACCCTTCCAGGACGACGAGATGGACGCGACCATGGCCCATGAGACCCTCGACGACCGCGCGCTCGACCAGCTCTTCCGCAACGCGCGCACCTTCAACAAGTGGCAGGACCGGCCGGTGCCGGATGCCAAGCTGCGCGAGATCTACGACCTGCTGAAATGGGGGCCGACGAGCGCCAACGGCTCCCCCGCGCGCTTCGTCTTCATCCGCACGCCGGAAGGCAAGGCCAAGCTCAAGCCCGCGCTCTCGCCCGGCAACATCGAGAAGACCATGACCGCGCCGGTCACCGTCATCGTCGCCCACGACCTCCACTTCTACGAGAAGCTGCCCGTCCTCTTCCCCCACGCGCCGGATGCCAAGGACTGGTTCACCGGCTCCCCTTCCTTCGCCGAGCAGACCGCCTTCCGCAACGGCTCGCTGCAGGGCGCCTATCTGATCCTCGCCGCGCGCGCCGTCGGCCTCGATGCCGGGCCGATGAGCGGCTTCGACAACGCCAAGGTGGATGAGGCCTTCTTCGCCGGCACCTCCATCCGCTCGAACTTCCTCGTCAATCTCGGCTACGGCGACCCGGCGGGGCTCTTCCCGCGCAGCCCGCGCCTCGACTTCGAGGAGGTCGCGCGCTTCGAGTGAGCGGGCGAAGCGTTTCAGGGCCCGCCGCGCGCCGCCCTTGAATCACGGGCGGCGGCCGCCGATCCCGTTGCGCAGCCCGCCGCGACAGGGACGGGGATCATGTCTCGACCGCTCAGCCTCACCGCCGCGGCCCTCATCGGCCTGCTCTCCGCCCCGTCGGTCGCGCAGGGGCAGGCGGGGGCGGCCGGGCGCGGCCGCGGAGTTCGGCGCCCCTTGGCAGGCGTTCGACGCCCTGCTGCGGCGGCACGGCTACGACCCGCGCGACCTCGCCGATGTCGTCGCCGCCTTCCGCGCCGAGGTGGCCGAGGCGGTCGCGCAGCAGCAGGGCATCGACCTGCGGCGCTTCACCCTGACGCCGGCGGGGTTCCAGGCCCGCTGAGCCGCTGCGTCGGCCGGCGCGGCCATGGGGCCGGCCGCGTCGGGAGGCGCACCGCCCCCGGCCCCCGGGGCGCGTCGCGCCGTCCCCGCGCCCATCTTCCCGCCCCCGGCCGATTCCCGCCGTGGGCGATCTGCTCTAGAGCCGGGGCATGGCCGCCCCGCCGCCCCTCGAGAGCAAGCCCATCCCGCCCGCCGAGGGCGCGACCCCGGCGCTCGCGCAATGGTTCGCCGCCAAGGCCGCGCATCCCGATGCGCTGGTCTTCTTCCGCATGGGCGACTTCTACGAACTCTTCTTCGCCGACGCCGAGACGGCCGCCGCCGCGCTCGACATCGCGCTCTCCTTCCGCGGCGAGCACCGGGGCGAGAAGGTGCCGATGTGCGGCGTGCCGGTGCATGCGCACGAGGCCTACCTCGCCCGCCTGATCCGCCAGGGCTTTTGCGTCGCCATCTGCGAGCAGACCGAGACGCCCGAGGAGGCGAAGCGCCGCCGCGCGCCGACCATCCGGCGGGAGGTGGTGCGCCTCGTCACGCCCGGGACCGTGACGGAGGAGGCGCTGCTCGAGGCCGCGCGCCCGGCCTGGCTCTTGGCGCTGGCGCCGGCGGGGGAGCGGCTCGGCGCCGCCTGGCTCGACGTGAGCACCGGCGCCTTCGGCACCGAGAGCCTGCCGGCGGCGGAACTGCCGGCGCTGCTCGCCCGGCTCGAGCCGGCCGAGGTCCTCGCCCCGGAGGCGCTGGCGCGCGGGGCGGCGCTCAGGATGCTGCCCGGACGCATCACCGAGGCCGCGCCGCCGCGCGACGCGCTGCGCCGTCTCACCGAGGCCTTCGGCGTGGCGACCCTGGAGGGCTTCGGCACCTTCGCCGAGGAGGAGGTCGCGGCCGCCGCGATGGCGGTGGACTATGTGCGCCTGACGCAGGCCGGCGCGCTGCCGCGCCTCTCCCCCCCGGTGCCGGCGGGCGCGCGCGGCCTGCTGCAGATGGACGGGGCGACGCGCCGCAGCCTCGAGATCCTGCGCGGCGAGCGCGGGGAGGCGCGCCATTCCCTGCTCGCCGCCGTGGACCGCACGGTGACGGCGGCGGGGGCGCGGGAACTCGCCGCCCGGCTCGCCGCCCCGCTGGCCGAGGTGGGGCCGATCGCCGCCCGCCACGACGCGGTGGGCTTCCTGCTCGCCGCCGAGGCGGTGCGCGGCGGCCTGCGCGCCGCGCTCAAGGGCGCCCCCGACATGGCCCGCGCACTGGCGCGCCTCTCCCTCGACCGCTTCGCCCCGCGCGACCTCGGCGCGCTGCGCGACGGGCTCGCCCGCGCCGAGGCGATGGCGGCGGTGCTCGACGGCGCGGCGGGGGTGCCGCCCGTCCCGCCGCTGCTCGCCGCCGCCCGCGCCGCCCTCCGCCCGGCCGACAGCCCGCGCGCCGAACTCGCCCGCGCGCTCGCCGAGCCGCTGCCGGCCCGGCTCGAGGATGGCGGCCTCGTGGCCGCGGGCTATGACGGCGAACTCGACGCGCTGCGCGCGCTGCGCGACGGCGCGCGGGAGGCGATCGCGGCGCTGCAGATGGACCTCGCCGAGGCCTGGGGGGTCGCGAGCCTCAGGATCCGCCACCACCAGCAGTTCGGCTTCCTCGCCGAGGTGCCCCCGGCCGCCGGCGAGAGGCTGCTGCGCGAGGGGCCGAAGGAGGGGCCGCAGGCGCCGCTGCACCGGCAGACCATGGCCAATGCCATGCGCTTCACCTGCACCGCGCTCGCCGATCTCGACCGCCGCGTCGCCGAGGCCGGCGAGCAGGCGGCCCGGCGGGAGCGGCTGATCGCCCAGCATCTGCGCCGGCTCTGCCTCGCCGCCGCGGGGGGGATCGCGGCGGCGGCGGCGGCGATGGCCGAGCTCGACGTCCATGCGGCGGCGGCCGACCTCGCCGCCGACGGGCGCTGGTGCCGCCCCGAGATCACCGACCGGGCCGAGTTCGCCGTCACCGCCGGGCGGCATCCGGTGGTCGAGGCCGCACTCGCGCGCGCGCGGGGGCCGGCCTTCGTGCCGAACGACTGCGACCTCTCGCCCGGGCGGCGGCTCTGCCTGCTCACCGGGCCGAACATGGCCGGCAAATCGACCTTCCTCCGCCAGAACGCGCTCATCGTCATCCTCGCCCAGGCCGGGCTCTTCGTCCCGGCCGAGAGCGCGCGGCTCGGCCTCGTCGACCGGCTCTTCTCCCGCGTCGGCGCGGCGGACGACATCGCCGGCGGGCGCTCGACCTTCATGGTCGAGATGGCGGAGACGGCGGCCATCCTGAACCAGGCCACGGCCCGCTCGCTGGTGGTGCTGGACGAGGTCGGGCGCGGCACCGCGACCTGGGACGGGCTCGCCATCGCCTGGGCCGTGCTCGAGGCGCTGCACGACCGCATCCGCTGCCGCACCATCTTCGCCACCCATTTCCATGAGCTGACGGCGCTGGCGGGGAAGCTGCCCGAGCTCGCCCCGGCGCATATGCGGGTGCGGGAATGGCGCGGGGAGGTGGTGTTCGAGCACCGCGTCGGCCCGGGGGCGGCGGAGCGGTCCTGGGGCGTGCATGTGGCGCGGCTCGCGGGGGTTCCGAAGCCGGTGCTCGCCCGCGCGCAGGAGGTGCTGACGGCGCTCGAGGCCCGCGCGCGGGGGCGCGATCCGCTGGCGGAGGAACTGCCCCTCTTCGCCCGCCCCCCCGCGGCGGCGGCGCCACCCCCGCACCCGGCGCTCGCGGCGCTGGCGGAGATCGATGCCGACGCGCTCAGCCCGCGAGAGGCGCTGGAGGCGATCTACCGCCTGAAATCGCTGCTGGGGCCTGTCGCGGAGGGCGCGGACTAGGTAGTCTATGCGGCCCATGACCTCCCTGGACGCAGCCGGACCCGCCGCCGGACCCGCCGAGGGCCCGGCCCAGCGCCCGGCCCATCCCGCGGGGGAGCCGCCCGTGGTGCTCGCGAGCCTGCTCGCCGACCTCATGCCGGATGGCCGCCCCATCCCGCGCGAGCAGGCGGTGACGCTGCTGCGCCGCCATCTCGGCCGCATCCAGAACCGCGTCCAGCAGGCCTTCGAGGCGCACGAGATCTCCGGCCTCGGCGCCGCGCGCTGGCTCGGCGCGCTGACCGATACGGTGATGAGCGGCATCCACGCCTACACCGAGGCCGTGCTGGGCGGGAGGGCGGCGGACACGCCCTGGGCGCTGGTCGCCACGGGCGGCTACGGCCGCGGCGTGCTGGCGCCCTTCTCGGACATCGACCTGCTGTTCCTGACCGATGCGGGGATGGGCCCGCGCGGGCGCCAGGCGGTGGAGTTCATGCTCTACCTGCTGTGGGATCTCGGCCTCAAGGTCGGGCACGCGACGCGCTCGCGCGCCGACTGCCTCGTCGACGCCAAGGCGGATGCGACGGTGCTGACGGCGCTGCTCGACGCCCGGCACATCGCCGGGGATGACGGCGTGTTCCGGCGCTTCGACCTGGCCTTCCGAAAGGCGCGGGCGGAGTGGGGCCTCAAGCCCTTCCTCGCCGCCAAGCGGGCGGAGCGGAGCCAGCGCCACGCCCGCTACGGCGAGAGCGCCTTCCTCGTCGAACCCCATGTGAAGGAGGGCAAGGGCGGGCTGCGCGACCTGCAGACCCTCTACTGGCTCGCGCGCTACGCCTTCAATGTCGAGCGCATGCCCGAACTCGTCGGGCCCCACTCCCCCGGCGGGGGGCTCCTGATGGCCGAGGAGGCGCGCGCCATCCGCCGCGCCTGGAACTTCTTCTGGACCGTCCGCTTCCACCTCCACCTCGTCACCGGCCGGGCGGAGGAGCGCCTGACCTTCGACCTCCAGCCCGTGGTCGGCGCCCGCATGGGCTACACGCGCCACGGCCTGCAGGACGGCGTCGAGCGCTTCATGAAGCACTTCTTCCTGATGGTGCGCGACGTCGCCCGCTTCACCCGCATCCTCGAGCCCGCGATCGAGCGCGCGGCGCTCGGCCCCCCGGCGGTGGTGCCGGCCTCGGACAAGGCGCTCACCGCGGCCGGCTTCGCGCTCGCCGACGGCAAGGTGATCGCCGCCCCCGGGCACGACTTCACCATCGACCCGGTGCTGATGCTGCGCATCTTCCGCATGGCGCGCGACCGGGGCCTCGAGATCCATCCGCTCGCCTTCCGCGCCATCGTCCGCCACGCCCGTCACGTCGCCCGCCTGCGCGGGGAGCGGGAGGCGAGCGCCGAGTTCCTCGACCTCCTGACCGGCCGCGACCCCGCCACCTGGCTGCGCATGATCAACGAGGCGGGGCTGATCTCCCGCCTGCTGCCGGACTGGCAGCGCATCGTCGGGCTGATGCAGTTCGACACCTACCACGTCTTCACCGTGGACGAGCACACGATCGAGGCGGTGGGCGTGCTCGCCGCGCTCGAGCGCGGCGACCTCACCGAGGTCGCGCCCGTCGCCTCGGAACTGATCGGCCAGTTGCAGTCCCGCCGCGCGCTCTATGTCGCGGTGCTGCTGCACGACATCGCCAAGGGCCGCGGCGGCGACCATTCCGAGATCGGCGCCCAGCTCGCCCAGACCATCTGCCCGATGCTCGGCCTCACGCCCGAGGAGACGGAGACCGTCTCCTGGCTGGTGCTGCACCACCTGCTGATCAGCCAGACCGCCTTCAAGCGCGACATCGAGGACCCCAAGACCATCCTCGACATCGCCGAAGTGGTGCAGTCCCCCGAAAGGCTGCGCCTGCTGCTGGTCCTGACGGTGGCCGACATGCGCGCGGTCGGCCCCAAGGTGTGGAACAACTGGAAGGCGACGCTGCTGCGCGAGCTCTACTGGCGCGTGGCGGAGGTGCTCGCCGGCGGCCTCTCGGTGCCCGAACGCGACGTGCGCGTCGCCCGCGCCAAGGAGGCCGCGGCCCTGCTGCTGGCCGACCGCCCGAAGGCGGAGGTCGAGGCCTTCCTCGACCTCGGCTATCCCGGCTACTGGCTCTCCTTCGACCCCGAGACGCATGCCCGCCACGCCGCCATGATCCGCGAGGCGAAGGAGTCCGGCGCGCCGCTGACCGTGCGCAGCCGCGTCCTCGAGAGCCGCGCGGTGACCGAGGTGACGGTCTACTGCGCCGACCATCCGGGGCTGTTCAGCCAGATCGCCGGCGCGCTGGCGGTGGCCGGCGCGACCATCGTCGATGCGCGCATCCACACCATGACCGACGGCATGGCGCTCGACACCTTCTGGGTGCAGGACGCCCAGGGCGGGGCCTTCGACGCGCCGCACCGCCTCGCGCGGCTCGCCGTGCTGATCGAGCAGGCGCTCTCGGGGCGGCTGAAGCTGCGCGAGGAGATCCGCAAGCTGAAGCGCGAACCCGCCCGCCTGCGCGCGGTCACGGTGCCGCCGCGCGTCGTCATCGACAACCACGCCTCCAACACCCACACCGTGATCGAGGTCAACGGGCGCGACCGCCCCGGCCTGCTGCACGACGTGACGGCGGCGATCAGCGACCAGGGGCTGCAGATCGCCTCCGCCCATATCACCACCTACGGCGTGCGGGCGGTGGACGTGTTCTACGTCAAGGACGTGTTCGGCCTGAAGGTCGAGAATGAGCGCAAGCTCGCCGCGCTGCGCGCCGCGCTCGAGGCGGCGCTCGCCTGCGCGGACAGCCCGGGCGGCGGCGGCGTCGCCTCCCGCGCCGCGGCCGAGCCGGCCTGACGGCGCGGCGGGGCCGCCCCTCCGCCCCCTTCAGGCGGCCGGCACGCCCTTCGTCGTCGAATACTCGAAGTGCAGCGCCTCGCCGGGGAAGACGCGGGGGTGGATGGCGTGCGCGGCCATCGCCGCCTCCGAGAAGCCCTGCAGGATCAGCTTCAGCTTGCCGGGATAGGTCGCGATGTCGCCGATGGCGAAGACCCCCTCGATGTTCGTCGCGCAGGTGGAGGGCTCGACCGCGATGTGGTGGCGCTCGAGCGCGAGGCCCCATTGCGCGATGGGCCCGAGGTCCATGGACAGGCCGAAGAAGGCGAGCAGGTGGTCGGCGGGGATCTCCCGCTCCTCCCCCTTGAGGGTCGCCACCACCACGGACTCGAGCCGCGCGCCGTCCCCTTTCAGCCCGTGCAGCTGATAGGGGATGGCCATCTCCACCTCCCCCCGCGCCGCGGCGGCCTCGAGCTGGGCGGCGGTTTCGGGCGCGGCGCGGAACTTCGGCCGGCGGTGCACCACCGTCACCTTCGCCGCCACGTCCTTGAGGGCGAGCGCCCAGTCCACCGCCGAATCGCCGCCGCCGGCGATGACCACGCGCCGGCCGCGGAACTCCTCCCGCCGCGCCACCATGTAGCGCACCGCCCCGCTCGCCTCGTAGCCGGCGAGCCCCTCGAGCGGCGGGCGATTGGGGCCGAAGGCGCCGGCGCCGGCGGCGATGATGACGGCCTTGGCGCGGATGGTCTCTCCCGCGCTGGTGCCGAGGACGATCGCCTCTCCCTCGCGGGCCAGCCGCTCGACGCGGCGGCCGAGCAGCATCCTCGGCGCGAAGGGGGCGATCTGCGCCTGCAGCCGGGCGATGAGGTCGGCCGCCGCGATCGCGGGATGGGCGGGGATGTCGTAGATCGGCTTCTCGGGATAGAGCGCGGTGCACTGGCCGCCCACGGCCGGAAGCGCATCGACCACCACCGAGCGCATGCGCAGCATGCCGCATTCGAACACGGCGAAGAGGCCGACCGGCCCCGCGCCGATGATGGCGACATCCGTCTCGATCACGGCCGACATGGCCACTCCCCCAAATCCTGGCCCGCGTGATAGACGGGTTGCCCCGAGGTTCATAGCCGGCGCTGCCCGGCAGGCCGCCATGCCCCCGACGCTCACATTGGACCTGCCCGACCTTTCCGCCACCCATGCCCTCGCCGCACGGCTGGCCGGGCTGCTGCGCGCGGGGGATGCGGTGCTGCTCGAAGGCCCGCTCGGCGCCGGCAAGTCCGAACTCGTCCGCGCCCTGCTCCGCGCCGCCGCCGGCGATCCCGCGCTCGAGGTGCCGAGCCCGACCTTCACCCTGGTCCAGTCCTACGACCTGCCCGCCGGCCCCGCGCATCATTTCGACCTCTACCGCCTCGACGGCCCCGCCGAACTTGCGGAACTCGGCTGGGAGGAGGCGCGGGAGGGCATCGTCCTCGTCGAATGGCCCGACCGCCTGGGCCCGGCCGCGCCCGAGGGGGCGCTGCGCATCGCCCTCTCGCCCGGGGCGGAGGAGGGGGCGCGCCGGGCCGTCCTCGCGGGCTGGGATGCGCGGCTCGACAGGCTCGCCGCATGAGGGACGCCGCCGCCTTCCTGCGCGCGGCGGGCTTCGGGGCGGCGCGCCTCGTGCCGCTGCCCGCCGACGCCTCCCACCGCCGCTACGCCCGGCTCCTCGGCGGGCCGCGCCCCGCCCTGCTGATGGACGCCCCGCCGCCCGAGGATGTGCGCCCCTTCCTCGCCGTCGCGCGGCACATCGCGGGCATCGGCCTCTCCGCGCCCGAGATCCTCGCCGCCGACGAGGCCGCGGGCTTCCTCCTCATCGAGGATTTCGGCGAGGCCACCCACGCCGCCCTGCTCGACGCCGGGGCCGAGCCGCTGCCGCTCTACCTCGAGGCCGCCGAGGCGCTGGCCGCGCTGCACGCCGCCGCCCCGCCCCCCTTCCTGCCGGCCTGGGACGCGGCGGCGATGGCGCGCGCCACGGCGGCGACCTTCCTCGACTGGTGGTGGCCGGCGGCGATGGGCGCCCCGCCCGAGGCGGCGACCCGCGCCGCGCTCGAGGGCGCGATCCGCGCCATGCTCGCCCCCTTCGCGGACCTCCGCGGCTTCGTCCATCGCGACTATTTCCCGGCCAACCTGCTGCGGCTGCCCGCCCGGCGGGGCCCGCGCCGCACCGGGCTGATCGACTTCCAGGACGCCGGGCTCGGCCACCCGGCCTACGACCTCGTCTCGCTGGTCGAGGATGCGCGGCGCGACGTGCCGGCGGCGGTGCGCGAGGCGGCGATTGCCCGCTATCTCGCGGCGCGCGGCGGGATCGAGCGCGAGGCCTTCGCCGCCGCCATGGCCGCCTCGGCCGCGCAGCGGCACCTGCGCGTCGCCGCCCTCTGGGTGCGCCTCGCCCGCCGCGATGCCAAGCCGCGCTACCTCGCGCATGGGCCGCGCTGCTGGCGCCTGCTCGCCGCCGCGCTCGCCCATCCGGCGACGCGGCCGCTGCGCGAGTTCCTCGACGCGCATGTGCCGCCCGAGTTGCGCCGCAACCCGCTTGCCGTGACGGAGCCCGCATGATCGCCCTGACGCACGCCATGGTGCTCGCCGCCGGCCTCGGCACGCGCATGCGGCCGCTGACCGAGGAGTGCCCGAAGCCGCTGCTCCAACTCGGCGGGCGCTCGCTGCTCGACCATGCGCTCGACCGGCTCGCGGCGGCGGGCGTGGAGGAGGTGGTCGTCAACGCCCATTGGCTGGCCGAGCAGGTGGAGGCCGCGATCGCCCGCCGCACCGCCCCGCGCATCCTGCTGCAGAGGGAGGAGACGCTGCTCGAGACCGGCGGCGGCGTGGCGATGGCCCTGCCCCGGCTGGGGCCCCGGCCCTTCGCGGTGGTCAATGGCGACGCCTTCTGGCTGGATGGGCCGACGCCCGCGCTCGCGCGCCTGGCCGCCGCCTTCGACGAGGCGGCGATGGACGCGCTGCTCCTGATGGTGCGCACCATCCAGGTGGACGGCGCGGTCGGGGCCGGGGATTTCCTGCTCGACCCCCTGGGGCGCATGCGCCGGCCGAAGGAGCGCGAGATCGCGCCCTACCTCTTCGCCGGGGTGCAGATCCTCTCGCCCCGCCTGTTCGAGGGTGCGCCCGCCGGGGCCTTCAGCCTCAACCGCCTCTATGACGCGGCGATCGCGCGCGGGCGGCTGTTCGGCCTGGTGCATGACGGGCTGTGGTTCCACCTCTCGACGCCCGAGGATCTGCGCCACGCCGAGGCGACGCTGCGCGCGGGGCTGGTGCGGGCGCTGTTCTGAGGCGGCCGCGGCGGACCGCCCCATGACGCTGCACGCCATCCCCCCGCATCTGCCCTTCCTCGATGCGCTGGCGGCGGGGCTGCTCGCCCGCCTGCCCGCCGGGGATCCGGCGGCGCTGGCGCGCGTGACGGTGCTGCTGCCGACGCGCCGGGCCGCCCGCGGCCTGCGCGAGGCCTTCCTGCGCGCCGCCGGCGGGCGGGCGCTGCTGCTGCCGCGCATGCGCGCCCTCGCCGGCCTGTCCACCGAGGAGGCGGACGAACTCGCCCTGCCGGACCTGCTCGACCTGCCGCCGGCGGTGGCGCCGCTGACGCGCCAGGCGGTGCTGGCGGGGATGGCGGCGCGCCTGCCGCGCCGCCATGGCGGACCGGCCACGCCCGAGCAGGCCTGGATGCTGGCCGGCGAACTCGCCCGCCTGTTCGACGAGATCGCGCTCGAGGAGCGCGACCTCGCGATGCTCGAGCGCGCGGCCCCCGAGGATTTCGCCGCCGCCTGGCTCGCGCGCCTCGCTGCGCTCGCGCCGGAGCGGCACGCGCGGCACTGGCAGATCACCACCCTCCTCCTCGGCGCCGTGGCGGAGGAGTGGAACCGCTGGCTCGCCGCGCGCGGGCTGCTCGACATCGGGGTACGGCGGGTCAGGGCGCTCGTGGCGCAGGCGGCGGCGTGGCGGGCGCGGCCGCCCGAGCACCTGACGGTCGCGGCCGGCATCGGCGCCGGCGGCACCATCCCGGCGGCGGCGGAACTGCTCCGCGTGCTGGCGCGCGCGCCGAACGGCGCGGTGGTGCTGCAGGGCCTGCCCGAGCCGACCCCCCCCGCGCTGTGGGAGGCGATCGCCGCCGCGCCGACGCATCCCTTCGCCGGCCAGGCCCGGCTGCTCGCGGCGATGGGGGCGGCGCCCGAGGACCTTGCGCCGTGGCACGAGGCGGCGGCGCCGGGGGGGGCGGCGCCGGACCGCGCGGTGCTGCTCGGCCGCGCGCTCCATCCGGCCGCGGGCCTGCCCGCCTGGACCGAGCGCGATCCGCCGCGCTGGCGGGCGGCGCTGGCCGGCCTCGCGCGGCTTGAGGCGGCCGATGCGCAGCAGGAGGCCGCGGCCATCGCGCTGCTGCTGCGCGAGGCGCTGGAGACGCCGGGCCGCACGGCGGCGCTGGTGACGCCGGATCGGGACCTCGCCCGGCGGGTCTCGGCCGAGCTCGCCCGGCACGGCATCACCGCCGACGATTCGGCGGGCGAGCCGCTGGCCGGCACGCCGGCCGCCGCCTTCCTCCGCCTCATCGCGCGCATGGTCGCCGAGGGCTTCGCGCCGGTGCCGCTGCTCGCGGTGCTGAAGCACCCGCTCTGCGCCGGCGGGATGGAGCGCGCCGCCTGGCTCGCGGCGGCGCGGCGGCTCGAACGGCTGGCCCTGCGCGGGCCGCGCCCGGCCCCTGGCCTTGCCGGGCTCAGGGCCTCGGCCGCGGCGGCGAAGGCGGAGGCCTTCCCCGAGGTCGCGGCCCTGCTCGCCGCGCTCGAGGGCGCGCTCGCCGGCTTCGACGCCCTGCCCGAGGCGCCGGCCCGCCCGCCCGCCGACCTGCTGCGCGCCCATCTCGCCGCCGCCGAGGCGCTGGCCGCCACACCCGAACTGCCGGGCGGCCTCCGCCTCTATGCGGGGGAGGAGGGCGAGCCGCTGGCCCGCCACCTGCACGAGCTGGCCGAGGCGCTCGCGGAGCATCCGCCCATCGCGCCGGCGGACTGGCCGGACCTCTTCGACGCGGCGCTGGCCGGGCCGGTCGCGCCCTCGCTGCGCGCGGTGCGCGGGCGCGGGGATGCGGCGCATCCGCGCATCGCCATCCTCGGCCTGCTGGAGGCGCGGCTGCAGTCCTTCGACCGGGTGGTGCTCGGCGCGCTCGAGGAGACGGTCTGGCCCCAGGCCACCGAGCCCGGCCCGTGGATGAGCCGCCCCATGCGCGCCGAGTTCGGCCTGCCGGAGCCCGAGGCGCGCATCGGCCGGGTGGCGGCGGACTTCCTCTACGCCGCCGCGGCGGCGCCGGAGGCGGTGCTCTCGACGGCGGCCCGGCGCGGCGGCGCGCCCACGGTGCCGGCGCGCTGGATCGTGCGGCTGGACACCTTCCTCGCCGGGCAGGGGGGGCTCGCGGTGCCGGCCTCGCCGGCCGCGGCCTGGGCGGCCGCTCTCGATGCGCCGGAGAACGTCACCCCCTGCCGCCGGCCGGCCCCCGCGCCGCCGCCCGCGCTCAGGCCCCGGCGGCTCACCGTCTCGGATGCGGCGCTGCTGATCGCCGACCCCTATGCCTTCCACGCCAAGCGGGTGCTGCGCCTTGAGCCCCTCAAGCCGCTCGAGGAGGAGGTCGGCGCTCTCGACTACGGCACCCTCGTGCATGCGGCGATGGCCGGGTTCCTGCGCGCCCTCGGCACCGGCTGGCCGGGGCGGGAGGCGGCGGCGGCGGCCTGGGCGCGGGCGAGCGCAGCGGCGCTCGACGCCTATCGGGACCGGCCGGGCATCCTCGCCTTCTGGGCGCCGCGGCTGGCGAATATCGGCGGCTTCGTGCTGGAGGAGGAGGAGGCGCTGCGCGCCCGGGCGCCGCTGCGCGCCTGCCTCGTCGAGACGACCGGCAAGGCCAGGCTGCGCCTCGCGGGCGGCGAGATCGAGGTCGAGGCCCGCGCCGACCGGCTCGACCACTTGCCGAACGGCGGCTGGCGGGTGGTGGACTACAAGACCGGCAGCGTGCCGAAGGCGAAGGACCTCGCCACGGGCGGGGCGCCGCAACTGCCGATCGAGGCCTGGCTGCTCGCCGAGGGGGGCTTTCCCGGCGGCGCCGGCACCGCGACCGAACTGCTCTACTGGGAACTCAAGGGCGGCGAGGTGGCCGGCGAGGTCAGGAGCCTCGGCACCACGGCCGAGGACGGGACGCCCTTCGCCGCGCTGGCCGAGGAGCGGCTGGCGGCGCTGGCGGAGCGCTGGCTGCTCGGCACCGCCCCCTTCGCCGCCCGCCCCCATCCGGCCCGGCGCCCGGCGGGCGGGGACTACGACCACCTCGCGCGGATCGAGGAGTGGTCGGCCGGCGCGGCGGAGGGCGGCTGAGCGCCGGGCGCGCCGGATCAGCGCGCCGGATACTGGCGCGGATAGGTCACCTGATCGGGCGGGCCGGGGGGACGCAGCGGACCGACCTTGCCGCAGGCGCCGGCGAGCAGGGCGAGCGCGAGCACCGCAAGCACGGCCCGGCGCGGCCCCGCCACGGCGTGCGCCCCCCGCGCCGGCGGCACGGCCCGCCCAGCGCCGGCGGGTGCGGCCCTCATGCCAGCCTCGCCTGCCATTCGGCGGCCATGGCGGCGACATTGGCCGGCGCCGTCCCGCCATAGGAGGTGCGGCTGCGCACCGAGGCGGCGACCGAGAGCACGTCATAGACGCCTTCGTGGATGCGCGGCTCGACCTTGCGCATCTCCTCAAGGCTGAGGCCCGCGAGGTCCAGGCCGAGCGCCTCGGCGCGCGCCACCAGCGCGCCGGTGACGTGGTGGGCGTCGCGGAAGGGCATCTTCAGCTCGCGCACCAGCCAGTCGGCGAGGTCGGTGGCGGTCGCGAAGCCCGCGCCGGCGGCCGAGGCCAGCCGCCCGACATCGGGCTTGAGGTCGCGCACCATGCCGGCGGTCGCGGCCAGGCAGAGCGTCAGCGTCTCGGCGGCGTCGAAGACGCCTTCCTTGTCCTCCTGCATGTCCTTGAAATAGGTCATGGCGAGGCCCTTCATCACGGTCAGCAGCCCGATGAGCGCGCCGATGACGCGCCCGGTCTTGCCGCGCACCAGTTCCGCCGCATCCGGGTTGCGCTTCTGCGGCATGATGGAGGAGCCGGTGGTGAAGGCGTCGGAGAGCCTGACGAAGCCGAAATAGGGGTTGGTCCAGATCACGATCTCTTCCGCCAGGCGCGAGAGATGCGTCGCGCACATCGCGCAGCAGAACAGGAACTCGGCGGCGAAGTCGCGGCTGGCGACCGAATCGAGGCTGTTGCGCGTCGGGCCGTGGAAGCCGAGCGCGGCCGCCGTCATGTGCCGGTCGATCGGGAAGGAGGTGCCGGCGAGCGCGGCGGCGCCGAGCGGGCATTCGTTGAGCCGCGCCCGGCAGTCGGCGAAGCGGGAGAGATCGCGCGAGAGCATCTCGACATAGGCGAGGAAATGGTGCCCGAGCGTGACGGGCTGGGCGGGCTGCAGGTGCGTGAAGCCCGGCATGACCGTCGCGGCGTGCTCGGCGGCGCGGTCGACAAGCGCGCGCATCACGTCCCGGATCTGCTCCGAGAGGCCGTCGATCGCATCCCGCACCCAGAGCCGGAGGTCGAGTGCCACCTGGTCGTTGCGGCTGCGCGCGGTGTGCAGGCGCTTGCCCGCCTCCCCGATCATCTCGGTCAGGCGGGCCTCGATGTTCATGTGGATGTCCTCGAGCGCCTCGGAGAAGGGGAAGTCCCCCTTCTCGATGCGGGCGGCGATCTCCTCGAGGCCCCGGCGGATGGCGGCCTCGTCATCGGCGGAGATGATCCCCACATGGCGCAGCATCGCGGCATGGGCGAGCGAGCCGCGGATGTCCTGCCGCCACATCTTGCGGTCGAAGCCGATCGAGGCGTTGATCGCCTCCATGATGGCGGAGGGGCCTTCCGCGAAGCGCCCGCCCCATTGCCGGTTGGCCGTGCTGCTCACCTTGGGGGTGTCTTTCGTGCTGGATCCGACGCGCCGCTCTCTCCTCATGGCCGCCGCGGCGCCGGCGGCCGCCGCCCTGATACAGGCGGGGCTTTCCGCCCGTCCAGCCATGGCCGCGCCGCACGGATTCGCGCGGCTGCGGGAAGCCGAGGCGCCCCTGCCGGACTTCACCTTCACCGACGCCGAGGGCCGGCCCCACGGGGTGGCGGATTTCGCGGGCCGCGGCCTCGTCATCAACCTCTGGGCGACCTGGTGCCCGCCCTGTGTCGCGGAAATGCCGGCGCTCGACCGCCTCGCCGCCGCCCTGGCGCGGGAGGGGATCCTCGTCCTGCCACTCTCCTCCGACCGTGGCGGGGCGGCGGCGGTGCGCGCCTTCTATGAGCGGACCGAGGTGCGCCACCTCGGCATCTGGCTCGACCCCCGCGGCGCGGCGGGGCGGGCGCTCGGGGTGCGCGGCCTGCCCACCACCCTCATCGTGGACCGCGGCGGGCGGGAACGCGCGCGGCTCGAGGGCGACGCGGCCTGGGACGCGCCGGAGTTCATCGCCGCCATCCGCCGCCTGACCGCCCGCGGCGCGCCGGCGCCGGCGCGCGGCGCGTGAGCATGGAAGAGGGCACCCCCGCGGGCGCCAGGCCTGCCGCCACGCCGCCCGGGGGCGCGCCGGAATGAGCCGCACCCGCCCGCAGTCCGGCGCGCCGGTGCGGCGGCGCCTGGTGCTGCACCTGCCCGGCTATGAGCCGCTCAGTGCCGAGGCGCAGCACCGGCGGCTGGTCCGCACACTCAACCGCAGCGCCGCCTGCTGGGGCCTGCGCGCCGAGACCGGGCCGGCGCGCGCCTCGGCCGATGGCGCGGTGCTGGCCTTCCCCGCCGCCCTCGCCGGCCCCGACTGGCGGACGGAGGCGGAGATCCGCATCCTCGGCTGGGACGACCTGATCGCGCGCGACCTCGCGGTGCCGCTGCCGCGGCGGATCGCGGCCGGGGCGGCGGCGCTGCTGCGGCTGCTGCTGGACGGGACGCTCGCGCGCTACGGGCGGGCGCATTGGCGCTACCTGCTCTTCGTCGCGCTGCCGGCGGCGATGCTCGCCGCCGCGCTGCTGGCCGGGCTCGCCGCGGGTCTCGCGCTGGGCGGCGCTGAAGGGCTGGCGCTCGGCGCGGCGGTGGCGGCCGGGCTCGTGCTGCTCGCCGACCGGCGGCTGCATCTCGGCCATCTCTGCGCCGACTGGGCCTTCGCCCGCGACCTCGCGCGCGGGCGGCGGCCGGACATCGCCGCGCGCATCGCCCGCTTCGCCGAGGAGATGCGCGCCGCCCGCCGGCGGGCGGAGGTGGAGGAGGTGGTGATGACCGGCCACAGCCTCGGCATGGTGCTGCTGGCCGAGGCCCTCGCCGCCGCGCTGGCGGAGGAGGAGGCGCCGCCGCGCGCGGCGCCGCGCCTCGTGCTGGTCGGGCTCGGCTCCTCCCTGCTCAAGATC